>ODAI013158350.1_pt1 | contig 44048 bp, 59 predicted proteins | sample 1539321 | NCBI WGS metagenome assembly ODAI01 (sample SAMN02144231, study PRJEB22623) | gut metagenome | biome: sheep rumen | host: Ovis aries | place: New Zealand
CGTCAAGGCGTTCTCTTACTTCGCAAAGACGGCGCTCAACAACTTCAATCTGGACGAGATCGACGATCAGGACCTTGTAGGCTGCTACATTTCCGCAACGGTCAAGCACGAGGAGTTTGAGTCCAACAAGACGCCCGGACAGATGCGTACGGCTGCAAGACTGAGCGACTGGACGCCTGCCGCCGGCTTCGGTACGGGCGAGGCTAAGAGCGCTGCTAAAGCCGTGGAAGAGGACGAGGACGACCTCGACGACTTCCTTGACGACTGATGCAGAAACCGGAGGGAAAGCTCCAAAGTAAAGCTATCGAGTATCTGCAGAACAGAGGTATTTACTACCTCAATCTGTACGGGGATGGCATGAGCGGAAAGGGTAAACCGGACATTATCGCCTGTATCGGCGGGCGCTTCGTGGCTTTCGAGCTTAAGGTCGGGGCTAATCACATGAGCGACGCTCAAAGGATCCATAAGCTGAGGATCGAGCGCTCGTCCGGTTTACACTTCTCTCCGTATACTTTGGAGGAATTTATTCAAATAGTGGAGGATATCGAAAATGAAAGCAAAGCTCAGAACAGTAACATTTGAAGAGGCGCTTATGCTCAGCGCTACGGGGGTGAGGGTCTACGCTATGAACGTCCCTAAAGAGAAGACGCCGACGGTGAGGGCGTTCCGTCGCCTTACTGTAGACGAGGCTGTAGGCAATACGGTCCTCCTGTTCGTCATTGAGGAGGGCTGACCATGACCAGAGAGGAAAGAATCACAGTATATAAAAAGTTCATGCCGTCGGGCATATGGGCCGAGGACTTTTTCATTAAGCAGCTCGACAGTATCGGTTTCTTTACGGCTCCCGCCTCTCGTTCCTTTCACGGGTCCTATGAGGGCGGGCTCTTTGACCATTCTTTCGCCGTGGCCAAGTACCTTACAGAGCTGACAGAAAAGCTCGGCCTCAAGTGGCAGAGTGAAGACTCTCCCTATATCGTGGGTATGTTCCATGACCTCTGCAAGTGCGGTCAGTACAAGCCCGTAGGCGAGAAGCGTACTAACTGGGAGCACGTCGGCGCCCTGATCATTCCCGGGCACGGTGAGAGGTCCGTTATCATGGCTCAGAAATGGCTCTACCTCAACGACGAGGAGATTGCCTGTATCCGCTGGCACATGGGAGCCTACGAGACCGATACCCGCCTCTGGCAGTGCTATAACCTCGCTATGAGGCTCTATCCTAACGTCCTCTGGACACATACCGCCGATAACTATGTAAGTCAGGTCCTTGAGGTCTGAGCCATGGACGACATGAAAAAGAACGCCGAGAAATACTCGGATCCGACGGCCTACGGGGCCTATAAGAACATACAGAAAGGCCAGGAGGCTCTTGTCAGCGGACTGGCCTATACCATTTACCGGGTCGCTCATCTTGCCGGTTTTCACGTCGAAAGCATAGTGCTTGTGGATAATAAGACCGGCAAGCGGTTTAAAAAGAGAGGTAGAAAGAATGACATTATTTAAAAGAGAAGATGTTGAGAGAGTCTTAAAGACGGCTCCCGGAGTAGGAAACAGGGCACTCAGTAAGTTAGACCTTATTGATCCTGTCGAGGCTATCCCGATTGAATGGCTTGAGGGCCGTATCAAGAAAGACAGGGAAGGAAACGCTGTAGACCTCATGGAGGCTGCTTATCTCGAGGATACGGTGAAAGCCTGGAAGAAAGAACAGAATAATCCGAAAACAACGAGCGGCGGCTGCAGCGCCGACTACTGCTCTATCTGATAAAAGGGAGGGGTTTCCCTCATGCAATACGTTATTTTAGATGATACCAAAAGGGCGACTCATCACTTTAAAGACGGCGAGGGAGCCAAAAGCTGGAAAGAGGCTAAAGACTTCGACAACGTCGGCCTTATAGTCCCGAAGCCCTTTATAGTCCTCGACTTCGACACAAAGAGCGACGCCGACATCATGCTCAAGATCGTGGACGGCCTTGGCCTTAAGTGCAGAGTCATGAAGACCACAAGGGGATATCACTTCTGGTTTCGCTCAGAAGAGCCCTGGAAGAATTTCAAAAAGACGAGGCTCGCTATCGGCATCTTTTCAGACTGCAGGTCTCACTCCAAGAACGGCTACGTCAAGATAAAGTCTGACGGCGTCATGCGCGAGTGGATCAGAAAGGTCCCACAGGAAGAGATACAGGAGGTCCCGAAGTGGCTTTATCCTGTCAGCAATCCCGGTCATAATTTTGAATTTAAAGGGATGCACGACGGAGACGGACGCAATCAGGAGCTTTTTAACTATATCGTCTACCTGCAGACCAAGGGCTTTAAGCGGGATGAAATCAAGGAGACAATCGAGATCATCAACGACTATGTCTTTGACGACCCGCTCCCGGAGTCCGAGATAGCGACTATCTGCCGGGACGAAGCCTTTAAACCAGACGAAGAAATCGAGAAGCAGACCAAGGAGAAAGCAAAGAAAGTTTCTTTCTCACATAACGAGTTTGGCGACGAGCTGATTGAGGCGTACAACATCAAGACGGTAAACGGCCAGCTCTACGTCTACGAGGACGGCTACTATCAGAGGGATGAAAGGATTATAGAGGGTAAAATGATCGAGCTCTTTCCGGGCATCCGTCAGACCCAGCGGGCCGAGGTCCTTAGTTATCTGAGGATTAAGACTCATACAAAGGTCACGGACATTAAGGTCAATCCCTACGTGATAAACCTTAAAAATACCCGTCTTGACATAAGGACCGGCAAATGCCTCGAGTTCACGCCCGACGCCTTAGAGTTCGACAGGATCCCTGTGGTCTATGACCCGTCGGCCTATTGTGCTGACCTCGACAAAATGCTTAACCGGGTCTTTTGCGGAGACAGGGAGGTCATAGATCTTTTCGAGGAAATGGCCGGTTACTGCCTCATCAAGTCGGCCCGCTATCAGAAAGCGTTTATCCTCGTAGGCTCCGGGTCCAATGGCAAGTCCACTATTCTTAACCTCTTGGAGGCGTTCCTGGGAGCGGGCAACTTCTCGACGCTGCCTCTTGAAAAGGTCTGTGATCGCTTCAATATGGCAGAGCTTGAAAATATGCTTGCCAATATCGGCGACGATATCGACAATGTCACAATCCGGGACTCAGGTACTCTCAAGAAGATGATAAGCGGCGAGTCACTAACGGTTGAGCGCAAGGGTGAAAGACCTTTCAAGCTCGCTCCCTATGCTACGCACATCTATAGCGCCAATGCTATTCCGAGGTCCTTTGATAAGTCTGAGGGCTTCTACAGACGGTGGCTCCTGGTCCCGTTCAACGCCAAGTTCTCAAGTGAGGACGGCGACTATGATCCGCTTATCTACGACAAGATCACTACCGAGACGGCCCTGTCCTATCTTCTTAATATCGCTATCAGAGGGGCAAGGCGCCTGCTCAAGAGAGGCAAGTTTACAGAGCCTCAGAGTGTAAAGGACGCCCTGGACTCCTACCGGACAGACAACTCGACCACGCTTAGCTGGATCGAAGACAAGGGCCTCGAGGCAGACTACTTCCTCGAAAACTCGACGGACAAGCTCTATTCGGACTTTTCCGACTGGTGCAAGACGTCGGGTATCAAGGCCGCAAACATGACCGGCAAGAAGACATTTAACAAGGAAATCATTAACAAGTTCGATTTTGAAGATAGGGCCCGGCAGAAGTCAGACGGTAAACGCTACTTCGTGGTCCGTATCGACTGAGGTAAAACCAATGGCAATTAACGTTATCTTTTGCGACAAGTGCGGTAAGGGTTTCAGACTGGACGCTACGGCGCTTCATGAAAGAGTGATAGACGAGGCTGCCCATGTTTCAGAGCAGTATCTCATCTGTCCTCACTGTGAATCAGAATATACATTCTTTATCAAGGATCCCGAGCTTGAAAAGATGATACACGCCAAGAAGCCCGACACTCGGAAAATCAAAGCATACGAGGACGATCTGCTCAAGCGGTACGCTCCTCACTTCAAAAGAAAGGGTAACAAGAAATGAGCGAAGAAATCAAAGAAGTAATCAGTCAGCTTGAATATGACCGGGATATGTGTATGTTCAATCCCGAAACCGGCGAGAATGAGCCCATGAATGAAGACTGCAGAAAGAGCGCTGAGGCGCTGACTTTCGCTATCAACTATTTGAAAGCAGCTCTGCCGAGAACGAGGCCCGTCTTTGAAGAGGGGGACGTGATCGTCCATTATAAGCGCTTCGATTATCCTGCCGAAGTGCTTAGAGAGCATCCTGAGTTTGGTCTCTACAGATACCTGGGCACGGCTTACGACTGTACCAACGAGACAACAGACCTCATTATCTACAGGGCCGAGTACGGCAGTAAGAAATTTTTCGTAAGATCTGCCGGCGACTTCTATTCGTTTGTTCCGACAGCAGGACGGTTTCGCTTTGACAAATGGGAGGGAAAGTAAATGGATATCAGAATTACAGATCACGGTAATATTTGGGTAGACGGCAAGCAGTATATCGGTCTTGACCGCATGAATCAGCTCTTGCAGGAGAAAGGAGCTATCGACTATGACAGGATCCAGTCTATCGTCTATGACCAGCTCGTTAAGGCGCTCGGAGTCCCCGAGATTACAGACGACCAGTTTGAGGAATACTGCAAGAAGCGTAACCTTTGCGTCGTCGGGGCCGAGACTTTGTCACAGAGATATGACGAGGGCTACAAGGCAGGGAGCAAGGACGCCAACGCCCGGTTTAATATTCTCGACGTCCAGCGATTTAAAGAGCGGGAAGAGTTCCGGGCCGCATACTCAAGGCTGAAAGTTGATTTTGCGAACGAGATCTTCGAGGCTCTTATCAAATGGATTCAAGAGAATAAGATCGGATACACGTCGGATGATTTCGCACTGGTCAAGACAGGCATTGACGCCGTGAGGGACGTTATCCAGTCTCTGTTGACGCCCAACGAGATCCGAAGCCTTTTCGGCCTCCCGACAATCCCGTCTCCCGAAGCCCAGGGCGATAAGCCTGCCGGCGGCTGCGGCTTCGTAGATTAAGGAGGCTGAGCATGACACTGATTGATCAACAGGCGGCGTTAAGTATAAGATTCAGCGAGAGATATAATAACGACGGAGTCATATTCGTGCCGCTAAGAGAAGTCACGGACCACATAAAAGCAATACCGCCAGCGGTGCAGGTTGAGGCTATTCCTGTCGAATGGATTGAGAAGTATATGGGGACTATCAAGAGCGGATCGTTTGCTTACTTTGCTGATCCCGCTTGGACAATCAAGATGATGCTGGAGGCTTGGCAGGATGAGCAGGAGGCCGAACATGATAACAATTGATAAACACTTTATTCCTGGCGTTTGTTGGTCCTGCGGCGGGCCCGACGATACAGGTCGGAACATTGTCCGTATTGTCGCCAAGCATGACGACATGAAACAGGCGCTTTGCCTCTGTACTGACTGCCGGCATACGCTCGCTAGTCAGCTCATCGGCCTTGACAGGACCGCCCAGGGGACAGAGAGCAACGCTACCGTTTTCCTCAAGGTTTTCGCCGGGGCATATCCGTCCGACCTCTGGTCGAAAGGTCCTAATGACTTCTATAAATGGTGTAGTGAAGAGTATAAGGGAGGATATAAAGGATATGACGAACACGATTTTAATAGGGGCCGCTTGCTTCGTTCTCGGCATGATTCTCGGACTGGTTACGTCCTGTATCCTTTTCGTAGGCACAAGGTAAGCGCCGTGGATGCAGATGATTATTTCATTATCGGGGCCTATCTGCTCGGAGTGGTTACGGGGCTTGCCCTTTGTGCGCTCCTTGTAGGCGTATGAACGATATTCCGATAACAAAAACTCTGAGAGAGTGACCTGATTCTGTTATGGATTCTGTTATGGATTCTGTTATGACAGGTCACGAAAAAGTTTTTCATAACAAAAACATGGTCAGCATAACAAAAACTTTTCTGATTCTGTTATGGATTCTGTTATGGAAAATCCATTAACTGTTAATGGAAAATGAGTAATTTGGTAAAGTCTATTTTACAAAATGTAAGGTGCATAACAGAATAACATAATTATTTCTAATTTATATAATTAATTAATAATATATATAAATATATATAGAAATATAGAATATATAAGGAATTGGGAATTTTTTTGTTATTCTGTTATGTTTGCAATTTAGCGTTAACATCTGAGAGGTAAAAGCTCATGGACGATAATACGCTCACTGAGCGCAATACGAAGAAACGACACTTGAAAAGATACCGGCGAAAGCTGGAAGTGATAGAACGACTCGAGGAAAGAGTCAAAGCACTTGACAGTAAGATTGAATCACTCAGGTCTCCGAGCCTCTCGGGTATGCCTCGGGGCGGCAAGGCCGTAACGAGTGAGGACATGGTCGCTGACAAGATAGATTTGGAAAGGAGAATAAGCGCTTTAAAACTTGAGGCCGGTAAGACCCGGCGGGAGATACTTGATCTGATAGACCAGGTGGACGACGTGAGACGGGGCGAGGTCCTTGAGGACTATTTTATCTACGGCATGAGCTTCGGCCAGATCGCCGAAGAGATGGGCTACACTCAGAGACATATCATAAGGCTCTACGGTGAAGCTATCGACATGATTACATTGTGTGACGATTCGGTTTAACGTCACTAAATAATCAGTTAATTGTCACTATACATACAGAGAGCAGAGTGCTAGGATGGTACTCGACGAAAGTCCATTATGTTACTCTCCTTTTTGTTTAGGCTGTGCAGAGAAGAGATCAGACGCGGGAAAGCGCCTGGTCTCTTTTCTGTTTTCGGAGGACCATGTTACTTAAGCAGTGCGGACGCTGCAAGCGCCTTATCCCATATGGCAAAGCATACTGTGAGACCTGTGAGCCTATCGTCAAGGCTGAACGTGATAAGAGGCACGAGGCCAGGAAGATGGAGGCCGACAGGCGATATAACAAGAAGCGGGACCCGAAGTACAGCCAGTTCTATAATTCAAAGGAGTGGAGGCGTCTCTCAGCGGCGAGGGTGCAGGCCGACGGGTTCCGGTGCGTCCGGTGCGGTGCCTGGGCTTCGGAAGTTGACCACATCATACCGATACAGACCGAGGACGGATGGACTAAGAGATTCGACTGGGACAACCTGCAGTCTTTGTGTGTGGACTGCCACAACGAGAAGCACGGACGTTTCAAGTCGAAGAGAAAGAAACAGAAAGATAAATCAATCATCACAATTTGACCTCGAAACTGCCGTTTTAAGACGTTTTAATGCAAAGTCGATATAGTTATCGAAAATGCGAGAAAAACGTCTCTAAGAGCCTAAAAGGACGCTTAAAAAGGCAGGGGGTGGGTCGAAAAGTACAGGACTAGCGGGGGACAACGATACGGGGGGACTGTTCCGTAGCAAAAACTCCCCACAAGGGCTAAAAAGGAGTCAGACATGAGCATTATCAAAGTCGCGGTCGACGATCAGGCTCTCTATGTGACAGAGTCGCCGGTCGTAGCGGCCCAGGGCGTGAATGAAAATTACTTTCAGTTTACGTTATCAGCGGACTGGAGCGGCTTCGGCGTGGTCGCTCTCTTCTGGAAAGAGGGAAATGAGACGGACGTCTACGAGTCCGTAGTCGACGGGACCGGTAAGGCTCTCGTCCCGCATGAAGTAACCGACACACAGGGCCGGATCTGCGTCGGCCTTGCCGGTACAAAAGGAAACGTTATCCATACGTCCGAGGTACTTAAGTACAGGGTCGTCAAGGGCAAGTACACTGCAGGTCAGAGCTCCGAGCCTCCGACTCCCGGGATCTATGAGCAGATGCTCTCTCTCGCCGGTCAGATGAGCGACCAGTTTCGGCAGGTCGTAGAGGAGCAGAGCGAGGTCATTGAGGACCTGCAGGCAGACCAGGCAGCGCTCAGATCAGAGCTGACCGCCCAGCAGACAACTTTTCAGAATACCATTACAGGACAGATGAACACCTTTATCGCCGGTCAGTCTGGCGACTATGGTGCTACGGTCCTTTGGGATATGGATACCGAGGGCGATCATAACGGAGCTCTTGCCCAGGACACGGTCCTTACTCTCCGCGAGAATATTGAGGACTTCGATTTTATTGAGGTGTGGGGCTTTAATAACGACGTCGACGACTCCGTCTTTATCCCGGTGGAGAAGCTGAGCGGCGTCGGTACGGCAATCAAGTCCGTCAATATCGGCCTCGGAGCTACAAAGCTCCGTATCGTCGAGACCCGTCTTACCGGACAGTACAACGAGCTGACTATCGCCCATCAGTTTATTTTCACATTCGACACGACTCATACGGCGACAAGGATCACTCAGGACAACAAGAGTACGTATGTATCTCAGTTTGGTATCTCCCGTATTATTGGCCGCAAGATGGTCCAGAACGCCGAGCTTGTTGATATCAGAGTCGGCGAGAACGGGACCACATATCAGACTGCAGGCGCAGCCGTTCGTGGCCAGTTTACCGAGGTCAAGGCTCAGATCCCGGGCGTGGACGCCTCCCTGGCTACTGCCGGCAAGGCCGCTGACGCCAAGGCTACCGGCGACAAATTTATTGAAGTAAATGGCCGTTTAACGCAGTTAGACGAGAGGGTGGCGGCACTGGAAGCCGGGGGTGGTGAAGAGGTTCCGGTTTTTGATTCAACAGAATTTTAAGGGGGTGAGGTCATGGCATATGTTATTACTGACACCCTTGCGAACGCTCTTGCAGATGCTATAAAGGAGAAAACTGGTCTGACATCTATCGTGGGCCGTGACATGCCAGAAGCTATTTTGTCTATCAGCGGCGGTGAATCCGAATATTACACTTTCGACCAAAGACGGGCAGAAGTTGCTGATTATATCGGAGAAGTGACATATAACCCGCCCGATTACACAACGACAGAAATTACTGATTATTACACAGGAAGTGGTCTGAACAACAATTATCCCGTAGGCTGTCCGCTGACCATAAAAGAAGCAGGGAAGCTGGTTCTGACTGACCGTGTGACGGGAATCGTATATGAAAAGAACGTGACCGCAGGAGCATACACGATCTATAACCTTACTCCGGGTATGTCCCATCCCTTTGCCGTTATCGTGAACAATGAAGCGGTTCAGAGTGGTATGATTCATCCGACAGGAGCCTGCAAGATGATAAGGGCAAGGGATACCAACATTCAGATGTTCAATGTCCGTGACCTTGGGGGCTGGGCCTGTGACGGTGGCACGGTCAGATACGGGAAGATTATCAGAGGATGCCGCCCCGTGGATAATGCCGTGGTGGAAGATATAATGGTCAATCAGCTTGGTATCAAGGCTGAGCTTGATTTAAGGCTTTCTTCTGAAGCGGGAATCAGTGAATCCCCGTGGGATGGTGTTGAATATTTCAATTTCAACGGTAACATCCAGTACAATCTGACCAATGTTTCATGGTACAACGTGATGAAAACCGTTTTTGACTGTGTGAAGGACGGCAAGCCTTTATATTTCGGCTGTGCAGAGGGAGCCGACAGGACGGGAACACTGGCCTGCATCATTGAAGGACTTCTTGGAGTAAGCCAGTCAGATTGTGATAAAGATTATGAAATGACTTCCTTCTATTCCGGGATTGATACAGCGAGCCACCTGAGGGCCAGAAACGAAACGGATTGGACTGGTCTTATCAGTGCCATCAATGCAAAGAACGGGTCCACATTCCGGGATAAGATTGTGAATTTTGTCGGCTCCCTTGGCTTTTCCTCTGCCGAAATCAATGCCTTTCGGCACAGCATGATTGACGGAAATCCGCAGGATATAACTGTTGTTGGAACATATTATTCTGTCACAGGAACATACACGCACTGTTCAACCAATAACAATGCGGCAGAAGTTCTTGAAAACAGCGAATACAACGCAACCATTACTTTTGCAAGCGGTTATGAGTATGATTCTGCAACCGTTACAATGGGCGGCACTGATATTACCAGTACGGCATACAACAATGGCTCAATTCATATTGCATCTGTGACGGGTAATGTGGTCATTACCGTAACGGGTAAGGAAGCAAAACAGTACAGTGGAAACATTGTTGATACCGTTGGATACACAGACAACAACCGATATTCAACATCAAGCGGAAATATGTCAGCACAAAGCGGATATGTCGCAATTCATGAGATTGCTTTCACGTATCCTGCAAGTGGAGAGTTCCGAATCAAGGTTACTGGTGTTAATGACCACAAGGATTCTAACTGCACTTATGTCCTTACTGACGGTAACGGAGTGAAGAAAACATCAGGATACTTCAATACTCAGTATGAAGGTTCCTCTTGGGGGCATACATGGGACAGCGAAGCATCATATATTTACTTCAAATCAGACAGCGGTATAAACGGTATCAAATTCAGCGCCTACGGTGTGGGTGCGGATGCCGTCATTACGCAAATATAAGGGGGTGAGCGCATGAAAATTGTAATCAATGCGAATAGCATTTATGACCGCATTATCCGCATTGGACGGCAGACCGAAAACCTTGTATCTGAAGTCATTTTCAATCTGTCCATGTGGATTGAGGAGTACGGTGCAGGAGAGTGTGTTCTGAACGTAAAAAGAAATGGAGATGAGAGTGCCTACCTTGTTCCCATGACCATCACGGACGGTATGACAACATGGACTATTACGGACACGGACACGGCGAAAAAAGGCCGTGGAGAAATCCAGCTTAAATATACCGTCGGCGATAAAGTCAAGACTTCCCCCGTCTTTACAATCAGTTGTGGTGAATCCCTTATCGGAGAGGGAGAACCGCCCAGTGGACATGAGGACTGGCTTGCGGAATTAAACCGTATGACCGCACAGGTCGAAGCGGCGAAAACATCAGCAGATGCAAGCGCACAGTCCGCACAGGAAGCCGCTGAAAAGGCTCAAATCGCATCTGAAACGACTCCCACGGTGACTGTTGAGCAAATGCCCACAGGGGCAAAAATCACGGTCACAGACAGCGCAGGAACGGTCACAACAGCGACCCTTGCCAATGGTCAGAATGGGACTGACGGCAAGGATGGCAAAGATGGAAACCCAGGAGCGCAAGGCCCAAAGGGAGATAAAGGCGATACAGGTCTGACAGGCCCACAGGGCGAACGTGGTGAACAAGGTCCCAAAGGGGACAAGGGTGATACTGGTCTGACAGGTCCGCAAGGACCAAAGGGTGACGCAGGTCCGGCAGGAAGTGACGCAAGCGTGACAGCGAAAAACATTGAGACGGCGCTGGGATATACGCCTGTATCCAGTGACGTGATGAACGTGACGATAGACGACAGTTTTGCTATTCCCACATTTTTCGCAACAGATGTAATGTCTGCCGCAGTCTTAAAGCAGGCATTTGGCCCGGATGCTCCCGTCCGTGTTCCGACTGACTTTACGAGCGCACAAGTGCTTTTGACCTACTTGGAGCCTCGCATATGGTTCGCATGGATGAACGGAAGTACATTGGAGTTTTCGAGATTAAATGTCAGCGCTGATGTAAGCACAGGGGCCGTTACCGTATATCTCAAAGGCAGAACATCAACAGCAACAGGCATCATGGGAGTTGATACGAATTGGACGGTAACACCTATTTCTGATTTTACGGATGCGTACAAAAACAAAGTCGATAGCCTGTGGACGGATTATCAGTCAGCTATGACAGCAATGGGATTATAAGGGGGGTGAGTATATGTCTACACCATTAACAGATGCAATTACATCCCTCACCGCATACGCCAACGGTATCACGGGAAAATCTGACACGAATCTCCCGGATGCAGTCAGAAGTCTTGCAGACGGATACGGAGGCGGTTCATCAGCGCAGGTCGCAAGCGGAGAGTTTACCGGCAATGATTCAAACACGATTGATGTGCAGTGCGATTTTCGCCCGGATATTGTGTATGTATTCGTCCCGGATTTCCCGGCCGATTATTCGGCAAGCCGAATGATTGCATGGTGCTTGACCGACATGATGTATGCCGCTATCCGTTGGATTGGAGACAGTAAAACCGTAACTGGTAACTCATATCCTGCAACCTCATCTAATTACCCCGGCATAAACTGGAGCGATGGAATATTGAGTTTGAAAACAACGAACTCTACTGCTTTCCGTTACGGTACTGGTATTACATATAAGTGGGTCGCTTTCAAGTACACATAACGGATTAATTAAACTAAAGGCATATTTAGCGCAATAAAAAAGTTTAGGATCTGACTGAGGTCAGGTCCTTTTTGATTGAGAAAGAAAGGAGGTAAGACATGAGCGGACAGAGGCAGCCTATAGAGCTGGTCGTAGCAAAAGGGGCGAAACACCTTACAAAAGCAGAGATAGAGTCGAGGCGTAGCTCGGAGGTAAAGCCTCTGGCCGGTCATATCGAGCCTCCTGCCTATCTGACCAAAGCGCAGCGGGCAGAGTTTGACAAGCTCGCCGGTCAGCTCCAGGCGCTCAAGATCATGGGCGAGACCGATATAGACGCCTTGGCCCGCTATGTTGTGGCTAATACGTTCTATATCAATGCCGTTAAGCAGATGCGGAGGCGGAAGGTCCGCACGGATCCCGAGCTCTCTCTTGAGTGGCTTAAGGTACAGTCCAAGTTTTTTGATCAGTGCAGGCAGTCAGCTAATGACCTTGGCCTGACCATTTCCTCGCGCTGCAAGCTGGTCGTCCCGGCGGCCGAAAAGACTGAGGTCAAAGAAAATAAATTCAAGAAGTTTGAAAAGCGGGCAGTAAGTGAGTAACGTTCCGTATGCTCCTTTATGGGACCGTGTAACTGCTCACGCTAACCGGGTGGTATCGGGGGCAGAGGTCAGCGGTCATTTGCATTATCTCGCCTGTAAACGTCACTTAGACGACCTCAAACGGCAGAAAACAGACGAGTTTCCTTATTACTGGGACCCGGCCAAGGCTGACGAGGTCCTCCAGTACGCCGAGACACTGACCATAGCAGAGGGCGACAGTCCGAAGCCGGTCAAGCTCATAGACGCCCAGGCGTTTGACCTCGGCTGTACTTTCGGGTGGCTTAAGGTCTCGAACGGCAAGAGACGTTTTCGCCGGCGCTATAAGAGTATGGCCCGGCAGAACGGCAAAACGTTTGAAAACGGCATTATGGGCACATATATCGCCGGTTTTGGAGGGTACAACTTCGGCAAGCTCTTTACGGTAGCGACCAAGAAGAGGCAGGCCCGGCTCGCCTGGGAAGAAATGTCGAAGTTTATCACTATCGACCCGGACCTCGGCGAGTATTTCGACGTCAAAGACTATAAATCTGTTATCGAATGTACTGAGACAAACTGCACGATAGAGGCATTATCGAAAGAAGCCGGCCTAGACGACGGCTTCCGCTCCATATACGCCTCAATCGACGAGATCCATCAGCACAAGGATAATAAGATTTACAAGGCCCTGTACAACGGCACAAGGGCGCTCCCGGAGACGCTGGTCTCCATGATTACAACCAGAGGCGACCGTCTTAACTCTTTCTGTAAAGAGATGGACGACTACGCTATCAAGGTCCTCGAAGGTCTTGCGACCGCTGAGGACTTTTTTATTGATATCTATTGCCTGGACCCGTCGGACGATATTTGGGACCCGAAAAACTGGATCAAGGCCAATCCGTTTATATGTGCTCCCGGAAACGAAGAGCTCTTTAAGGTCCTGCAGACCGACGCTCAGACGGCCCGGGACATGGGCGGCTCTGACCTGAGAGACTTCTTAACCAAGAGTCTCAATATGTGGGTCGAAAATACCGACGACAACTTTATTAATTCTGAGAAGTGGAAAGCCTGCGGCTCTGATCGGACGCTCGAGGCGTTCCGGGGCCGTAAATGCTGGGTCGGTCTTGACTTATCCAGCGGCGGCGACCTTACGACTATCGCTCTTGAGTTTGATGAGGAGGACGGGAAAGAGTATTTCTATTCTCACTCATTCATGCCTCGTGGGCGCCTGGAAGAGCACATAGAGACGGACCTCGCGCCTTATGACCTTTGGGAGCAGATGGAGCTTATTACCGTCACGGGCGGGAGCGGCGACTTCAAGAACGACTATAAATTTATAATCGCCCATCTTGCTGAGCTGAGAGATACCTATGAGCTTGAGTTTCAAGCTATCAGTATCGACCCGCACAACGCCGACGGCATCCTCTCAGATCTCGAGAGCTTCGATTGTCCTGTCATTGTTATTACTCAGTCGGCCCGAAGCCTTAACGACGCTACGGTAGACTTGCAGCTCCTCGTAAAGAGCCTGAGCGTCGAGTACAACGTACACAACGAGCTCCTTACTTGGAGCTTTCTTAATGCTAAGCTCGTCAGAAACTCTTTCGACGAGGTCAAAGTAGACAAGCGTCCCGGCCAGCGCTTCAAGCGTATTGACCCGGTCGACGCCTGTATAGACGCCCATGCCGGCAAGCTCAAGTGTAAGACCGAGGAAAACATTGACCTTGAGTCTCAGCTCGAGAGCTACCTTGCCGCTATGGGATGGACACCATAAACCAACACTCGGAGGCGAACGATATGAATTTTTTTGACAAGCTCCGGTTATTTGTCCGGGGCGGCGTGAAAAGCGTAAGGCTCGGAGGCTCGGACCCGCTGGATCAGTGGCGGGAGCTTGCCGCCTGGCTCGGTATATCTGACGTCCCGGAGGACGCACGGTCAGAGGCGACCTACTTCGCCTGTATGAAAGTCCTTTCTGAGTCGGTCGGAAAACTGCCGCTCAAACTTAACAGACATACAGACAGAGACGGTATAGCTTCGGCCCGCGATCATCCTCTCTGGTACGTCGTACACGACCGGCCTAATCCTTATATGCCGGCCTCGCTCTTTTGGTCGACTATGGAATATAACCGCAATCACTACGGCAACGCCTACGCATGGATACAGGGGGCGGGACGTAAGATGAAACTCTGGATCCTGCCGAGTACACAGGTGCAGGTCTGGTACGACAACGCCAATGTGCTCCCGGATGCTCCCGATATTTTTTACCTCTATACCGACGACAGGGGGCAGGTCCACTATCTCGGCTCCGAGGAGGTCCTGCATCTTAGAAGCTCTAACACTCTGGACGGTCTCGTAGGTATCCCGGTACAGGAACAGCTTGCGGCGACCATACAGGGAGGACTCAGGTCCCAGGGGCTTCTTAATAATCTCTACGAGACAGGCTTTACCGCGAAGGCGGTCCTGCAGTATACCGGCAGTCTGAATGACCAGAACGTTAAGACGTTCGTAAAGGGTATTGAGGACTACGCCAAAGGCCGCTTCGGCAAGGACGGGATAAAGAGCATTATTCCTATCCCGCTCGGGGCTACGCTGACGCCTCTCAATACCAAGCTGGTAGACAACCAGTTTTTGGAGCTGAGACAGTACAGCGGTCTGCAGATCGCCTCTGCTTTTGGCATTAAACCATATCAGATCGGGGACTATACAAAGTCGAGCTTTGCCTCTGCAGAAGCTCAGCAGTTAAGTTTCCTCGTTGACACTCTGCTTTACATCCTTAAGCAGTACGAGGAGGAGCTGACCTATAAGCTCCTGTCCAGAGAGGAGGCCGACAAGGGCCTTTACTTCAAGTTTAATGTTGACTCTATCTTGAGGGCCGACTTTAAAACAAAGGTCGAGACACTTTCTAAGGCGACTAACAGTTTCCTTATGACGCCGAATGAAGCTCGTCAGAAGCTCGACCTTGAGAAACTGCCGGGAGGCGACAAGCTCCTTGGCAACGGTGCGAGTATCCCGGTCGAGCTGACCGGCTCTCAGTATACAGACGGACTTGTTACGGATCCGAAAGGAGGTGAAGAAGAAAGTGAATAAGGACAACAGAAAAGACGTGATCGAGGACGGCATCCTTTCCAAGGCGGCGACAATCGAGCCGGGAGAGGCGACTGAGTCCGAGCTGAAACAGATCAATAAATACGCTCTGGCGCCTCTTAAGGCTGAGGACGTTTTTGTGTTCAAGAGCGTTATCGGCGACAACGAGACAGACGACAGAAACGGCGAGCCGTTCAACCTCAGGGCTCTTAAGGACATGGAAAAGCTCTACCCGGGCAAAACGGTCCTTAAGGACCATAGGAGGCAGGCAGACAATCAGGTCGCTCGCATCTATGCGACTGAGCTTGTCACTGAGCCCAAGCTGACCGGAGCAGGCGAGCCCTTTACGAAGATCGTGGCAAAATCCTACATGGTGAGGACCGCTGCTAATGCGGACCTTATCAAGGAGATCCAGGGCGGCATTAAAAAGGAGGTCTCGACAGGCGTAAGACCCAAGAGACTGATCTGTAATATTTGCGGCTCTGACAACATGAAAACCTACTGCCCGCACTGGCCCGGACGCGAGTACGAGAAAGAGGGCGGCAAAACGACCTGTACTCTCACAATCGACGGCGTCAAGGAGGCTTACGAGCTGAGTCTTGTAGCCATTCCCGCCCAGCCGAGAGCAGGCACGATCAAGCACTATGGCCCGAAGCCCGAGCCCGAAAAGGCCGGGGAAGAGGCCGCAACTCCCAAGGTGGACGAGAATACGCCCGCCGAAGAAAAACAGGCAGAAACGCCTAAATCAACCGAAATCGAGGACGCTATGATTACCGAGCTGAGAACCCGGGACGTAGAGTCCTTTATTTATGTCAACAAAGCAATCTCTGATTCACACATGGAGGAAAAAGAATGAATAAGAGAATGAGAGAGCTCCTTGCTCTGATTGAAACAAAGACCAAAGAGGCCCGCTCCTGCATGGACGGCGAGAACAAGGACGTAGCCAAGGCTAAGGCGCTCCTGGACGAAGCAGATCAGCTCAAGGCTGAATATGAGGCCGAGCAGAGGCTTTATGAAGCCGAGAAGCAGGAAGCTGAGCAGAATCCCGAAGCGGGAGAGGCCGCAAAGTCCACTACCAAGGCGTCCTATGCCGATATCGTCAAGGCGTTCGCCGCTGATGTTCGCAACGGCTTCAAGACCAACAACGTGGCCAGACTGATCCGTAAGGAGGGCGAGCTCGACGGCGTCATGACCGAGGGTGTACCTGCAGACGGCGGTTATACCGTTCCCGAAGATATCAGCACCAAGATCGAAGAGCTGAGAGACAGCGAGTTTTCTCTCCTGAGACTGGTCCGCGTGGAAAAGGTCAAGACCAAGACCGGCGCCCGCACCTTTAAGAAGAGGGCCCAGCAGACAGGGTTCCAGGAAGTCGCTGAGGGCGGCAAGATCGGCAAGGTCGCGGCTCCCAAGTTCGAGCGTCTGGCATGGGCTATCAAGAAGTACGCCGGCTACCTGCCCATTACCAACGAGCTGAGATATGACTCCGACGCCAACATTGTACAGGTCGTTATCGACTGGCTCGCAGGCGAGTCCCGTGTTACTGCCAACAAGCTGATCCTGGGCAAGATCGCTACCAAGGCCGCTGTAGACCTCAAGGGTCTGGACGGTATCAAAAAGGCTATCAACGTGACTCTCGGCTCCGCTTTTGCCGGTCTCGTCACAATCGTGACCAACGACGACGGCCTGCAGTACCTCGACACTCTGAAAGAGGCCGCTGACTCCAACAAGTATCTCCTGTCTCCCGATCCCAGGGATCCCATGAAGTACCGCCTTTCCGTCGGCGCCCGCAGCATCCCGGTCGAAGTCGTTCCCAACAAGGATATGCCCACTGGTACAGGTAACAAGATTCCTTTTGTTATCGGCGCCCTTAAGGAAGCTATTGTTTTCTGGGACCGTCAGCAGAGATCTATCGCTGAGTCCGGTGTAGCAGCTATCGGCGACCTGAACGCTTTCGAGCAGGATCTGACTCTGTGGAGAGCAATCGAGCGCGAGGACGTCACTCTGAGAGACACCGACGCCTTTGTCAACGGCTATATCGTTCCTCCTACAGAATGATCGCAAGGAGGTAGGCTATGGTAAATGTGCAGGAAGTGCTCGACTATCTCGGCCTTGACGAGACGGACGGTATGACCGACCGCAATATCGAGCTGCTTATCGACTCTGCCGACGCTTTCCTCCGTGGAGCAGTGGGAGAGGATTACCCGACGGACGACCCGAGGGTTAAAAACCTCTCCCTCATCATCATTAACGACCTTTACGAAAACAGAGGCTCGACAGAAAAGGTCTCGACTAAGGTCAAGTCCTTTGTGACAAGCTCCATGCTCCAGCTCCAGTTGGAATACAGGAGGTCTAAGGAAAATGGCAATCAGTAAACCTTTCATCATTCAGAGGCTCGACCAGGCTACTGAGACCTGGTCGGACCTCTGGCGACTCCATGCGAGGGTCAACAAAACCAAAGGCGCGGAGTTTGTAGAAGGCGGGGCAAATATGTCTCAGTCTACTAAGACGTTCGAGCTTCGGTATTTCAAGGCTCTCGAGGACGTGGATTGTAACCGGGGCCTGTACAGGATCCTCTACCGGGGACATTTCTACAATATTGTCGACTATGACGACTTCATGGAGTCTCACATAAACGTCAAGATCACGGCGGTCTCCTATGGCGACTAAGGTCAGTATCGACGGGCTCTCTGAGGCGATAGCCAAGGAGCTTGAAGCATACGACAAGTCAGTCAATGAGGGGATCCGCAAGGCCGTCGATAAGAGCATGAGGCAGTTGGTCCAGGAGACCAAAGGCACGGCTCCAGTCGGCCATCGACACAAGCATTACCGTGACAGCATTACGAGCAAGGTCACTAATACGAGCCTCAGGGCCTACGAAAAGACCTGGTACGTCAAAGGTTCGGACTACCGCCTGTCTCATTTGCTTAACAACGGTCATATGCTCCGAAACGGGGACCGCTATCCCGGTACGGGTTTCATCACAAAAGCGGCTGTCTCAGTCCTGCACGACTTTGAAGAGACGATTAAGGAGGTTTGCGCTAATGGTTCATAAAATTCTCACGGGAGCGGGTTTTGTTCTTAATAAGACCTACCGGGAGACCCGTTTCCTCAAGCCTCCCAAATCGACCTATGCCGTCTATAACGATACCTGGACCGTCAGAGGACCCGACAACATCAACGCTATTGTTTCTCATGAGGTCAATATCGAGCTCTATGAATATTCTCCCGACTCTGCCGCTGAGGCCCGTATTGAGGCCCAGCTCGACGAGGCCGGGCTTGAGTATATCAAGCAGTCCCGTTACTGGCTCTCTGAGGAGCAGTTATATCAGGTAATTTATGAATTTAACTTCACTGAGAAGAAAGGAAACGTGACTTATGAGCACTCCTAAAAGAATCGTACTCGGCTCCGGTAAGCTCCATCTGGTAAAGTTTACAGGGACCGAACAGATCGCAAACGCGGCGGCAGTGATCGCACTGGCGACTGACGCTAACGTTCTCGGCTACATCAAAGGCGGGGCCTCTCTGGTCTATACGCCCACATTCTACACAGCAACCGACGACCTCGGCTTTGTGACCAAGACCATCATTACCGAAGAGGAAAGCACTCTGTCCTCCGGTATTATGACTTTCAACGGTGAGACTCTGGCCAAGCTGTCCGCTACCGGCAGAGTGACCGACGACGCTACCAATCACACCAGAACGCTCAAGATCGGCGGCGTAGGCAACGCCAACAACGAGAAGTACGTTATTATCTTCCACCACGAGGATAAGGTCGACGGCGATATCTACGTCTGTATCGTAGGTAACAACACGAGCGGCTTTACTCTCGCGTTCGCAAAAGACCAGGAAACCGTCATTGACGCCGAGTTCAGAGCGCAGGCCCAGGACGACGACGGTACTCTGATCATGTATATCGAGAAAGAGCCCACTGCTACCCAGGCTGCAGGCGAGGGCTGAGATCCCGCCCGTAATGGGCTTGTATAATTATTCATTTAAGGCGGAGGGCTTCGGCTCTCCGTCTTTTCGCAGATAAGGAGAAAGACATGAGTAACGTACTGGATTTTAACAAGGTCAAGAAAAATTTTCTTCGGGTCATTCTCCCGGACGAGCAGAGGACCGAGATCAGAGTCCTGACTCCCACAAAGAGCCTGCTCACTGAGCTTACTACCATGCTCCCGGAGGGAGGCGAGACGCCTACAGAGGACGATATCAACGCCCTGTATGCCTTTTGTGCTCGCCTCATGAGCCGTAACAGAGAGGGCCGGGCCGTAACAGGCGAGCAGCTTGCTGACTGTCTCGACTTCGAGGACCTTATGACCTTTTTGGACACCTACACGACCTTTGTTACGGGTCTTACTGACTCAAAAAACTGAAACTGCCCTACTATCCACTGGAGGACAGGCAGGGCGGTCATAACTATGAAAACAGTTCCTACTGGGAGCATCTTGTCTCTCAGTATACGGGCCTTAACATTCTGGAAGTCGAAGACCTGGACTATATCGACTATCTCCGCTACAGGAGGGACGCCTTTATATACAGGCTCGATCAGACGGAAAAAGGCCGTGAGTATTTGGATAACGCGTATAGAATCGAACAGACCGAGCCGGACCGTAAGAGCTTACGAGACCAGTTCGGTAAGGGGTAACTATTATGGCCGGTAATATCAGAGGCATTACCGTCGAGATCGGCGGCGACACAACTAAATTAGGCAAGGCACTTGAAACATCTGAGAAGCAGTCGAAAGCCCTGCAGAAAGAGCTCAAGAACGTCGACCGGGCCCTTAAATTCAATCCCGCCAACGTGGAGCTCCTCACTCAGAAACAGAAAGTCCTTACCGATCAGATAGACGCTACCTCTGACAAGCTGGATAAGCTCCGGGCGGCTGAGTCCTCTATGGCGACTCAGCTCAAGAGCGGCAAGATCGGAGAGGACCAGTATCGGGACTTTCAGAGAGAGATAGTCGAGACTGAGAGCAAGCTCAGGCATTACGCCTCAGAGCTTGACGCTACGGGCCGTAAAAAGACCGCGCTCGAAGAGCTCACGGACACCATGAGCGAGCAGGAGGCGGAAGTTGAGCGCCTTAAGGACGAGTATAAAAATGCTGTCCTCATGTACGGCAAAAACTCAGACGAGGCTAAAAAGCTCGCAAGGCAGATTGATACTCTTTCGGGAGATCTGAAAGAGAACAAGGACAAGATGCACGAGCTCGACGACGCCGCCGATAAGCTCGACAACTCTCTCGAAGAGACGGGGGACAGCGCAAGACAGGCGTCCGAGGGCTTTACCGTCATGAAAGGCGTCCTTGCTGACCTTGCGGCCCGCGCTATCGAGAAGACCGTCGAGGGCGTGATTACGCTCGGCAAAAAGACCATTGAGACCGGCATGAGCTTCGAGAGCTCCATGAGCCAGGTCGCCGCTGTCTCGGGTGCGACAGGATCAGACCTCGAGGCCCTGACCGAAAAGGCCGAAGAAATGGGCTCCAAGACCAAGTTCTCGGCGACTGAATCGGCAGAGGCCCTTAACTATATGGCTATGGCCGGGTGGAAGACCGAGGATATGCTTAACGGCATTGAGGGCATTATGTCCCTTGCCGCCGCTTCGGGTGCAGACCTCGCCTCTACTTCGGATATAGTCACGGACGCCCTTACTGCTATGGGCTATTCTGCAGGCGACGCCGGGCGGCTTGCTGACGTCATGGCGGCGGCATCTTCCAACGCTAATACCAACGTCTCGCTTATGGGCCAGACGTTCCAGTATGCGGCTCCTATCGTGGGCGCCCTGGGCTATTCTATGGAGGATACCGCTACAGCTATCGGCCTCATGGCTAACGCCGGCATTAAGGGACAGAAAGCCGGTACTGCTCTCAGAGCTATTCTGACGAGACTGTCCGCGCCTCCGAAAGAGTGCGCCGACGCTATGGCCGATCTGGATCTTGAGCTGACCAACTCGGACGGGACTATGAAGAGCCTCGGCGAGGTAATGGACGACCTCCGGGCCTCCTTTGCCGATATGTCTGAGACAGAGCAGACCACGACAGCAAAGCACATAGCAGGACAGGAGGCTATGAGCGGCCTCCTTGCTATCGTCAATGCGGCTCCCGAGGACTACGCCAAGCTCCAGAAAGCTATAGAGCAGTCTGACGGTGCGGCGGCAGATATGGCCGCTACCATGACCGACAACGTCGGCGGGGCCCTGACGCTCCTTAAGTCCAATATCGAGTCCAAAATGATAAAGACCTTCAACTCTGCAAAAGGATCCATCAAACAATCCGTGCAGAGCATGAACGCCTCACTCGATACGCTCGACTGGGACAAGGTCGGGGAGGACGTCGGCAAGCTCTCCGAAAAGACTGCAGACTTTTTCAATTACGTCCTTAAACACTCCGATCAGGTCCAGGGCCTCCTCAAAGGCGTAGGAGCCACTATAACGGGAGTTTTTGCCGTAAATACGGCGTCAAAGTTCGTCAACAGCTTAATAGACGTAAAGAACGGCGTAACCGCTTTATGGGGCGTTATGGCGGCTAATCCTGTCACTATCGTGGCGGCGGGACTGGGAGCGGCGGCTATCGCGCTGACCGCTCTCAAGGAGAGGGCCGAGGAGGCTATCGAGGCCGAATATGGTCTGACGGATGCCGAAAGGCAGAGCGTCAACGCCTCCAAAGACCTCAAGTCTTCCTATGACGAGCTGGATAAGGCCCGCAAGGATGCAGTCGGGGGCGTCAATGCCGAGTACGGGCACATAGAAGAGCTCAAGGACGAGTACAACTCTTTACTTGATGCGAACGGGGAAGTTAAGGAGGGATACGAGGACAGAGCCAACTTTATCCTCACGACTCTCGCCGAAGCCCTGGGCGTAGAACGTGACGAGATCCTTAAGAACGTGGACGCCAACGGCAGACTCGGCCAGAGCATAGATCAACTGATCGTCAAGAAAAAAGCTGAGGCAACGCTCGCCGCTATGGAGTCCTCCTATACCGAAGCGATCAGAGAGAGGTCCAAGGCTCTTGAGACCTATATGAGCGCTCAGCAGACCTATGAAAGCGCCGAAAAGCGCTATCAGGACAGTCTTGCCGAAAGCGGGGACGTGCTCGCCGAGTATAACAGGCTTCTCGAAGAGGCTCCCGCTTCTGCAGATAAATACTACTGGGCACACCAGGAGGTCATTAAAGGACAGCAGGCCGCTAAGGACGCTATGAACGAGGCCAAGGAGGCCCTTGGAGACGCTGAGGCCGCTTATGTAGGCTACAACTCGACTATCCAAAATTACGAGGGCCTTTCTTCTGCCGTCATATCGGGAGATACCGAAAAGATCGGACAGGCGCTCAGCAATCTGCAGTCTAATTTCATTACTGCCGAAACGGGCACGAGGGACAGTCTGCAGAGACAGCTCGACAACTACAGGGCTAATTACAAGCTCATGAAGCAGGCCGTCGAACAGGGTATGCCCGGAGTCACGCAGGCTCAGGTGGACGCCGCCAAGGAGCTTGTAGACAAGGCCGAGGCAGAGCTTAATAAGCTCCCTCCTGAGGCCGAAGAGGCAGGACGTGAGGCCGGTCTGGATCATGCTTCGGGCATGGCTTCAACGGCAGGCGACAACGCGAGCGCGGCTCAGTCCGTAGCCGGTCAGACGGACGCAGGACTCAGAACAGGGGACGCCAAAGGGGCAGGCGCCAAGAAAGGCTCAGACTACGCTGCAGGCGTGAGCGGTACTGCAGGAGCGGCTAATAAGGCCGGTCAGTCGGTAGCCGGTCAGACTGCCGCCGGCATGGGTACGGCAGACGCTCAGGGCGTAGGCGCCCGCAAGGGTAACGAGTACGCGTCGGGCGTCAGAGGGACCCAGGGAGCCGCTTCGAGTGCAGGCCGCACGATTGCGGACGCCTCCAAGAAAGGAGCGGCAGGCGTCAACGCCTCCGAGACAGGTAAGACGCTCGGCTCCCAGTACGCCAGGGGCGTGAGCTCCAAGGGCGGCGAGGCAAGCTCTTCCGGTAAGACTCTGGCCAACAAGGCCAAGGGAGGAGCAGGATCAGTCAGCGCAAGCGGCTCCGGTCAGAATTTTGGCCAGGGCTTTATAAATGGTATCGCCTCCCGATTTGCGGGAGCTTTCAATAAGGCTAAGGAGCTTGCAAGACGGGCTCTTGCAGGTCTGAGAGCAGGCCAGCAGGAGGGCTCTCCCTCCAAGCTGACTAGGCGCTCAGGCGATTTCTTCGGCGAGGGCTATATCCTCGGTATACAGAACAAGTTTAAGGACGCCGTAAAAGCGGCTCGTGAGCTTGCCACAAGGACCGTTAAGGCCCTGGGCGAGCCCGATACATCCAACGCCCTCAAGTTAGACGGTGCGGCCATTGACGGGTCCAGCTTTGGACGGAAACTTGAAAACACATTTACAGTTAAGTCCGACGGGCCCGACTTCGGGGCCCTTATTGACCGCCTGGACAATCTCGAAAAAGCAGTACTTAACCATAAGTCCGTGATCAAGCTCGACAACGGTGTTCTTGTCGGTGAGACCATAGGTCAGATAGATACAGGACTTGCAGGAGTCTACAGTCTCAAGAGGAGGGGCAACTAATGAATCTGAGAGCTATAAGATTTGGCGACTATCTCACATCTGACGACGGCCTCATTCTCCATGAAAAGACCGTAGCGCCCGCAGTCCCGAAGACGACTTATATCTCTGTCCCGGGGCGGGACGGGGACTTAGATCTGACTGAGGCGTCGGGCGCGGTCCACTATCAGGACAGACAGGCCGCTTTCACGTTCCTGCTCACGGACGGGACGCATGAGGACCGGGTCGCTCTGGTTACTAAGATCATGGGCCTTGTGCATGGGCAGAAGCTCCGCATTGTGGACGAGGACGACTATCCCGACTGGTACATGGTCGGGCGGTGCAAGGTCGAGGACGTCCAGTATTACGCTGCTTATGCCGAGCTTCATATCTCGGCGGTCTGTGAGCCCTGGCGCTACGGTATCCGTAAGCAGGCTAAAGCGGTAACGATGTCGGACAGCTCTGAGACGCTTCTCGTCTCTAACAGGGGCTTTAGGGTCGTCTGCCCGACTCTTACGGTCACGGGCCAGATCACTGTTGACTACGGTACGGGCTCTGCAGAGCTCGAGACCGGGACTTATATGATTGCTGACCTCAAGTTAAAAGCCGGCCTCAATACTCTCACAGTATCGGGGACCGGCTCTCTTACGGTTTCATTCCAGGAGGCTATACAGTAATGTTTCGTATCTATGCGGATAATTTACTCATCTATGACAGCTCCCTGGACGACTACGTTATCACCAAGGGACAGATCGAGAGGGAGGTCAATAAGAGCGGAAAGCTTACCTTTACGCTTTATTCTGATCATCCTTATTTTGGCAGGATACAGGAGCTTAAGACCATTATTAAGATCTATCGGGACGACTCTCTGGTATTCCGCGGACGGGTCCTATCCTACGTGGACGGCTTCGACGCCGACAGGACCTTTACCTGTGAGGGAGAGCTTTCTTTCTTCGTGGACTCAGTCCAGCGGCCTTACGTTTTCCAGGGCTCGCCTGCAGACCTCTTTCGTCAGTTCGTGACGGCCCATAACTCACAAGTCGAAGAGGCTAAGCAGTTTACCGTGGGAGAGGTCACTGTCGAGGACCCTAACGACTATATACGCCGCGAGAACAGCTCTCACGAGAACACGCTGACAAATATACAGGACAGGCTTACAGGCTCTCTCGGGGGCTATATCACGTTCTCAGAGGGTCCGGGTGGGACCAGGGTTATCAACTGGCTCGCCGAGTACGGGAGCCTCAGCTCGCAGGTTATCCGCTTCGGGGAAAATCTTCTTGACTATGCCCGGACCCGCTCTGCAGAGAGTATAGCTACGGTCCTTATCCCGCTGGGCGCTCAGACTGAGGACGGGAAGAGGGTCACAATCGAGTCTGTCAATGGCGGCAAAGACTATATCGTTGATGAGACTGCCGCCGCCCGCTACGGGCTTATATGGGCCGTCGAGATCTGGGACGACGTGACAGAACCGGCTAATCTGCTTACAAAGGGGCGGGCAAAGCTCGCGGAGCTGTCCTCTCTCATTACGTCCATTGAGCTGACGGCTATCGACCTCTCGGACCTTGACAAAGATATCGACGCTTTCGCCCTGGGCGATATGGTGAGAGTCATAAGCCCGCCTCACGGGCTGGATGCTGTCTATATGCTCGCAAAGCAAACCGTCGATATCCTCGCTCCCGAGAATAACAGGATCACGCTGGGCCACACTTTCAGCGGCTTTACCGATAGGACGGTAGATGCTTCTCAGCTCAACTCAAGGCTCGATACTCTCTCAGTGACCAAGGCGTCTAAGGACTCCGTCGAGGCCGTACAGAGCGAGGTAAGCAGCATAAGCGGTCAGATATCCGCTATCGAGGGCGGGGCATGGACAGGTCTTACCCTTAACTCAGAAGACTGGACAGCAAGCAAGACCGTACAGTACAGGAGCGCTAACAGGCAGGTCTTCATTACAGGAGCTATCTCTCCTGTCCTCGCCTACGGGGCCAGTGCTGCAGAGATCGAGTTTGCCTCCGGGATACCTGAGGCGCTTCGGCCGGCGGCAAAGGTAAAGGTCCTGCAGTCGGGCGAGGACCTGTTTACATTTCTTATTACCGTCCGCTCGGACGGGACGCTCGCTATATCTAAATACTCCGACCCGTCGGGCTACGGGGCTATGTCTCCTGCTACAATTTATGAGTTTAATCTCTCATACAGTATTTGAGGAAAGGAGGTATAGACCATTGTCGGATACGATTATCGTAGCTCTGATTACGGGGGCGGTAACACTGATCGGTACGATCATCACAGTTATGGCAACGGCGTCAAAGACTGACAGGACGCTCGCCATCAATCAGGCCGTTACCGATACCAAAATCGACGAGCTGACAAGGGAGGTCCGTGAGCATAACGGTTTCGCTCACAGGATTCCCGTCATTGAAGAACAGATTAAGGTCATTAATCACAGGATTGAAGACCTCGAAAAAGAAGCGGCTAAAGGAGGAAATACATGAAAGCTAAAATCAAGACTGACACTATCGTAAGGACTATTGTCCTGGTACTCGCTCTGATCAATCAGGTCCTCGCCATCAAAGGCAAGGAGGTCCTGCCGGTGACAGAGGACGAGGTCTATCAGCTCGTCTCTCTGATCGTTACTATCGGCGCCTCCCTCTGGGCATGGTGGAAGAATAACAGCTTTACAGAGCCCGCGCTCATGGGCGACCAGTTAAAGGACCAGCTCAAGCGGGAGGCCGAAAGAAAATGATCAAGTTTTATGTCCCTGGCTTCGGTACTCCCACGAGACCCGACGACCGTCACGGGGACGCTCAGGTCCTTTCGGACGGGGCTTATACGCTGGTCATTGACGGAGGCGACGCCACAATGGCAGACAAGCTCATTACCTGGCTCAGAGCCCAGGGCATGAAAGAGGTCTGTCTTGTGGTCTCTCACTGGCATTACGACCACTATCACGGCATTGAAAGGATTATCAAAGACAAGGCGTTTACAGTCAGTAAGCTCTACTGTCCGAAGCCGTCCAATCTCGTTCCGGGGCTCTCAAGCAAGTGGGCCGGTGATATCCAGTCTGAAATCAACGCCGCCGGCAGGATCATAAGCGAGGCCGAAGACAGAGGGGCAGAGGTCGTCTATCTGACAAGAGGGGACGAGGTCACGCTCGGAGATATCCGTTTTAAGGTGTATCTCGCCCAGCCGAATAAGTGCATGAATGACGACGCTCACGCCTGGGCCTTTGTCAATTACGGGTCCCTCTGTCTGTATTTCCCGGACTTTTGCTATCTGACAACAGGCGACGGACCAGAAGCCATCAAGGACGCTGTCGCCTACTTCGGCGGGCCGGTCAAGTGGTTCAAGATCCCTCATCACGGCAACGCCTGCACTCAGTCCAATGCGGCGGCCTGCAAGGCGGCAGGGGCGGTCCTTGCATGGTACAACGGCCTTGAGCCTCAGGGCCCTGGGACCACTGCCTTTACCCAGTACGGGGCCCGGCGCTGTAAGCAGGCCGGTCTCATGGTATGGGACACTATCGGCGAGATCAGCGGCAGAGCTGACGCCGGCAGACTGACTCTTGAGCATAACGAGACCTCTTACGTGGAGAATATCCCTTACAAGAAAGGAGGCGCCAAAGTGCCTACTCTGAACGGAATCGACATAGCAAGCTATCAGTCGGGAATCAATCTCGAAGTTGTTCCCGGCGACTTTGTAATTATCAAAGCGACCCAGGGCGTGGGATACGTAAATCATGCCTGCAACGCTCAGTATGCGAGCGCCAAGAAAGGCGGTAAGCTCCTTGGTCTATATCACTATGCAGGCGGTAACGATCCGACTGCCGAGGCCGAGTATTTTGTCAAGCACATCAAAGGCTATATCAAGGAGGCTCTGCTTGTACTTGACTGGGAGAGCATCCAGAACAAGGCGTTTAATAAGAACATGGTGAGCTGGTGCAAGACCTGGCTCGATAAGGTCTACGAGCTGACCGGCGTGAGGCCGCTGATCTATATGAGCCAGTCCGTAACTAACACTTACGACTGGTCGAGCGTAGCGAAAGACTACGGCCTTTGGGTAGCGAGATATCCCGACATGAACAAGACCGGGTATAAAGAGACCTACGCTTACGGTAAAGTCGGCGCCTGGAAGTATCCCGCTATTTACCAGTACACAAGCAGCGGCCAGCTTAACGGATGGGACGGACGGCTTGACCTCAATATTGCCTACATGACCCGTGAGGCATGGGGCAAGTATGCAGATCCCGAGGGTGATATGCAGGAGGCCGAGACAGAGCCCAGCGGCGAACCTGCTCCTGCTCCGGTCGAAACAAGGACCGTAACGGTAACGCTCCCGGTCTGTAAGATCGGATCTGAGAGTATGGCGGTCAGACTGATCGAGGCCGCTCTCGGAGCAGAGACGGAAGAAGTAGAAACAACGACAACAGGAGTATTTGACGACGAGCTGGACGCAAAAGTTAAGGCTTTCCAGACGGCTCACTCGCTTACAGTCGACGGCGTCGTCGGCGGGGCCACATGGCCGGTACTCCTTGGCTCCTGGAAGTAACTCGCCAAAAATCAAATACAACTCGCCAACAGAAAAGGCCGGGGGACGTTCAATCCCTCGGCCTCTTTTTTTTATTGTCCTTAAACCAATTCTTAAACCAGCTTAAACCAATCTTCATAATCTTCCAGGAGCTCAACCGGCTCACAGGCGAGCTCTTCGGCGAGCTTACAGACCGTAATAGCCGCGGCGCCGTTAATGCTCTTACGGCCCTGTTCATAGTCCTGCAGCGTCCTGATGCTGATACCGGCCCTTTTGGCGAGCTCTTTCTGAGTCATGTTCCGTATGGTCCTCCACTTCTTAAGGTTCGTCTCTTTCATTAACTGGCCTCCTTAAGTGTGCTGATTACCTCGAGATCGAGGTCGTCGTAGATGCAGGAGAGTCCGTCCTTGGCATCCATAATAGCGGCGTACTCGTCAGAGTCAGTATCAAACTCGGCAGACTCTTCGATCATGTCGTTATAGAGACTGGAAATCTCGTTTCTGATATCTTCGGCCTTTTCAAGCAGGCCGGCAATAATGTCGTTCATATAGTCCTCCTTTTAAAACTGAATCATAAACCTTGTCTTCCATGTCGCCTCAAGATGCTGGGTCTTCATAGGCTCAGACATATTCTGATAGGCTTTGTTATATTTCTCGTTCCAGCGACGCCAGGCGGCTTTGCTGTCTGCTATGGCGTAGTATTCGAGATAGTGCCTGTAGGTGATAGGCTTTTCGGTCGCCATGGTCTCCCTCCTTTCTTAAAACTCAACGTCAACCTCGGACCCGTCGATAACTTCGGCGACTCTGCCGACTCTGCAGTTCTCAAAGAATCCGTCGGAGAGCTGGCCTCTCAGCTCGTCGAGACACTTCTCGGCGGTCTCCCTCACGATAGAGACTACACAATAGTCATGTCTGCCGGTCATGTCGGCATTGAAGATGTTGACGATCCGGAGCTCTCCGTCTCTCTCGGTCCAGTTGTTCATACTGGAAGAGTTAAAGGACTCTTTGATTCTGTGGCCCTCTCTGCCATATACGTGAAAAATTCTCTGTACTGCGTTCACTGTGTTTTCCTTTCTGCCCTCGTAACCTCCGGGGCGGGATAGTTGTTTAGGCTGCGTAAGCTTCGAGCTCGAGCTCTTCGACCTGCTCCCAGGTGAAGCCGTGGACCTTGACCAGCTTCTCAGCAAGCTCGTCACAGTATAAAGAATACTCGACGGTAGAGTGAGAAGCGAAGAGGCGACAGGCTTCTTTATAAGCCTTGACGGCTTGGGCCTTAATGAAGTCGTCGACCTCGGCCTCGTTATGAAAAATTACTCTGTCAATGTAGTAGCCTTTATACTGTTTCATGTTGTACCTCCTTTAAGTGCTTGTTTCCTGTTCCTTATGATTACATTATACGCTAATAAGCGTATAATAACATGATGTTATTTATCCTCTTGACCTCAAAACCTTGATGTTTTTTATCCGCTTTTTAGCGTACTACGTAAGCAATAAAAAAAGCCTCCCGGCAGGAACGGACCGCCGGGAGACTCTGGGCGTAATGAAAAAAAAGATCGAGTACTCTTGTATTATAGCATACTTCCGAATCATTCCAAGAGTGAACATTTGCTAAAACAAAGGTACAGAGTAGGAATGATTACGTGAAATTCCAGTAAATTTCTATGTCGTCGCCGTCGAGGACAATCTTTCTGATCAGAGAGGTCAGGACCAGTCTTATCTCTGTAAGGTCGCCTCGATCTAGCACGTCTCCGAAGCTCTGGACAAGGGACCGGGCCTCTTCTGCAGGAAGAGCTCCCTCTCTCTCCGCCTGGGCCTTAAGCTCTTCCTCGAGCTTGTCCCGCCTCTCGGCAAGGGGCCGTATCTTTGAGTCTACTTCGGACAGGGACAAAGAGCCGAGGCTGTAAAGGTCCATGAGGCGGGAGATCTGAGAGGTCAGGCCGTCGGCCTCTGAGCGCAGGAGCCTTGCCTCGTCTTCAGTCTCCCTTGCCGCCCGGGCCCGCTGCCTAGTGGCCGTCAGATAGTCGGGGTCTACGGCGAGCTTTCGTATCTCTCCGAAAATGATGCTTTCGAGCTCGTCCGTCTCCCAGTTCTTATTATCACAGGTCGGGGCCTTAATCATGGTCTTACACTTCTTACTTTTTGAATAACACATATAGCAGACCTTTCGGGTCCCGTCGGTCTTCGGCATCCATCTTTGACGCCCGTACTTGGCGCCGCATCTGCCGCACCAGAGGAAACCGGTGAGAGGGCTCACATGGTTATTTGAAGACGTATAGCTCTCAGCCCGGAGCTGCAAAAGCCGCTGGGCTCTGTCGAAGACGTCCCTCTCGATTATAGGCTCATGCCTGCCGGCATACCATACGCCCTGATAAAGGACCTCGCCGATATAGGTCCTGTTGGACAGGATCCGTCGGACTGTCTGAGAGTACCACTGCTTTCCTCTGTGGTAGAGTCCTTTCTTATTAAGCTCCGCTGCTATCGTGCTTATGGGCCTGCCGGCAAGGAAGTCATCGAAGATGGTCCTTATCAGCATGGCCTCGTAGGCGTTCGGGACAAGGAGCTTGTCCACATAGTCATAGCCTACGAGTATCTGCTTTCCGGTATAGTATCCATCCTTAGCTCTACCGACCTTGCCCAGGAGCATACGCTCCTTTATCGTTTCCCGTTCAAGCTGAGCGAAGACCGCAAGGATCCCTATGGTCGCCCGGCCAAAGGCAGAGGCCGTATCGAAATTTTCCATCATACTGACAAAATCAACGCCGTTTTTGAGAAAAACGTCCTCAATCAGATATAAAGTGTCTTTCTGTGACCGGCTGAGTCTGTCCAGCTTGTAGACGAGGACCTTGTCAGTCTGCCCGGCCTCGACCGACCGGATCAGCTCCTTGAGCCCTGGGCGCTCCATCTTGGCGCCGCTGTATCCCGGATCAGTACAGGTCCGCACTATAGTCCAACTCATGGCGGCAGCGAAAGCGGTCAGTCTTTCCGTCTGCTCTCCTATGGAATACCCCTCCTGAGCCTGCTCTGCCGTGGATACTCTCACATAGATAATTACTCTCATTCTGTCCTCATTTCTTCGGGCATAACAGAATAACAAAAAAATCGGCCACTCCTTATATATTTTTATTTTTCTCTATATATACTTATATATATCTATATATATTTATTTATTATAGAAATTAATAAAAATAATGTTATTCTGTTATAGAGGGCCGAAAAATGGCGTAAATAAGCCATTCTTGCCATAACAAAAACCATAACAAAAACTCAATTCATAACAGAAAGTTTTTGTGATATACAAGTTATAGAACAGCTATATCACAAAATCTGAACGAAAAAATTTCTGTTTTTGTTATGGATTCTGTTATGGATTCTGTTATGCTCTTCGTTCATTTCTTAACGCTTTTCCGTTCGTCTTACTCCAATTTCAAGTCCAATCTCGAGCACGTCCAGGACCTCATCAATCTGCTTTTGGTCCAGGGGACGGCCCTTAACGGCCAGTCCTTTAGTCGCCCTGATCCGGGCAGAGAACGCCTCAAACTCTACCAGTAAGTCGGTCCTGTCGTCGTGGTTCATCTTGGATATCGGTACAATCTGACCGTCGGCCAGCGCGTCCGCACTGATCCCGAGGCCCTGACATATCTTAAGCACGTTCGTAATACTCGCATTGTCCAAGCCTCTTGAGAGGATGGTCGCAAAGGTCGAGTAAGGCATTTCTATATACTGGGTAAACTCCCGTATGCTCTCGAATCGCATCAGAATATATTCTTTTAACTTCTGCTCAGTGGTCATGGTAAGCACCTCCTTTTCTTCATACTAGCATAAAGTGACGAAAACTCAATAATCATTTACTGTTAATCGTTAATAATGACGAAAATCAATGAACGTGTTACGAAAACTCGAAAATCATTATTGACAATCCGTCAATCGTCTGCTAAGATGCTGATTATCGGATTCCGATAGCGCCTCACGCAGAGGCGACAACAAGGAAAAGGAGGTAAGAACGAAGAAATGTATCCCAATCTTAACGCCGAGATGGGGCGTCTGTTCATGTCGGGGCTTACCCTGGCTAATCTGACAGGTATCCCGTACTCGACACTCAGCCCGAAGCTGGCCGGCAGGACGCCGCTCAAGCTCTCGGAGGCTATCGCTATCAAGCGGGCCCTTAAGGTGGATATCCCTCTCGAAACTCTCTTTGAAGAGAAAGAGGGCGACTTCGGCGCCGAGCCCGGCGGTACGGAGTAATGGTTATCCACATCCTCAGAGACGGGACACGTCTCGACGATATCAGCGGTCATATCGTAAAAGGTCAGGAGGCCGAGGCCGTCTACAACCTTATGAACAAATTCAGCGAGGAGCAAAGTAATGACACCAGAGGAAAAGAGAGCTCAGAAAGCCAGGGCGCTCAGATATAAAAAACCAATCGTCAGAGACCTTAATCTCGAGACTCTTAAGCAGAACATTTACGATATGCAGGAAACCTGTTACGACGTCCAGTATGGTATTGACGGCGACGACGGGGACGAGATCATATCCGCTATGCTCGGAGACGAGGACGAGGCTTATGAGTTCAAGATGATGTTTTCCGACCTGTCCTCTGAGCTTGAGCAGTTCGTCGAAGATATGGGTGCCTGGGAATGGCGTGAGTACATTGAGGACTATTACGATCTGTTCATGGTAAATGGATCCGTGGCCCGGAGCTTCGGCGGCCTCTACGGATACGACTCTTACGAGGGCGACTACTTCGGCTTTCAGGACTCTTATGAGGAAGAAGCAGCCGAGAAATACGCTTTCGAGAAGCTCAAGAAAGACCTGACCAAGGATAAGATGCTCACGGTCTTCAAGCTCTGCATGAAAATCTTTACTCAGTACGTCGGTCTGCAGTATCGGTATGACTGTCTCGAGGCAAGCCTGGACATTCTCAAAGAGAAGAACGTCGGGCACATGAAAGCAGTCCGGGAAATCAACGAGCTTTACGACAGGGCCGATAAGGAAACTCATCATTTCCAGTTCCTTTGGAAAGGCGATGCCTACGAAAAGCTGGACAAGATCATAAGATCAATGCCACAAGAAGCATTTTTATAAGAAAGGAGTAAGTCATGAGCGAGGCAAAAATCAAAGCGATCATTAAAAGACCGGATGAAAGATATGGCCATTCGACTTATATCAGCAAGTCTCTTGCCGATCTTCAGAGGATAGTCGAGGGCCCGATTCAGACGGTATCCCTTGGTCTGAGTAATGTAATTATCTGCAACGAGGAGGGGAAGCTCTGGGGCCTGCCCGAGAATTTCAAGATCTATCGTCCTTTTTTTCACGACACTATCGTCGGTACGGTCATTGTTGTGGGAGTCGAAGAGGAGGACTTTACCGACGTCTCGGTCTCGTTCGAGGACTGGAAGAGATACCTCAGAGAGTGGGGTAATGAGCCGTGAAGCAGAAAGCAGCAGGAGCGCTTTTCTTTGTCGGTATTATTTGGGCCGCTGGGGCCGCTGACGCAAGCTCTACCGGCCAGATCGGGACGGCGCTCTACATCATTCAGACCGCCGGGGCGCTTATGCTCATGATTACAGGGAGGTTTATTTATGGCCATTAAACAGGGAGACGAAGTTATCAGAAAGGGCGAGAGCGAGATCGGAGTCGTCAGACACATCATTGAGGGCGTCGCTCTGGTCAAGTACAAGGAGAGGCGGGAAAAGGTCCCGCTCGAGGAGCTGATCAAGTACGAGAGGCCCTTGGTCAAGAGGGTGACGAGTGAGGACTACGACGCCGCTATAGACGCCTATAAGATGAGCCTCATCATTGAGGCCGGTCCGAGATTAGACCTTAAGGACTTTCTCGACGTGATCGGAGAGATCGCCCAGGGAATCAAGAAACAGTTATTCAAGGAGGAAAAGTAACATGAAGAAAAAAGTTTTAGTGGCCTTAGCGCTGGTCCTTATCTTTACGGTCATGCCGGCATATTCGGAGGCAGCTACGACGGTCCCGGCAAAGGTCACGACGGCCTGTAAGCACTGTATCAACGAGAATAACAAGTGTATCATCGTTGACCGGCAGGCGTCGAAGATCTACGTCATGCAGAAGAAAGGCCGCGCCTGGTCGCTCGTCAAGAGCTTCAAGTGCATATGTGGCGACGGCATGAGGTCCGATTATCATTACTTCCTGCTTCGGAACAAGGACACGGACCGTAAGACGTGGCGGGTCGGATCAGACCGGTATAAGTACGTGATCACGGTGGACTGCTACGCCGAGCTTCGGACGACGACCTTTCACTCTTACGTCCAGCGTAAAGTCAAAGGCACCTGGAAGACGTACAAGGACGGGCGTCACAACTACCTCGGTATTTCCGTCTGCGAGACTAATGCCAAGTGGATGTTTTACAACCTTGGAGACGGGACGGCGGTCGAGTTCGTATGACATGGAAAGAAGAAGTCGGGCTCAGACTTGCGAGGCTCAGAACAAAGGCCGGTCTTACAAGACCTGAGGTCTCGAAAAGGATCGGCTACAGCGAGGCGACGCTCTACGCGTGGGAGACCGGCAGAAACGCTATGTCGATTGATGGCCTCCGGGCTTACTGCCGGGTCCTAAAGACGTCCTCGGATTACATCCTCTTTGGACTTACGAAAGGGGAAAGAAATGTTAAAACTTTATGACCATCAGAAAGTAGCGCTCGCGTACCTCAGGTTTAATGACTCCTTTGCTCTCTTCATGGAGCAGGGCACGGGAAAGACCATACCGGCCCTTGTAAGGATCCTCGAGCTTGTGTTCAATGACCAGGCCGACAGGGCCCTTATCGTAGCTCCCAAGTCGGCGCTCGGCGCCTGGGAGCGGGACATGGAAAAGTTTTCACCTGAGTCTCAGTTATTCTTTGAGAAAAGAGTCGACCTTGTCAATTACGATAAGGTTTGGAGGGACAAGACCTACGATAAGCAGTATGACGTTATTGTTCTGGACGAGGCACACTGTATCAAGAACAGGACCAGTAAGAGAGCTGCTTTCTTGCTAAAGCTAGCCTGCCGGGCAAAGTACAGATACATTCTGACAGGGACGCCGATATCAAACGGTCAGCTCGAAAACATCTGGTCTCTGTACTGTTTCCTCAATCCCTATCTTTCAAGGGGCCGGGTATACTCCAACATCTTCAAGGACTACATGACTAAGGTCGCCAAGGGGGACTATGTCGGATCATATACAGAGTTCTCTAAGCGTTACTGTATCCTTAACCAGTACCACAAGCCCAGCTCTTACATAAACGTCAAGGAGCTGCAGACGCTCATAAGCCGATACTGCTACCGGGTGAAGAAAAGCGACTGCTTAGATCTTCCCGACAAGCTCCCGGACGAGATCGTCTACGTGGAGCAGGCAGAAAAGGCTCTTTACAAGAAGCTCTCGACAGAGTCGGCTCTTCTCGAGTACGAGATCCTTGCTGACAATCCTCTGTCCCGCCTGGTCAAGCTCAGACAGCTCGTAAGCGGTCACATGAAGACAAAGGACAATACGCTCCTTTTCAAGTGCGAGAAGCTGACTTATCTCTGCGAGATACTGGAGGGCTACGCCGACGACAAGAAGCTCGTCATTTTTGCCGAGTTTAAGACCTCAATCGAGCAGATCGGGCGCCTCTGTAAAGAGATCGGTATGAGCTACGTCACTTTGGACGGAGAGCAGAAAGACAAGACCATTTGGAGACAGTTTCAGTCAGACCCGACTATCAGAGTCATTATCTGTCAGTATCAGACGGCCTCTGCAGGCATTGACCTCTATGCCTCCGATACGATTATCTATTACGAGCCGACGCTCAGGAGCCAACTCCTTGAGCAGAGCCGGGACCGTATTCACAGAAGCGGTCAGACACACAAGTGCTCATACATCCACTTACTCACTAAGGGGACCGTCGAGGTCAGTATCTACCGGGCCCTTGCCGGTTATTCGGACTTTTCCGAAAAGCTCTTTACTGAGTATCTGAATACTTACCGGAGGACATACTCATGATACTAATATATGCGACTGACAAGACTGATCTTCCGGTTCTTCGAGAGCTTGGCTTTTGGTATTATCCAAAATATTGTTTAGACCTGGACGGCAATATCATACGGGAATGTATTAGGGAGTATGATAATCACCCCTCTGGAACGAGAATCCTACAAAAGATATTGAAAGCGCACGGATTTGACAGTCACGAGAAGATTATTCGCTTCTTACATTCGCAGGCAAAAAAGCCAGCGCCGAAATGGTTAATCCCGACTTCTTATTTACAGCGAAGAAAATATCAAGACCAATATACGAAGCAATACCGCAAGAAAGAAAAAAAAGACTGGGAGAAAATGAAAGAAATTTTCGGCGGTGCTGTCTTAAAAGTGGGACGTGTTGATTTTCGAACGAATCTCGATTTTACAGTGCGGTTATCATTATCGTCTGACGAGTATGAGCGACAGATCGAATATGTCAAAAACAATAGTCAGGACATTATTGATTATGTGTGTGCTGAGATACAGAAACGACAGACAGTTATGAACAAGATAGGCTCGCTGAATTTTTATTACGTCTCTCGGATTACCGTAACTCGTCAGTCCGAAGTAGAGCTTATGTTTTCTCTAAAGCCTAAATTAGAACAGTTACAATAATTTTTTTTTCACACGGTTATCGAATTTTCGATAAAGGAGAGCAACTATGAACAGTACAAAGTTACAGCAGGATTTAATCAAAGCCGCCTGGGCCGAGGATCACTTAGAAAAGCCGTCAGCTTTTAAGTATGCAATTTGTGACGAGCATATCGCCGTAATCATGGGCGTGAAAGATATCTATACGCATATGGTCCTCATTCCCAAGGGTGAGTTCTATCTGAACACAAAAGTTTTTAAGGGCAAGCCCGTCAACGTGAAAAGGCTCATGGAAGAGGCCCGCTATGCTTATCCCGCCTACGATACTCGGATTATTAAGGAAGTCGTTCCCGGCTATCCTCCCGTCAGAGTTTTCAAGCTGCAGGATAACGTCTCAGACGACGAAATCCGTATCAACACTAAAAACCTCACATACTTCGGCAAGAAGCTCGAGGAATATACCTTTAAGGGAACCGACAGAAAGCATCCTCTTTTCATCTTTGAGGAAGACAGCGACGACGAGAAGCTGGTCGGCATTGTCCTCCCGGTAAATTACTGATCCTATGAACATTCACATTTTCGACTTTGAGGTCTTCAAATACGACTGGATCGTCGTATTCAGAGACCCGTACACAACAGGGTCATACCTGGTCATACACAATGACAACTATCATCTGAAAGAGTTCCTCAGCTCCCAGGCGGGCGTGATAGGAGGCTTCAATAACAAGCACTACGACGACTGGATTACAGAGGCAATTCTGAACGGGGGTGATAACGAGAGGATAAAGGACCTTTCAGACTTCATAATCGTTAAGCGCTGTAACGGCTGGGAGTATCCTTTCCTGCAGTACAAGAAGAAAACCTTTTACTCCTTTGACCTGAGAGACGACATAGCCGACGAGCATATGTCTGACCTTTCCCTTGGCCTTAAAGCGATTGAGGGCAACCTTTGCCTCCCTATTGTTGAGAGCTCCGTACCTTTCGACCTCGACAGACCGCTTACAAAGGAAGAGCTCGAGGAGGTCATACGATACTGTAAGCATGACGTAGATGCGACCTGTATGCTCTTTAAGGCCCGTGAGGAATATCTGACAAGTAAGCGCATTGTCGCCGAAATGTACGGCCTCAAGGTCGAGGAGGCTCTTGGTCTTACCAATGCGAAGCTCTCGGCCCGAGTCCTGGGGGCGTCGAGAGTAGACCGGACAGACGAGAGGGACTACGTCATTCCCGACTGTCTCGATCAGAGCCTTATCCCTCAGACGGTTCTCAATTTCTTCCTGCAGATACGGGACCTGTCCATACCCGATACCAAGCTCTTTGGCTCGGGGCCCGGCTCCAAGGGGCTGACGCTAGACGTATGGATAGAGACCAGCGCGGGCCGCTGTCCTGTAACCTACGCCTGGGGCGGGGTGCACGGAGCTAAACCGGCATATCAGACCGAGGCGACAAAGGACAGGCTCATAGTCAATTACGACGTCTCAAGTCTGTATCCCAACAGCATGATCAACTTCGGTTACTGCTCCCGATCTATGGAGGACCCGAAAGCCTACGAGAAGCTGGTCAAGACCCGCCTCGCCGCCAAAAAAGCAGGAGACAAGGACAAAGCTACGGCTCTTAAGCTCGTGGTCAATACGGTATTCGGGGCTATGCTCAACTATTACAACGCTCTTTGTGACAGATGGGCAGGCCGGTCAGTCTGTATCAGTAATCAGCTAGCCATGACTCAGCTCATTGTCATGCTTAGCCGGGCCTGTAGCTCTATCGACTTTCTGAACATCAACACGGACGGCATCATGTTTCTGATCGACAGGACAGAGGACCAGAGAGCCGCCGGCATTGTAGCCGAGTGGTCAGAGATTACCGGCTTTGAAATGGAGCGGGACGACTTCATAAAGCTCTGGCAAAAGGACGTCAACAACTATATCGGCATCCTTGCGGGCGGCAAGATGAAAACGAAAGGAGGGTTTGTATCACTTTATAAGGGCGGCAACTTCAAGACTAACTCAGAGGTCGTAATCCATAAGGCCGTGGTCGAGTACCTGGTACACGGCAAGCCCGTCGAGGAGACTATCAGAGAATGTAAGAACATTTTCAACTTCCAGCGCATTGAGAAGACTGGCGGGTCCTACGAGGGCGCCTATCATTATGTGAACGACAACCGGGTAAAGGTCCAAAAGGTCAACCGAATATACGCCGTAAAATCGCCCGTATACGGCAGGATCGTTAAAGGTAAGCTGGTCACTGAGAAAAGAAAAAAAGACCCGCAGACGGGCAAAATGGTTGCTTACGCGGTCGCTCCGGTGTGGCAGGAGTCAACCATTTCAGACTGCCCGCCTCACGCATTTATCGACAACGAGAACACGCTGAGCCTCAGCTCTCTCGACCTTAACTACTATATCGACCGGGCAAAGACCCGTGTAGATAAATACATCAACCTCGACCGCAAGGTCGCAAACAAGCTCGCCAAGATTAAGGAGGTAATAACTATCATGGCAGACACAAAGGAAACTAAAACAATTACCGTAGACTGGAGCAAGGCGAACGTCTACCAGAAGCTCCTCGAAGCCCGTAAGCGGTTCCTCGCCTCCGCGCCCAAGAAGAGCGGCATTAACCGCTATGCCGAGTACAAGTATTTCACGCTCGAGGACATTATCCCGGTAAAGACTGAGATCTTTGCGGAGCTGGGCCTCGTGGATACCATTTTCTTTAAAGAGGATCACGCTACGCTCGTGCTCTGCAGCACGGACGAGCCCGGGGACCTTATCGAGTTCCAGTCCACGCTTGCTCCCGACGAGAGCCTTATCAAGAATCCGATCCAGAAGCTCGGGGCTATTCAGACCTACGTCAGACGCTACCTGTATATGCTGATGCTCGACATTGTCGAGGCCGACGTAATCGAAGAGACAACGGACAAGGACGCCGGCGAGAAGCCCAAGAAGAACAACAGACCCGCCTCTCCCGAGAAGAGAGAAGAGGTCAAGAAAGACCTGATCGACGAGGGCGGCGACGCTACAGAGGTACAGATCAAGAGCATTAAGGCAGGTCTTAAGAAGCTCCGGGAGAAAAAGGACGAGGACAACGAGCCTTACGTCAAGGCTACGGTCGCCAAGATCAAGGCAGGACTCAAGAAAGCCGAAGCTGAGGCGCTGCTCCTTGAAATCTCTGAAAAAGTGAAAGGATGATATCTATGGAAGAAAAGAAAGTTTATAAGGAAATCGTAGGCGTCCAGCTCGTCAATGACGCCAATGAGAAGATCTATTACTTTACGGCCTACGAGCCCTATCACATGAGTAATATCGTGGTCGTTGAGACTGTAAGAGGCCTTATGGTCGGCGAGATCGTAGAGATCAACGTCGAGAATCCTCCCGTCAAGCCTACTAAGGAGGTCGTCGCCAAGGTGGATATCGGTCCTTGGAGAGCAAGGCAGGAGGCCCGTAAGCGCATGGCAGAGCTTAAAGTGCAGATGGACTCTGCAATCTCCCGCAAGAAAGAAGAGGCTCTTTACGATATGTTCGCTAAGGACGACCCGGAGCTTGCCGATATGCTCGCCGAGTTCAGGTTTCTGAAAGAGCAGGTATGAACGTTTTAAAGCGTAGCAAGCTGGTAGCTCAGGGTCTTGCTGATGGCAAGACGCTCCCGGAAATGTCCAAAATGTACGGAAAGAGCAAGACCGCCCTCAGCGCGAGAGCAAGCGACTATTTGAGGCTTATCAATAAGCCCTGGTATGATGCTGTAGCAGCTATGGACCTGCCCGACTTAGTCGGCGGTAAGTTCGTTTATGCTTTGGAAAAATACGAGGCTTATCACGGCGTGGATCTGACGCTCGACTATATTGCCGACAGCATGGATAACTACACTTTCGCCTCTCAGAAAGGGGTGGGCGTCGCTCTCAGTGCGGCCCTTTCCGAGCTCCAGCGGCGTATCAGACTTGAAAGAGTAATCAAAGAACAGTAATTTTTTTCAGCCGGTTATCGAAAAATCGACAGGAGGTAACGAATGACCGAAGTTAACTATGTACCTAAAGAAGTAATCGACGACCTTATTGCCCGGAGCGAGATCACTGTAAAGACGCTCTTCGGTAAGACGACAGTCGTCGCCATGAAGCTGCCGAACGGTTTTGTACTTGTCGAGTCCTCTTCCTGCGTGGATCCGCGGGGCTATGACGAGGCTATCGGGGTACAGATCTGTAAGCAGAAGCTCGAAGCTAAGCTTTGGGAGCTTGAGGGCTACCGCCTGCAGGAGAGGCTTTTCCAGGGGGCGGCTTACAGAGAGGGCCGTATGACTGACGTAAGGTATTGAAAAAGAAAAGGAGAGTAACATATGAGTAATTATCATTTTGAGGGCAACGTCGTAAAGCTCGACGAGCTCCCTAAGAAGTTTAAAAAGCTGACCGCAACACGCTTCGCTACGGTTCTCGGACTTAACGCCTGGTCTACGCCTTTCGAGGCATGGTGCGCTATCACGAGGACCTACGAGATCCCTTTCGAGGACTCTGTCTACACTATCGCCGGTAAGGTAATCGAGCCTAAGATTATCGCCTATCTGAACGACGTCATGTTTATGGACATTAAGAGTCCTACGGACGTCTACGGCCCGGACTACTTTAAAAAGACCTGGGGCGACTTCTTCCCCGATCAGAAAGCTCTTGGAGGAATGTGGGACGCTATCGGCGACGACTTCGTCGTAGAAATCAAGACGACCAAGAGGGCCGAGGACTGGGCTACGGATGTCCCTATCTACTATAAGCTCCAGGCGGCGCTCTACGCCTACCTGCTGGGCTTTGACAATATCGTCATGACGGCGAGCTTTCTCGAAGATAAGGACTATGCCAATCCTGAGCTCTTTGTCCCGAGCTTCAAGAACACGAAGATCTACGAGTTCAAGCTCTCCGAGGCTTTCCCGGACTTCGAGGACCGCTACGTCAAGCCTGCTCTGGCCTTTTGGTCTGATCACGTTCAGACCGGTATCTCTCCCGAGTTCGACGAGAAGAAAGACGCCGAGATTCTTAAGGCGCTCCGCAAGAACACGGTAGAGACGGCCGACGCTGACATTACCAAGCTGATCAATGAGGCCGACAGGCTCCAGGCGTCCGTAGACAAGGCCGAGGCCAAGCTCAAAGAGAAAAAGGACAGGCTCAAGGAGATCGACGCTCAGGTCAAGGAGTACATGAACGGGCAGTTCCGGGACGGCGACAAGAAAGTCGAGATCACGGGCAAGAAATACACCTGGACTCTTACAAGGTCCACAAGGAGCTCCGTAGACACGGCGGCCCTTAAGAAAGCCGGTCTTTATGACCAGTACACGAAGACCAGCGAGACGCTGACCTTAAAGAAAGCACTTATCGAGGAGGTAGCAAAGGCATGACAGGAAGAAAGAAGCACGAAGCGAGGTCCCATAAGACCTACAGAAAGAATCAGATCCCGGTGAGCATGGGCCGTCTGAATATCAGAGGACAGTATCCCGGTCTCAACTTCGGCGGTCTCCTGGGAGCGCTGCTTAAGAGGGCAGGCCGTACCCGTGAGAGCAAGGCCGCGAGGGAGGGCTGATATGGACATTACGCCTATTGCGCTTAAGAATATCGGCGACAGGCTTCGGACTCTCAGAATGGAGCACGACATGAGCGTCAAGGCCCTGAGCTTCGAGATCGACTTTACCGAGCAGAGCATAAGGATCTGGGAGAAAGGGTCTCTGCCTCAGACGCAGGCTATTATGGCCTACAGCGAATACTTCGGAGTCTCTACCGACTGGATCCTCTACGGCAAGGAGTCCGAGGACCGTTTCAGTAATTAAAACAGGGGCCCGTCTTACGGGGCGGGCCTGTTTAAAGAAAGGAAAAGTAATATGAAGTTTGAAAAGTTTCTGAAATCTATCGGCGTACATGGACACGTCTACGTCAGAGCAAACGGCGACAAGTGGCTTATCGGCAACGGCGTCGGCATGATGGTCCCGGCTGGATTTAAGCCTTTCCTCGGAGGAACGACAGTACCAGACAAGACCGGCGAGATCGTTGAGGCTATTGTCCGCTCCGACTGTGACGAGATCGTCAGACTGACAAGGGCAGAGCTCCCGGCAGATGGTAAGGCGAGCGACATTGTGAGAGTCTTTGCCAGCCAGTACAACGAGATCAAGATCTATAACTGTGACTTCGGTCTGATTGAGAAGTCGGACGTCAATCTGTCCTATCTCGAGATCGAGGACGACGACCTCAATACGCTCACGTATATGGTCGTTTTCGACGGCTCCCAGGAGTCTGTAATCGGTTTTATCCGCAGCATTGATGAACAGTAAACAAAGAAAGAGAGGGCTTTAAAATGGCAAAAATCAAGTTATCCGAGGGCGGCTTTTCCCTTATTCCCGAGGGCGTCCACACATTCAAGATTACCGAGGTCGAGTATAAAGAGGACTTCGGCAAGATGAAAGTCACAATGCAGACCAAGAGCGGAGCCAAGCATACAGAGCAGTTCTCGCTCCTTACCAAGAGCGGCGAGGTCAACGAGGGGGCCGTCAAGGCGTTCTCTTACTTCGCAAAGACGGCGCTCAACAACTTCAATCTGGACGAGATCGACGATCAGGACCTTGTAGGCTGCTACATTTCCGCAACGGTCAAGCACGAGGAGTTTGAGTCCAACAAGACGCCCGGACA
>ODAI012045249.1_pt1 | contig 44047 bp, 37 predicted proteins | sample 1539321 | NCBI WGS metagenome assembly ODAI01 (sample SAMN02144231, study PRJEB22623) | gut metagenome | biome: sheep rumen | host: Ovis aries | place: New Zealand
ATTTCTCCGCCTGCCTATTTTCTATGCTATCCTCTATTGACTGTATGTATGACTTTGCTGCCTCATATTCTTCAGAAACAAAGAACAAATCTATATCACCACATTGCCTCAACTCTGGTTCTGGGTACATTTGAGCTATGCCCTGACCTTTGAGAAGGATCGGATGAAGTCCCTGTTCCTCAAATTTTGTTATGAGTTCGATTAGAACGGCATTATGATGTTCGTGTATACATTTGTTCTCTTCTAAAACAGCTTCAAATTCTTCTTTTATATCCGATGGAATGTTACTTGCATCTGGATGACGAAGACAAGCCTTGGCAATAAAACAAATGACCGTTTGTTTGTAACCAAGATTAATCAATTCATCCCATTCATCAAGCGAAGATGGCAAAACAATGTCATCAACAGGTTTGAGCCAAAGTTGAGCACGAAGAAGTGCCAACAAAAGCTCCTGCACTGGAGTTAACTTATATTCTTTTTTCTTGAAGAAAGAAAACATGCAAAAAATTACAAGAAGAAAACAGCATTAAAGACTAATATCCAACGGAAATATTAAAATTGCTGATTGTATATTGCAGTAGCGTTCCGACACACTCACAAAAGTTGCAGAAAGCGAGCTGTTTCGTACTTACCACGGGATATCTTTACAAAAATTTTGCTGTAAATTTATCCTTTGTATTCTATTGTAAAGTAAGATTTATTCAATATCCATATTCAAAAAATGGATACTACTAAATGTCATTGGGATTTGTGTTTTCTCATGTGATAAAGAAGGAAGGAAATGGGATGTATTAACGTCCAAACACAATTTCATTTCCCCAACAGACAAATAATCTATTGAGTTAACGCACGTTAGCATTTATTTCCAACAAACATGGGAAAAATCTCGAACATTTAATGATGCAAAGGTAAGTGAAATAAGCGAGACGACAAACTTATTGGAGTATTTTTCTCTAAAAAAACTTTTTTCAAATAATGGAATTATGTTCATGCTTACTCCAAAGGTATGGTCGTTTTACACTTTCTGGGCAGAGAAAAATATTTCTCTGCCCAGAAAGCGGTAATTGAGGAAGGAAAAAAGAATGAGGATTCCAATATGAAAAGAGCTCATTGGAATTTGCACATTGAAAGCATTTAGATATGCTTCTATGCGTGTAAAACACTCAAATTTGTTCCCCCATATATTTCACGACAAAATCTTTGACTGCTTGCGAATTGATGCGTGGAAGAAGTTTCAGTACCTTTTGACGTGCTTCTTCTGCGCCTTCGGTATTCCCGATAAGGGTGCAACTGGCACACAGGAGTGTCTGTACCTTTGCCTCTGAATTGATAGTGTCGGTACGAAGCTGTGAGAAACGCTTCACGAATGTCTCGATAGGCGTAAGTTCGGCAGCGGAAAGTTTCCTTCGCGTAACGGCCAAAGCACGGTCAAGTCGCGGAATGAAACTGTCAAGATGCTTGTAGAAATGCTTATTGTCCTTGCCAAAATGGAGAATCTGAAGATATTCCGGTTCTATTTCGAGTGTACGGACGGCTATCACGTTACTAAGATGTACGACAACACGTCCACCATCCTTGCCTTTCTGAGAAACGAGTATGCCTTCCAAACCAGAGAACTGGCCACCGATGATGCGAACTTCATCACCTTTCTCAAGTTCCATTTCCTCAGGCTTGACGAAAGGAATCTCCTGACCGCTATAGAAAGAAATGGCTTTCTGGAACATTTCCATCTGGTGGTCACCTATTCTCAAAGGAGAGGCCGCCACCTCTTCGTGCATCGGCTTGTGATTGTACACAACATGAATGCGCAAATAGGGGCGATTGCGACAGAAGGATTTAAGTTCGTCTAATGAGCTGCGAACGAAAATGAAGTTAAACACGAGTGGTTGCTCCACTCGCTTTTGCTGTCCTCCCACGTTACGGAGTATCGTGTGGGTTGGCAGATAATATTCTAAACGACCGTTTTTCAACTCATCGCGCAAAGACAGAGACAAGTTTGCGGCCTTAAGTACGTACCACATTGCAAAAAATTTTTGCAAAGGTACGTTTTTTGATGGAAAAACAAAATTTTTCCCTATATGTTTGTTCTATGCCGGACACATGTTATCCTCTTAGAGACGACATACGACACGTTCATATCCAATCTTGCGAAATATCATTTACAGTTTCCTTTGTGATTCCTCCACAATGAGTCCTCATTAAATCCTCATGCACAAAAGGTCAAAAGATTGCTGACATGCCTATATTTTTTCGACAAACGCCTCAAGGGAATCAGTGTGAAGAAGTCCCAGTTTTGAGCGAAGACGACACAAAGCAATCTCGTATGACTCAACTGACGTTCCAAGGAATGTGGCCGCACGAACGCTGGAATAACCAAGAGCAATGAAGATACAACAACCAAGTTCTATATCAGTTAACAACGGCTCATAAGCCTTGAGAGAAGACACGAACGAAGGACGCTTCTCTGCAAAGAGGTCAAAGAGAGGCTTGACAATCTCGCTTGGCTTATACGCCCCCTGCTCACGATACAACTCAGGCGTACAAGAATATCTTTTCAAGAATAACCTTTCAAACACATCCTTATTGGTAAAACCAGCCTTATACGTTACATCATCAATGGAAAGGTCTGGATACGTCTCTAACAAGTGTGAGGCATAGTCGAGACGGAAATCATTCACGTACGTATAGAAGTCCATTTCCAACTCATTGGTTATATAACAAGAAAGATAGATATTATCGACGCCCATCTTTTCAGCTAGTTCTGCAATTGTAAAATCGTGCTTCAAGCAATCAACGGAAGTAGTCATGAAACGGTCAAGTTTCTTTCCAAGCTCAATCATTCCCTCACGAGTAAGTTTCTCGCCAATATTGACAAACATCATGTCGCCATTCTTGTCACGAACACGCACCCGAACCTTATCCACCATATCGCCCTGCAAATACATACGAGTATCATCCACAAGGCTATTATCAACAGGCTTTTGACGCATAAGGTAATAGCCTACACCTGCATATACGAATACGCTTACCGCGTCAAAAGCAATTCGCACCCATGCAAATACAAAGAAATAAGAAACAGCAAACGTCATAAGCAGAACAGCAGCCATAACAAGGATTGGACGAATCCACATCAATCCTCGTTCATCAGCATCAGCATAAGCCTGTCGTACCTGACGACTGAATAAACGAATTCTTACCAAAGTGACAATAAAAGCATATATTGAGAATACTCCCAAATATGTATATGCAGCAGTTTTATACCATTTATGATAGCCAACAGTTACTGTCAATATTATTATAATCAAAAAAGGACTTTCATTTATGATTATTCGTCGAAGAACCTTTCCAAACGACGCGCCCTGTCTGTAAAGGGAATACATCAGTCCCTCTATAACAGGAACAAGACAAAGGCTTGATGCTATATAAGGCTTATACCATTCATCCGAATGACTCACCATATCAAACATAAATTTTATACCAGCCATACCACAAAGATATGCAAGCATAAAACTATACACCTTCATGAACACCACATTCTCTTTCCTACGAAAAACGAATGTGAGACATAATGCTAAAAGAACTACAATTTGAACAGCATCAACTATGTATGCCAACGATTGGTTTGTATAATCTAAGAAAAACACAATAAACTATTTTTTATGTGATAAAATACTCTCGTATAACTTTACGACTTGCTTCGCTTTATTCTCCCAAGACAACTCTTCTGCACGCTTTTTACAATTTTCCGACATCCGTTGAAGTTCTTCCGTGTGATTATATAAATATTCAATCTTTTCGGCAAAGTCCTTTACACTTTGCGATGGAGTTGAAAGAGGAATCTTTACGCCAACAGAGGAATCTACAACATCCCCCTGCCCGCAAGTATCAAAACATATTACAGGAAGTCCGTTTGAAATTGCTTCCAAAACTGAATGTGGAGTACCTTCTGCTACAGATGTAAAAAACAAAGCATCGGATTCGTACATCAAGCGTTGAACTTCTGAGTGAGCTACCAATCCATGCCAAATTATTTTGGCTGAAATACCGAGTTCTGACGCCAGTTCCTTATACACATTCGAATCGCCAGAACCTAAAACATGCAATGAAATATTTTTTTCTTTCAATTCTGCTATAGTTCTAATAGCTAGAGAAAGCTGTTTACGGAAATCTAACTTTCCAACCCATAGTAAAGAAAGTTCATTACTTTCTATTTTTGATTTTGTGAATTGTTTATTAGATACAATTGAATCACATCCTGTCTCATTCATCAAAACACAATTGACATCAAAATATCTCTTAATTGAACGAACTGAATTGGAATTTGCAGCCAAGATTAGGCTTGCTTGTTTAACAGATTTACGGACACGACAACCATAACGCAATTGCAATTCGGTAATTATATTCTTTACACTTAAAAAAATTCTATTCTTTAATTGTGTTCTCTCAACATATTTCAAAGGGAAAGCTCCCTTCGCATCAACAGGTCCCCATACAAATGGTATTCCAATTTCCTTACTTACTTGCCAAAGGTATCCAGGTTCACGAAACCCGATCATATTGAGTTGGTGTAGGATATCAATTTTATTCTTTCCACAAATATCTCTTGCTATATCAGCTGTCTTACGTTGCCAATGTTCATAATAACGATAAAAGCGCCAATCACCCTGATTCCAGCACATCTTCCGAATACGTTCGCACTCTACCACATCATCACCTCCAATAGGATTCCAATACCAATGAATCGGTAATCCTTTAGATGCTTTTTCACATTGTTCACGATATTCACCCTCAGATATGACATAAACCTCACAATACCTTGCAAGGTTTATTATCCAGTTCCACCCCATACCAGGTTCAGAACCCATGTTTGGGCAACATGTATATGAATTTATTATTATCCGAAGCATATTAAACCACAAGTGACGAATAAATCTGCTCTATATCCTCATTTATCTTTTCAGAAGAAAAACGAGAAACAACAAACTGACGAGAATAATTTGCCATATCATCACGCATATGCTTATTCTCTATCAACTTTGACAAACAATCTGCCAATCCTTGCCAATCTCCAAAGTTAAACACAAGCGCATTACGTCCTTCCTCCAACACATCAGGAAGACCACCAACAGGAGTAGTAACAACACTTATACCATACGCCCATGCTTCAAGCACAACCATCGGGAAACCCTCCTCATAAGAACACATACAATATACAGATGCCTTCCTATAATAATCTTCTCGTTTATTTCCTGTAATATATCCAGTAAACGTTACAGAATCTCGAAGTCCCATATCCTCAGACATCTTACGGAAACGCTCAACCTCACCATTTCCCAACATACATACTCTCCAATCTGGATAATGTTCCTTTATTGATTGCCAAGCTTTCAACAACAAATCAGGAGCCTTATTGTCATTAAAATATGCAGCCATAAGTATGACATTTTCCTTTTCTTCAGAAGGTACCATTGGCACATATTCACAAGCATTATAGACAACAGTTGTTGGCGTTACAATACCAGAATAACTTTCGGCAAAGAGTTTTTGCCACTTTTTTGCAAGGAGAATTATCAAATTTGACTTGTTCAAGCACCACTTAAACAATTTATTATCAGTATGGTCCTTCAACTGATTTCCCATATGAATGTGCATGATAATCTTCTTTTTGCCCAATAAAGCAAGTAAGAATATTGGCATTTGAATAACTAAACAAATCTTATCAGGAACAGTATGGAAATGCACAATATCATACCGCCAAATTATAAAAAAAGCTATGATATTTGCCTTAACGGCATACAATAATTTCCACAAATAGTTTCGCTGAATCTGTGTGCCAAGCCAATAACATTCATAATCTTTCCATACAGGCATCTTCTTCATCAACTTTATTACAGAAGACATTCCACCAGCACTCTTCTCAGCAGATCCAACGACAAGAATTTTAGACATCTTACTTCCCTATTTTTACCGAATAATCAATGCTCTAAAAATGACTGTAACCCAAATTCGAAAACGATAAAAAAGTCTTACATAATTTGGCGTAAAGTTATAGATCACATCACTTGTAACATTATGTTCGCCACTCCATCGATGAATGGCACAAACATCATCAATATAATGCATTTTATTTCTCCACTGAGCTGTCAACATAATAAATGTATCATGCTGAGGTACGTTTGGAATTGGCATTATCCATTTCAATTCATCCCGCACAAAACCACAACTAAATCCATATAAAGAATGAGAAAAACGTAGTGTAAAAAATGGTTGCTTTTTATAAATAATTTTACCAATAATGTTCAGATTCGCATCCCCTAAATCAAAAGCAGCTCCAACTACTCCACCATGTTGTTTCAATACAGATATAGACTTATCCAGTTTCCATGGATACCAAACATCATCTTGATCAGATAAAAAAATATAGTTACCCGCAGCCTTGGATATTGCATATGCAAAATTTTCAGTAGCCGCAAAATGTCCTTGGTAGTATTTATGCTTATTGCTGTTTGAATGATGAAAGATTTTAATCCTTTCATCACAGTAATCTTCCAATATATTAGTTGTTCCATCTGTTGAACCATCATCAGAAACAATCAACTCCATTTCCGTATCATAATTTTCCACAAACTCTTGTGCCAAAATAGAATTCACTTGTTCCCTAATATATTTTGCACCATTAAAGGTTGCCATGCATATAGAAACTTTCATTATTATAAATATAACTTCCTTTTCACATATAATAAAACAGTAATAACAATCATACTTATACATGTATAAGCGATCCACCACCCATTTAAATTTTGAATTATAGGGGTACTAGTTATCTGAGCAAGAGGTAACTTATAAACAATTATTGCAATAAGACTTGTCAACTTAAATATCAACAAATGCCAAGTTAGTATGAACAACGTATTATTCCCTACTAAATTTAACCAATTTGTTAAATTTGAATTTTCTCCTTTAATTTTAGAGCAAAAAAAAGTAACGATATATGTTCCAGAAATTCCACTTATAATAAAAGGAAACAGCGTAATATATGACACCGTACTCATTTCTGCTGGGGAAAAAATCCCCACTAATACAACTATTAAGCACAATATAGGAATATATTTTACAGCTATTTTTTTCCCCTTCAAAAATTTTCCCGTAATAAAAAACACAGTAGAAAGCATAGCTAATGATATAATATCCACAGCAGAATTACTTATATTTAAGAACTTTATAAGAAACAAAGGTACGAGCAAAACTAAAAATCTCAAATAAATGCTATGAATGTTTTTCATAATAAATAAAGCCATAATTGATGCTAACAAAAGCGACTTCAAAAACCAAAATCCACCAAGAATGGTAGGAGTTTTACTCATTGTAAAAAAAATAAATAGTACCTGTTTTATCCAACAAAATAAATCATAATAATATTCACCATGAAACAATCCTGAGTACCCCTTGAACCGCATTAAAACAAAATGTATAGAAACAAATATCACAGACCATTTCACATATGGCATATATAAGTTCTTAATCTTTTTGCATATAAACCCGACAGAGTGTTCAAAATACTCCTCTTTAAAACAATAACCGCTTAAAATAAAAAACAAAGGCATGTGAAAAGCATATATAAAATCTTTAATATAACTTGGGGGCCCGGAGTGACCAATTACCATTAGAATGATACCAATAGCTTTGCTATAAGTTACAATACAATCTCTTTTTTCTTTCATAGTAAAGCAAATTTTATCTCCATTTACGATGAATAAACTTTTCCCTTGCCCGTCTATATGCTTGCACAATAAAACGTTTGAAAAATCCTATTCTATTATTAGACAGAGTCACACATATATTAAAAGAATTTATTAACACGTTCATATCTGTTATTACATAAGTGCCAAGCGTCATTTTCACATCATTATCGACATTATCCTTATGGATAACCTCACACCACATTGGCTTTGTTTTGTCAACAATGTGCTCAACACACATTCCAAATTCCTTTTCAAGCAAGAAATGGCTACCATATCCAAAACAAGTCCCAATCAAAAATAAAACACCATCTCCATTTTGTTCTGTATTTATACGTTTAACAGTTTCAACACATGTCATAAAATGGTTATTTGGGTATTTCACCCTTGTAGCCATATTAAGACATGTGAAATACTGAAGCCCATAATCAAAAGACAAGAATAATGGTGTTGATTTTTTCCAAGAACCCTTTACATCTTTATTTTCTAATATATATCGTTGTATAAAATCAATATAATCTTTATTTATCGCATCATCATTATCAAGCTGCGTAGTGATACAGACATCACCATCATTCGCCCCCCTTGCTTCAAGCATACTCGTTACGACCTCCGAAAAGATATTGGGGAAATTCCATGCATACCCTTCTTCAACCTGAATTAGTTCAATCTGTGGACATTGCTTTCTGTATTCTTTGATACGTTCCCTATACTCTAAAGGTGTATTCTCGTCACAAAGTAGAATCCATATAAAATTTTGGCAAGATTGACCGACAACAGATGGAAGACAATAACTTTCAAATAAAACAAGTCTTTTCTCTAACCACTTCGTTCCTTCTATTCTTCTATTATGCTTATCATACTGCCATAGTGAAAGATTAAAACGAGTTAAAATAAAATGGTGATACACAAAACAATTACTTTTAAAAACAATTACAACAACTTAAGACAATTATTTTCTGCTAACAGGAACACCATTTACATTTAAGATCATGCACAAATCCCTGTCAAAGATATAACGTTCTATTTCACAAGATTTATTTGCAAAATTCACAAGTATTCCAGCTATAGGCTTACATAATCTCATATAATTAAAAAGCTGAGCTCTATGTTCTTCTGTGATTGATGATACGGATTTCAATTCAAGAATAACATTATCATCCACTAAGAAATCCAAACGAAAGTCAGCTTTCATAACGATTCCTTTATATGATGGATGAAAGGATAACTCTCTCTTAAACGGAATATTAGACGACTCCATTTCAAGCATGACACCTTCTTGATACACCTTTTCATTAAGTCCTGGACCAAGTTCCCTATGAACTTCATACAACACTCCAATTATACCATACAGATACCCTTTTACAAAATCAAGTTCCAGCATACAAATCCACAGTTCACAAATTATAATCTATATGATTGTCCAAAATTGTCATAATTGTCGTCTATTAAACCTCCAATTGCCTTTCATGTTCTCCGATTTGTTGTTCTGTAAAACGCATCCTAATTAGTTTTGCAGGAACACCCCCTATAATAGAATATGGGGCACAAGACTTTGTCACGACAGAACCTGCTGCAACAACACTTCCACGACCAATAGTAACGCCTTTTAGTATTGTAACATTTGCACCAATCCACACACCATCCTCAATAGTAACTGGTAAATCATTTTCTGGAAGTTTCTCGTCAACCGTAACATCTATAATATGCTTCCCAGTTATGTCAATTCTATGGTCACCTGTTATTATTGTTGGACGGGGCCCAAATATTACTTTCTTTCCTATTGTCAAAGGTGCATCTGTACAATAAAATGTACTTCCCCTTGGTATTGATGTACCATCTCCAATTGAAAGATTCCACAAACCTTTAATATCAGAAGACATTGGACGAAGATACACACCTTTACCACAATATTTCATAGCACGCTTATATATCGACGCCCAAAACATATCCCATATATATGATGGTATAAGACTTAACTTAATCAGTAGATTCACCATTTTTATCTTCTATCATTACCGTCTTATCTAACTTTTCATCTATTTCTAATCCTAACATAGCGTCATTTTCTGTTGCTTTTTCATCTTGCAACTTCATACTATTTCTATTTGCATTAAGACACAAGCCAAGAAGCATACAATATCCCATTCCCTTTCCCGATAGGAAAGAAGAATCTGCCGTTTGCTCTATAGCAAGACAGAAAAAAGTCATCAATGCAACACGATAATATTTCATATCTTGAATATTATTCAACGCTATAATACGACGTTTCCAAAATACACAAAACAAAAAAACACCAACAATACCGAATTGAGCCAAAGTTGGATAAAAAGCATCACAAATAAAGCCTCCACCTTCATCAAGTCCCCAAACAGTATTTAGATTATATTTATAATACAATGGTGAATATTCTTTCCACGCCCCAAGCGTTGCAAATGTTCCCATTCCCGGACCTAAAGGAAAATAATCACGCAGAATTAAAAGCGATGTTTTATATGTTTTAGGACGTGCCAATCCATCATCATTCCATCCTGTTACATAATATCCATCAACACGTGCCCAAGTAACCATCAATATAACAGCAAACAAAATTGAAATAAAAAAAGCAGTCTTATAGGATCTAAAATTCAATCGCCTTTTCAAATAAAAAAATACAGCAATAAAACATACAACTTCACCCATAAACTTAAATTTTGGGGCAAGCATTCCCGTTAAAACCAAAAACAAAGCGATTAATTTTGTTTTTTCACTACCATCATTAAACAAGTAATATGCCATTCCTGTACATATAGCTAACTGTCCCAACACAGGAAACTCAGATTCATCAGAGAAATTCGTTGTTTCCGGATGATAAACAATCCAAGAGAACAAAGTTAAGATCATAGAATAAAGCATCCATTGTTTCTGTGAGTATGAAAATCTTGGGTTAAGAATCCATGTACAATAGATAACAGAAAAAGGACGAATCCATTGAACCATATCAAGAAAGACGGCATGTCTAGTATTAACCGCCATTACCAACGAATACAATACATAAAACACATATATGCCTAAAAACTGCGCAAATTCCTTAATTAATTCACGATTAACTGCCACAGAATGCCTTTTGTTCCATGTAAAGACAATCAAAACAACTGTCATAATCTCATCAACACTTGAAAATCCCGACATTTCATTATATGCAATACATGTCGGGAAATATATAATCCAGAACAGAGTGAAGAATTGAGATATTTGTTTCATTAAAATTTATCGTAGTTGCGAAAAAACAAAATTTTAGGATTTTGATGTCCTATATTTTCTCATCTTAATCTTATTCATCACGATCAAAAGCCACTCTGGAAGGCAAACACGTATGACTTGTAAAAGTTCTTTAGCTCCAAACCCATTAACGCTAACCTTTGATGCACTCCAACTACCCATATATCGATGGATAGTACGTGTATTATCCGTAATATGCAGACGACCTGAAACCACATTGATAGGTGCAAAATATTCACTTGGATAAACTGTTATAGAATCATTTCCCTCACAAAAACAACATTGTATTCCTTTTGCATTTTTTAATCCTTGTTCACATAATGCTTCAGTTGTATATGCTACAATGGTCTTATACCATGCAATATCTTTTGGAGGAGTCTGAAATGATATTGACTCGTACAAGTCAAGCATTTTTTTAATAAAAGGATGTTCCTTTTTCATTCCAAATCCGACGCCTGGATTTACTGCAAAACAAAATCTTGGTGCATATTTCCCTGGGGTGTTTTCACCATTTGGATCAACTTCAAACCCCATAAAACAACCTTTTGCAATAATGTCATCCATAGGACGTATAACCTCTACATCGGTATCAAAATATATACCACCATATTTATACATTATCCAAAAGCGGGCATAATCACTTACAAAAGCATATTTCTTTTGCATGTAAGCTTCTGCTGTATAAGGAATAATATATACATCAAAGTTATCCTCATTCCATTCCTTTATCTCATAATCTGGTAAGTATTTCTTCCAAGAAGCAATACACTCTAATGCTAACGGAGGTAAAGGATTACGTCCAAACCAACAATAATGAATTATCTTAGGAATCACGTTTTCAGAATTTTATTTATTTTTTACTTGAAGTCACCAGACCACCCATGACCTAAATCCCAATGTTCATCATATACAAACTCAAAATAAGGCAAAGAAAACTCTTTTTCTATTAACTCTGTTAATTCATCAATAATAGGCTCCGCCCAATGCCCAACAAGAACTATAAACTTGTCTATATTCCACGCAACTCTACCACGTGGAACTTGAGTATAATCTCCTTTAAATTTTGTCTCCTCATGCTTTGCTTGAGCACGGAAAAACTCCTTAGCCCATATCTGTCGATGTAACTTCGGATAATTAATAAAAGGTAAACCTTTTTCTGCAGCTTCTTCAACCATCTTTGGAGTTAATTCCGATTTTTCCACACCAAAAAAAGATTTATCTTCCATATCATACCAAAAGATGCCAATACAAGGCATCTGCGCATCAAAGTTACTCATATCAGCTATCTGCGCATCATGAGATTTTTTATCTAACTGAGTCATTTTTTATATCAAGAGCATTTATACCCTTTTGATTCTAAGAAATCCATTACTTGACACATTCTGTTTTTCCAATCACCATATTGTAATGCGACAACACGGTTCTTATCCACAAGAACTTGATAATCTTCAATATGCACTATAACATCTAAAATCTGTCGTTTTACATCGGAAGAATCACTACGAATTTCAACACATGGATTGTAACCAATCAAATCTACGAGTTCCTTAGGCGCATGCCCAACCATGACTATTCTTGAAAGCATACATTCCCAATAGCGTTGAGTAAGAGTTTCTATACCACCAGCTTCTTCTGGGTGAGTTATAGAACGAGGCAAACATATTGTGACTTTTGCATCACCCATTGCCTCATATAACTGTTTATCATTATAGATAAAACTATCACCAACTTTTGTTGCAATATGTCTGAATCCCTCAAATGCTCCTGCTGGAATTATTTTTTCATTCGAACGACCAAATTCTAACAAATCAATCATACGCTCCGCTAAAGGCTTACCAGCTGTATATCTATTTGTGTCTATACCTTCCGGACACCATATCATATCTATATGTGGACATCGTTGTTTCATTGCCTCCATCTCTTGACGAGAAGTAAATATGGCGGTCTTTACATTATGCCTTATTAACCACTTCTCCATCATGTTATAGAAACATGGCCAACAATCCCATATAAAAGGAACAACCTCATGTGTTAATACAGAAATACTCGCATCAAAATATAGGCTAAAAGGCTGAACAAATATTAAACGAGCATCCCCAAAATGACAAAACGTTGGAAAAAGATCTCTTCTAAACAAAACTCCATGCAACAGTTTCGGATACCAACCTTCTACGACTGCATTTGGAAATTGTTTTCTCCATGCGTTAAAAGCCTTATCCTTAAAATTTAATTGATTAGAATATATGTAAGGGGAAAGTGCTTTAATATTTTTCAAGACAGATATAAAATTATCCTATTACAACATTCTCAATATTCCTCATTTCCTTGCTAAAGTTCATGCCTACACGAATGACCGTCTGACCATTCAACTCAAATGGTAATGCGTAATGCTTGTCCTCAATTTGAGCAAGAGCTTCCTCTGCCGTACCATCAAGCTTGAACTCCATAACATAACAGAACTTTGGTGTCTGAAGAACAAGGTCAATACGTCCTTCACTTGTGTGGTACTCAGCCTGTACATGATATCCTAACAGGATAAACAATATCCAAATGACATTCTGATAATGATTCTCCAAGTCCTTTACAAGCTCGTAAGGAGTATTTGCAAAGAGTGTCTTAAGACGTTTTATGAATAATTCTGTATTTCCAGCATTAACATCCTGCACAAACTTTTGAATATTAAAGGCAGTATCAACACCACTTATAGGAGTATAATATGGCATAAGGAAATCAACAAAGCCCTCCTCTACTTCCTCATTAGGGAAACCAAGAGTATATAACTTGAACTGAGGATCATAACCCTTGATTGTCAAATAGCCACTCTGATAAATGACAGGGATCGGACTCGTGCTATTGGGGTCTATACTATCAAGCACCTTGGATGTGGTCTGGCAACTTGCCATCTTCGCGAGGTTGTAATTATGCTTACGTAACAATTCTGCAAGATATGTTGGAGTTCCTGTCTCAAACCAATAGCTACCAAACTCCTTTTTCTTAAAAGTATTTAACACACTAAAGGGATTATACATGCCACATCCCTTAGGGTGAAAATGATAACCATCATACATGACACGTAGTTTCTGAATCGTGTCATCAATCGTCATATCATTTGCAACTGCAAGAGACTCGACATAATCTTTTAGAGTTGATGTTAACTCATTGTCTGTTAAACCGCATATATTATGGAACTGTAAGTCCATTGATATATCCTCAAGGTTATTCAAGTCACTAAACACACTTACCTTACCAAACTTGGTTACTCCTGTAAGAAGTGCAAACTGAATGCAGCCGTCTTTGCTCTTCAAGGCACCATAGAAGCCCTTAAGTGTATTACGGAACTCATTCTGGAGTTCCTCATTACCAATAGCCTGAAGCATAGGCTTGTCATACTCATCTATAAGGATTACGACACGCTGACCAGTCTTATCGTATGCACGTTGAATGACTTTTTCAAATCGCATACCATAAGGAAGGTCACGATTCTCACAACCATATTCGTTTTCCCACTCAGAAAGAGAATCGTCAAGCTTCTGTTCTAAAACAGTCTTATCATCATACTTATTAGTATTCAAATCAAGATGAAGAACAGGATGCTTTACCCAATCCATATCAGGCTTATCTGCAATGGCAAGACCATCAAACAGTTCACGTTTACCATCAAAGACAGCATGAATTGTGGACATCAACAAGGACTTACCAAAACGACGAGGACGGGAAAGAAAATAATAATTTCCTCCAGTAATCAGTTTATATATTAAATCCGTTTTATCTATATACAAATAACCTTCCTTACGAATTTTCGCAAAATCCTGTATGCCTATTGGTAAATTCTGAAGTTCCATCATAACAAAAACTTAGACTAATTCAATACTTCTTTCCTATCTAATATCGTACCTGTCTTCGAAAAGAACACACAATCAATTTTTAATAGAAAAGAAAATATATTCATATCAAATCACCGTATAATATGACTTAGAGAGAAAACACCATTAACAAAAAAATATAACTATACATTCCCTCAGACTCATTTTGTGAATTTCATATTATGGATGCAAATACCTTATCACATTACAAGGATTTCCTGCAGCAACACAATCTGAAGGAATATCCTTAGTAACTACACTTCCCGCTCCAATAATACTTCGAGCACCAATTGTAACTCCTTTAAGCACTATAGAATGAGCACCTATCCACACGTCATCTTCTATAACAATCGGCGCAGACTTAGTTCCTTCATTACTTGTACGCCTTACTTCGTAATCTATAGGATGAGTATCTGTATCAATCAACAAAACGCAAGCTCCGATCTTAACATTATTGCCAATAGTTAATTTGTCATGTATCCACATTCTGGTACTACTCATACCGACATTATCTCCTATACATATCTCAGCATCATCACAATCGGTATAAAAAGAACCTTGAAGATTAGCAGAAATGGGATTGATATGGTCACCATTGGTCATACAAAAATTATCACCTATGCTTATTTTTCCTGCCCCTGCAACAGAAACCTTTCCTAAAACATTTAGACAATATCCATAACTAATTTTTTTAGACTTAAAGTAAAGTCTATTATATTTTAGTAAAAACGCCATCCTAATTATCTTCGGCAGAACAAAAAGCTTAACAAAAAAATCAATTAGCATTTATGACATCATTATAAGTTTGCAACAACTCAGATACTATCTGCTGAGGATTATGACGTTCAAGAGCATATAAAGACGCTTTTTCTCCAATCTCAAGATTTAATTTCGGATTGTCAAATAAATACTTTATCAAATAAGCAGACTGGTATGGATCATTTGCAGGAACCCAAAAACCAGTATCCTTATCACGCACAATTGTTGACAATCCACCCACAAAATTCACAATAGGTGTACACCCACACATTTGAGCCTCAATAACAGCGTTAGAACTATTCTCAATATAAGAAGAGTGAACATATACAGTTGCCTGTGAATGAGCCAAAACAATATCTCTTGCTGAAGCCACTCCTCTCAATTTCACATTAACATCAGATGGTAATATATGTAAACTCTTTTGGAAATATTCAGGTACAACATTTCCATAAACATTCCATTCAAAATCCATACCAAGATAATACTTAAGACAATAAGCTGTCTTTAAGATTAAATCATATCCTTTATAGTATGGATATGAAATAACTGTATTTATTGTCAATTTGTCCGGAAGGCTTCTTTTCAAAGGATGATAAAACGGCTCACGCATGATTTCTTCTCCAAAATGATACACACGTTCATTATTAAAAACAAATGAAGTCCTTTTATCCCAATCTGTTCGCCCTATAACATGTTTAATATTCTTAAGAATAATCCTTTCTCTATAACAATTTCTTTCCCACCACAAATTCCAATAATAACGTTGTATTACACGAATAGGATTCCAATCCATAAAAACAAAATCAATTTTAGACATTCCTGGAGGAAATAAAACATCTTTATATGGGTTCAACGTACCCTGAATGTGTAGAACACAAGGAACATTTGTTGCAAACGAAGCCAAACCCATATACAATTCCGAACCAAAAATTTGTATAATATCCGGTTTAAATTCATCTATTACATTTCTAAAATTATCTATATAATATTGCCAAACGTACTTATCTACAGAAATATCATTAAATCTCAAATACCCTCTAAATTTTTCCTTTATAGTTTTACGAGGAAATGGTACTGGATAATAATCCACTCCATTCTGCTTCACATAACGAGCTTGCCCATCCTGCATAAAACAAATTCCAAGAAAGATTTCACTTTGAGATTCCAAACATGTTTGCAAAGAAGACATCCAACATCCACCATTAAAACAATTATTACTAGATGGCGATTGATATTTACATGCAGTATTTGTAAACCAAAGGACTCGCATATTTTTTTTATTTTTATCTATAATCAACACCCAGCAAACGCCTCACAAATGACTTAAATTGTTCATATACTGTCTTTATTGTTCGCTTCCTGTCCCTTCCATAAAAAGAAGAATAGACATCATACATTTCCTTATTTTCTGCTATATTTATATCTTCAACTTTTATTGGAGATGTACTTAAACTCATTCCTGAATACACATTATCGAATCCACTATGTGTACCTGTTCCATCCATTCCCGATTGAATTGCCATTGTTCTGCCTGGGAATAGATGTAATTTACCTTTCAAGAAACAAGATGCATAAAATCTGACAGCCCAAGAGTCATTTAAGCCAACCTTGTCGCAATATAGGATACCATAAAAAGGACCTGTACCACCTATATTAAAATCATTCTTTTTCCATCTTAATTGCCTTAACAAATCACGAGAATCTGTATTTAACAAATCCCATGCACGCTTCCACGTTGCCCATCCCCAGCATGCAAAATAACGTAGAAAAAAAGTTTCAGGTGCAACGCTATCTATAGGATTAAGAAACGCATCTATTGAAGCAACTCGATCATCATCCTTATATTCCTCCAAAGCGTCATTCATATACTTTAAGAAATAAGGTGAAACAATCAGATCATCTTCAACAACAATCACCTTACCATATTTGTTTACAATTTCTGTAATGCCAGAAATAAGACTCTTGGATAATCCCCAATTCTCTTTTCGTTCAATTATTGAAATTGACTTAAAACCTGTTATAGTACGTATAAATCGTCGATTTTCTTCAACTGCCTCTTTCTTTGATTCCGTTTTTGCTCCATCCGAAAAAACGAACAAATCAGAATCCTTTGCCTCGTTATTGTTCAAAAGAGATTCCACAGCAGTTCGAGTATGATCTGCACGTGAATATGAAAATAATGCAATTGGTGCGTAATTCATTTAGTTGGAAGAGTAATGTTAGACCCCATCTCAAGACAAAATTCCTTCGTAACATCACCATCGTATCCACCTTCAGATGTAAAAGTCATTTCGCCAAAAAATATTTTATTTTTTACTATATAGAAATCTACTCTTACTTGCGGAAAACCTTGAGCAAGTTTTTCAGAATAATCCAGCAATAAAGATAAACAATCTGGCATTGGGACATCAACTTGGAATGGTTTCAATTTATCAATAAGAACATCTGACAACTGATTCCAATTAAGATCATAATACGTAAAATGAGCCTGTTCACCTATTGTTCTATCAGAACATACAAGAATGCAATATGGTTTCCCATCAAAGCAATATACTTTGTAATCAACTAAAGAAGAAGAAAAACTTGAATCATTCTCCAATAATTCTTCTGCTATTATCAAAGGCTTTATTTTTAGATAGTGAGGTTCAAATGTTTTATAGCCATACTTTTCCCTCAACCATTGGTTTAATTGACGACGTGCATCAGGAACATTCAATTTTGACTTATCATCAACAATCAAAATAGTTCCAGCTCCATGATTTGTCTTAAGTACGAACTTATTAGGAAGTGAATCAAAATCTATATCATCTGCATTTTGCCAAACACCATACAGTTTTACAAGATACTTTTCCCCTATTCGTTCCTTTACATAATCACGAACAAGATATTTATCAGCAAGTCGTGTCCACTCTGATGTGTCAGAAAAAATTTTCAACCAATTAATTTTCTCATTTAATGTCTTAGGATTTTTCCAATCTATATCATAGCCTACAATACCTTTGTGAAACTCATTCGCCAAACCTTTGGGAAAGAAGTGAAAACGAATCCAATATTTACATTCTGCATAAATATTATGAATGAAATTTGGACACATTCTCACCAAAATATCTCTAAAACTATTCATTTACTTTATATAATCTAATTAACAAATGTAAAATAATATTACTTCTTGTCACAAAATATAAAGATAAAAAAAATTGTTCCAATAGAGTATTGTGCTTTTTAAAAGATAATATGATTTCATTTAATTCTTCTTTATCTTTATAATAATGACAGCTTATTACTGTCAACAAATTATTAAGTATCAATTCTTTTTGATGTCCTGGCAAAAACGAATCAACATTTAAAGACAAAGATTCTATAATCGTCTTATACGCATCTATCTCTTTTTGAACATTAACATTCCCTGTAATAGAACAAGGATTATAACGATGGAAATATGTCCTTATAGAACAAAAAGACATAGACGTAACATATTTTGCAAGAAAGAAAGTCCAATAATTATCTTCATGGATAATACCATTCTTAAAAAATAAATTATTCTTAAATATAAGCTCTCTTTTGACAAGACGACTCTGTGCACCAACAATATCCCCTTCATATCGTAACAAAAAACTCTTTATAGTCTTCCTGTCTGTGGTATATTCTGGAAAATTATATGTACTTCTTGTTATCTTTTCCATATCCGATTCAAAAAAACTTCCCTGCACCAAATCAATCTTCCCATTTTTCCCGATATAACTATACATTAACTCCATACAATCTGGAGTAATCTCGTCGTCACTATCAAGAAAATATAGATACTCACCATTTGCAGCATTTATACCTGTATTACGAGCAGCAGAAAGACCTCCATTATAGTCACGATAAATTATCTTGAAATCAATATTCCCACTATAACATTCGATGAAACTCCTCGCAATATCTATACTTTTATCCCCTCCACAATCGTCAACAATTATACACTCTATGCCTTCTGTCATTGTTTGATTTGCGACAGATTGTAAACACATTGTTATATACTGTTCAACATGATAAACAGGAATAATTATTGATATTTTATAGCTCATCCAACAATTTCTTTTAGTCGTTCTACAAAACGTTCAGAAGCATGACCATCATCTACACTTCCATAAGAATCTCTCATCCAAGTATTAAATTGTTCAATTCTATTCTTTTCATTATAATTAAGAATATTATCCTCCATTTCATCATTATTCTTAGCATTAGGAAAAGGAAGAGTATAATACATTGGCTTTAAACCACGCATAGAAATATAGGCATCAATATCTGATGCGTAAAGAAACACAGGTTTACGCATATTCGCAAAATCAAGCGCAACACTAGAATAATCACTTATTGCAATATCTACTACCAACATTAACTCATGAATATCCTCATAAGACGACATATTCCAAATTCTATCATCAAAAGGATAAGGAGGTTTCTTAAACCAACAAAAATTAGGATGAAGTGTAACAAACATTATCCAACTCTCATGAGTTTTCTTTTCTAAAGCATCAAGTACTCTATGCAGATCCATATCATACGCATCTACAGTACCTGAATCTCTAAACGTTGGAGCATATAAAACAATACGCACATTGACTGAAACATTCAATTTATCACGGATAATCCTTTGCTTTTCTGTAGTGTCTCTATAATATTGGTCATTACGAGGGAAACCTATTTCCCAGATTTTTGCATTCTCAGGTACCCAAAATGTTTCTTTCAAAACCTCTGTATGATACCTGCCCATTGAAACAAACACATCCGTCAATGATGAATGAATTTGGCTATTCTTCATCCATATTTCCGATAAATTTCCATCCGCTTCTGCACATTTACAACCAGGTTGTCCATGAGGTATATAAATAAATACCTGTCCATTTTTTTTCCTCACGGGATATAATGACTTTGAATTATTAATAAATACCTTTGCTGTGGCAAGTTCATAAACAGCTCTTATGCGGTTATATTTAACCTTCCTTATCGGGGATGGAATATCTGAATTCATATCATCAACTAACCATACCAAGTCATAAGGCAATTTCTGACGAAGAATCTCCTCTGCTATGTACTTTAAGTTACAACGATATCCACCACCTACACCTTGAACAAGCACGATTTTTTTCTTAGAAATAGGCAAAAGAAAAAAAAAATCGATACATTTATTATAAACAAATTTATATGAAGGTTCTACTATATCCTTTATCTTCCTTACTATATTCATTAATTCTTACATGTTAAATTTCCATTTAGCTTTGTTTTGGCAATCTCCTTTACATATATATATGCATCCAATTCAAGAAGATGAGAGATTCCCAAATAAAATAAAACTCCTACAGGTATTTGCACAAATAAAGCCAAAATCCTGTTAGGAATAATAACTCCCCAAAAATACACTATCAAAGCCATTGCTAAAGAGAGTAGCAATCCTGCTTTTACATCATTAATCTGTTCAGACAATGAATATCCAAGGTACTTTGCATTTGGTCTTGTGTTCATATACAACACATAAAAACTATAAACAAACATACCAATAGATATTGCTATCGGGCTAATAAAAACAGTAACAGCCAAAATAGCTATCATCACAGGTTTTTTGTAGATTTCAAGCTTTAAAACCTCTCCGGAACGACCTATTGCCAATATAGATTCAAGATTTGCCCTATTTAACACAATTATACACGATGTCAAACATGCCACTTGCATAAAAGGAATAGCAGGTGACCATTTTTCCGTATAAAGCAATGGAATAACCTGTTCAGAAATCGCAGCCAGTCCAAGAAAAATAGGACTTAAAACATAACTACTTGTCATCATTGCCCTTCGCATTCCTTGTTTAACGCCAACAACATCTCCATTTAGACGAGATAAAGCAGGGAATAATACTGCATCAATAGTGCCTGCAATGTTATTTCTAAACATATCAGGTAAACCTTCACCACAATTATAATATGCTAAATCAGATGTTGTATATTTTCCTCCAATCAAATATCCTTTCATCTGATCACAAAGAGTACCAATAAAACCAGCTATACTCTTTTTCCAAGCAAAAGAAAATAACGTCATAAACCTCTCCCAAGAGAACATCCATCGAGGATGCCATGAGACAAGAGTAAACATCACCAATGTATTGGCAACAGTGCTTATTATCGTTTGAGCAACTAAGGCCCAAGGACCATACTCATTATATGCCATTACAATACCAACTGTTGCCGCAATAATCTGCCCAACAAAAGTGGCATAAAAAAACTTTTTAAAATCTAAATTACGGGATATTGAGGCATTTTGAACCATTGCCAATGCTCCTATCGGCATAGTAAGTGCAAGCACACGCATTATAGGAGAGATCATCGGATTATCATAAACATTTGCAAAAAAAGGTGCAATAAAATACACAAGAAGATATATTAAAACGCTCATAAACAATGAGCTAAAAAACACAGTATTGTAGTCTAATTCGTCAACGTCCCTCTTCTGTATCAAAGAAGCATCCATACTTCCGTTAATAAAGATACCAACAAGAACATTAAACATAGATGCAAGAGCAACAACACCATAATCCTCAGGCACAAGAACACGAGCTAGTATGACAGTTACCACAAAAGAAAAAAATTGTGAAAACATCTTTTGTCCAAACTGCCACATAAGGCTTGATAAAGTTTTATTTTTTAGTTTTTCATCCATGCTATCACACTATATACAAAACACATTCATCGACATCATCTTCCAAAAAGTTTTTTCTAAACTTCTTGCATTATTTCATATATTTCATAAATTGCTGATGGATTAGTACGTTTTTAATCACAAAACATCATTTCCCTCAAATATTTACAAAATATTGAAGTTCTAAACCTTGCATTACACCGTATGTTTAACTTGGGAAAAAATCATACATTATGCGCTCCCAACTATACACAAAGGTATGAAGAAAAAATGAAATAGGACAAACAAAAAGCAAAAAAAAACAATCTTTTTATACAAAGCTGTTTTTTTACTTTTTCACGACCTAAAATCCGCATAGAGGAATTTACGAAGGAATCACGAAGGATTACCGAAGGACACACTACACAAAACAACGGATAAAACTCACTTTTTATATTATAATCCTCTTACGTTTCTCTTACCATCCTATACACATGGTAAGGGAAATATAAAGGAAACTCGAAACAAGAAGAACAAGCAACTGCAAAGTAGAGATAAGTATAGACAAGAATGAAACCAAGATGAGACTAACATGAGACATAAATAAGACTGTAGGAAAAGGAAATTGTAAAGTCAAGATTACACTCCTCCGAAAGGATTTCTCATGTAGAAGAGATATTTCAGCCTTATTCTTATCTTATTTTGTCACAATCACAATAATTAGGAAGAAATATGTAACTTTGTTTGTTTTTCGTCGAAAACATGGAGAAACGGTCTGTTTTCGTCATTCAGAGCAATTGAAAATGTCATGAACTCGTTACGAAAACCAAGTGACAACGTCATGAGTTCGCTATGAGTCCGAAGTGACTCCGAAGTGACTCCGCTATGGCTCCGCTTCAGGAGCGGAGAAATAGCAGAGAAATAGTAGAGAAATAGCGGAGGATGAACGAAGGAAGAACGAAAGCACGGCGAAGGAAAAGTAGGCAATTAGCATAAAAACAACAAAGCAGAAAACGCATAGATAATAGATTATGAAGTACTTACATACCAACACAACATATAGGCACGCAGTATTGCTATTCATCATCATTTTGTGGACATGGTGTAATGCCGCAATGGTGTTTGCACAAGACGTGAACACGAATGAACACACAACGCAAATTAGCAACGATGAGAAAGCCATCGACTCTACAGCCACGCATAATGAGCGTGACTCCATGATGCAGGAGTTGATGAGTGAGATTCAGGAACTCAAGTTGCAGAGGATTCTGATGCAGGAGGAACTGGAGAAAACTGGATTGAGTGCACGTCAGGATTCCATTGCACAAGTGGTTCGTAAGCAAAGGATTGATTCTCTGCGTAAAGTGACGGTTGGTGCACCACTTATAATTGATAAGGACACGCTTTTCACACTATATGCACGAAAGGGAGGAATGTTGCCAGAAGCGCGTGTGCGTGAATGTAAGAAGATAATTGAGTCTCTTGGACATAAACTGACATTTTATGCTGATTCAGTATATACATATAGCGGCGATTTGTTTACCGATATTATGGTAAATGATGAGGTTGTACTGAGTATTACCGATACTGACGCCCTATGGCAGGACATGGCAAGGGATGAGTTGGCAAAAGAATATGCGGAAATAATCCAAGACAAATTACAACAGCTGAACGAAGAGTATGGACTACGACAGAAGATGTCACGCATACTCGAAGCACTTGGAATCATCATCATTCAGATTATCATCATTATACTGACCAACAAGCTGTTTGCACGTTGGAAGTTCCGCACTATCCTTCATATACTTAGACGCACAAAATCTATTCGTATCAAAGGATACGAGTTGCTTGACATACATAAGCAGGGAATTGTTCTTGTTATCATTTACAGGTACATTCGCATCTTGCTTATCTTCTTGCAGTTGTTTGTGACAGTACCGCTTCTGTTCTCCATCTTCCCAGAGACGGAGACTTTCACTTATACTTTGCTTGGCTACATCTGGAATCCATTCAAGGACATAGTACGGGCTTTCATTGCTTATCTACCTAACTTGTTCAAGATCGGAGTTATATATCTGTGTTTCCGCTACCTCGTCAGGGGTATTCGTTATATTGCCTTGGAGATAGAATCGGAGCGACTAAAAATCAACGGATTCTATTCCGACTGGGCTTCGCCTACATACTACATACTCCGCACGCTCCTGTACTCTCTCATGTTTGTGATGATTTGGCCTTTGTTGCCAAACTCCAATTCGGAGATTTTCCAAGGAGTATCCGTATTTATTGGTGTAATCGTGTCACTCGGTTCTACTTCTATCATTGGTAATGTTATGGCAGGAATGGTGATGACGTACATGCGCCCATTCCGTATTGGTGACTTTATCAAGGTGGGTGACACAGAGGGCGAAGTGATTGAGAAGACCATGCTTGTCACTCGTATTCGTACACGCAAGAACGAGGTCATTACCATTCAGAACTCAAGTCTTATGGGTTCTCAGACATCCAATTTCACAGTGGCTGCCCACAACTATGGAATAATCGTACATACCAAGGTTACAATAGGGTATGACGTTCCTTGGCAGACGGTCAAAGAGATAATGGAAGGTGCTGCTCTTGAGACATTAGGCATTCTACATCATCCAAAGCCATTCATGCGAACGACATCACTCGATGACTTCTATGTAGAGTACGAGATAAATGCCTACACAAAGGATGCCAAAAATCTTGCACGCATATACTCAGACCTGCATCAGAACCTTCTCCGTCGTTTCTTTGAGGCTAATGTTGAGATTATGTCGCCTCACATCTATGCTCGTCGTGACGGTATAGACACACAGATGCCAGAGGAATTCAAGAGCAATTCATAATTCAGAATTCAAAATTCATAATTTATGGAGCGCAAAACAAAAGTTTCTAAATTTGTCGCTTGAAAGTGAAAATAGTTTAGGTCGGTATTTGGCAATTGATTCTTTCGTATTATAGGACTGTCCGAACAGTGCTCGAATATTTAACGGACATTTAATAGCTGTTAAACACCTGTTAAATGCTCAGAAAAACATTACTGCGGAATAATGACCTCAATACTGCGCAGTATCGGGGTCATTATTCCGCAGTAGTTTTTTTCTTACTTTTCAATTATCACTTCTTCATCCACTGTTGATTCGTATGTCTTCTTCTTTGTACGCTTTCCGTGACTCAGACGGACATTAACACGAAGCATAAGCATATTGCGAAGCAACACATTCTGATTATTTTCACGTTCAAGGCTATAGAAAGGAGTCTGAATACCACAAGTAGATTTTCCTTCCAATGCACGTATTGGTGGCATATACCCAAGCATTACTTGTGCCTTGTCATGCCAGAAATTCTTACGAGCTGCAAGCATAATATAATTATCTCCACCCCAAGAATAACCCTGAAGCGAGAGTATCTTTCTATTCACGCTCTGGTACTCCAACAAAAATATTGTACGTTGATTCAACAAATATACTAAAGTACATCCACCAGTCAAATTCCTTGAACTATTGTTATACTCATTATATGTAAACCTATCGTATCCAAAAGTCACATTTGCAGAAAACTGTAGGCGATTCCAAAACATCTTGTTAAAGTCAAGTCTAACTGAATACAACCTGTAATCAGAATTGACAAAACTGCGTGACACATAGCCATCATCCATCAATGAATAATAGTCCTGATGATTGCTCGGACTGAATTGTACGGATGGAGTAAGTGTAAGACAGTTGAAGAAATGCAATCGTGCCGAAAGGTTATGTGTGTCCATAGGCTTCAGTTCCGGATTAGCGATGAACATGGACAGAGAGTCTGTCCTATATGTCTGCATCCTCTGTGACAGTGAAGGATAAGTGACGCCACTGCTATACTGCAAGGTTGCATCGAACTTGTTGCCTTCCTTATACATTAACCTCACATCAGGGAAGAATGAGAAATGTGACTCCCTACCTAAAGCAGATTTGTTATTTATCCATTCGCCAGCACCACCAAGGGAGAAACTGAACTTAGGAGACACTTTACATGAATAATATGCGAACAGTCTGTTACGATAGTCTTCTGTTTCACTTTGTCCAATATTACGCAACATATCTTTTGCCTCTGCTTTTATCCATGTAGTTGAATAGCCAAACTTAATCGATGACTTTCCTATGCTATATGTTGCATCTGCATTATAACGCAAGTAATTCTTCTTTGACAGATAGCGTATTTCCGTATTGAACAAATCCTGTTGACTAAGCAATGTGTGACTCTTATTATTGTAGTAGTTGTAGTTCAAATCGCTATAAATCTTGAATTGCTCTCCAAGCTTACCATTATAGAACAACGAACCGACAAGATTGTCTATCTTGTCATCTCTATGATAGTATTGTGACTTGTCCTGATAAGTCACACCCTGCTTGCTGTACCACATATCATTAGCCATATCCAAACAACCATCGCCATTTGAGTATTTAATCTGTGCAGCCACCTGATGATTCTTTGATATGTCGTAGTCAAGACCTGCAAACACCTTGTGATTATTGTCTCTCTTCCTTATATTATCCTCGTCATCATCATGCCTTACCGTACCTGAGGATAAACGCTCTGGGTAAATGGTCGTGTTACCATCATATAAATCGACCCTTTTCAATTCATAGTCATATCCGACATTCCATGAGACATTATTACGTGTCTCGGTGAAATTTATGTTTGGAACTTCCCTAAACAACCAATTCCATGAGTCAAGCTTATCCATCTTTGCCATAAGTCGTTCACCAATAACCAAGTCCATACCGATATAATCTTCGTAAAGCTTAAGGTCTATTATTGCCTCATAGTCTTCCGAAAGATAGCGTCCGCTCGGATTGTTGATGACCTCGACAGACTTTATTCTCTTTGGATTGATATCCTTGATATAGCTCTCAGGCTTCTCCATGCCGTTGACCAACAGCAGGACTTTCTCCTTGCCGTTCACTCTCAATTTCGTATCATAAAAGCTATACATGATGTTTGGCAACTTACCAAGCATCTCACCAGCATTGAATGCGCCCTTACGAATCTCATCCGTGATGATATACGTGTCCTTGTCAATATCATGATTGCTTGTGGAAGCCGTGACAGAGACCTCTGACAAGACTACTGGCGTAAGCAATACCTTACCAACATTCGAGCCAATCTGTTCAATTATCAGTTTCTTGTCTTCATAGCCAACAAGCTTGAACAAAAGAACGACGTCATCTTCGGCAGAAGTAATCTTGAAACGTCCTTCATCGTCTGTATAGACTTGGCTTGACAGCTTCGTTTCAGACGCAGACAATACTGCTACCTGTCCAAGTGGCTGTTTGGTTTTGGCGTCACATACGACACCCTTAAAGTCTTTAGCCTGTATGCTTAGAATGGTACATGTCAACAGGAGACTATGCAAAAATATTTTCTTAATCATTTTGTTTATTTCAGGATTGTTCGTAGAGAAATCTCTTACGTGGTTAGTTTTTGTTTTTGATACGATAATATTTCATTCCGAAAAATGAAAAAAACTTCTATGCTTGTCGCATTTAAACGAATTCAGGTTAATTGTTCTGCAAGAATTTGTATTGATTTTTTAGACACGAATTACACGAATGGACACGAACTTCAAGTCCTCTTATTGGGTTATTACACAAAGACAACACGTGTTGTCTGCGAATGACACGAATGCCGTCCGGATGATTGACGGGCTAAAAAGATTCGTGTAATTGGCTACGCCGAGCTAAAGGTTCGTAATTGCACGAGCAATTCTTCGTGTAATGAAAACAGCCAAGAACCACAAAATTAGTGAAAATTAGTGTAATTCGTGGTCGAAAAAATACCCACACCAAACCTTGTAGAACCGTCTACCTGTATGCTTCCAATGCCCAAGGAATATGTGTGGCAGACTTATCCTTGATGCTTGTGCGCATACGGATAATCTCCTGCACGTTGTTGATGATGCTGACGATGCCGAAGCTCAGGAAGAGTGCAAGGACAACAGCTGTGATGAGACGGGAGTTGTCGGCAATCCATAGCATCCAGCTCGCCTGTATTCCAAAGGTAAAGAGCGGCACGTTGACAGGTGTTGAGAGAACGAAGAACATGGCTACGGCTCCACTCATGATGCCAACGAGGAAGGCGACAGCCATCGCCATCTTGTAGCGACGTACGCTTGCTTCCTGATGCTGCTTGATAAACTCGACGGCATCAAGTCGTTTGGTAAGATTAGCCATGAAGTCAGCCTTGTCATCAAACTGTGGCTTCTGGGCGAGGAAGAGTTCCTCAAGTGCTTTATCTTTTGTCATATCTTCAGTCTTTCTTTTAGCTTGTCACGTCCTCGTGACAGTTGTTTCTTTACGGCATCTTCGGATGTCTCGGTGATGGTGGCTATTTCCTTTATACTATAGCCGTTGAGGTAGAAGAGCGTGATGGCGGAGCGTTCCTTTGGCGGAAGGGTGCGCAAGGCAAGGTAGAGGCTCTGGTGCTCAAAGCTGCTGTCGGCAGATGTGCTGCTTATCAGGGTGCGTGCATCATCAAGCGTCTCCGTCTGTCGGCAACTCGCCTTGTGATTGAGGAATGTGTTGTGGGCAATCTTGAAGAGCCACGAACGGAACTTTCCCATGTCCTCATAGCCATCGCACGAGAGGTAGGCTTTCACCAGTGCGTCCTGCGCAAGGTCGTCGGCATCGTCCTTCTTACCGCAACAGAGGGCGAGCAAGAAGCCTCGTAATGCATCCTGCTCACGCTCCACATGGGTTATAAATTCGTCACGTGTCATCCGTCTATGCCTGTGTCATGTTACGCTCTTCGGCTTCAATCTCATTTGCAAGCATCTTCTTGCCGAGGAAGTAGTTGATAAGGAAGGCTATACCTGCAGCAAGAGGAATTCCACAAAATAAGAAGAAAATAGTTCCACCAGAATCATTTCCAGTAAATACAAAATATAATGCTAATAAAAGTGAAGCAATGCCTACACCAGTTAATATACATCCCACCAACAGTTTTGTAAGCAGTTTTTCTTTCAGCAACTTCTGTTTCGGAGCAGGAGTCATCTTGCTGACAAGTTCGCTCATATCCATGTTCGGATTCTTTTCGAGTGCAGTAAGCAGAAGCTGAGTACGGTTGTCTGTCTCGTTCATCTTCTTGCGAGAGTCAAGCCATATTATAAGTACTGGTACTGCGCAAAAGCAGATGATGAAAATAATTTTAACGAAGTATTCCATATTTTTGTCTGTTTTTATTGTTATTAAACTTATTGTTTCTTGAACCGATTCGCATACATAACAGTTCAAAGAGACAAAAGGTGACGTCGGGAAATGGAAAAAATTATAATTTCAAATCTATGCCTTCGGCTTATAGCATACTCATGGATTAGAAATCAGGGATTTGAGAGTAAATAAATTTTCTTTAATTTTCTGAATTTTCGTTCAAAAAAACTCTGCGTCCTCCGTGTTCTCTGTGTTTTCATTTCCTCACATAGTCAGTCACGTTAGCCAACGGCTTGCAATTATACAAATAATTGTCCGAATAATGGCAATAAACTGAAAATAATTCGTACTTTTGCAAGCAATAACGCTAAACTGATAATACACAACAACAATATGGAATACATAGTACTCTCAAGACAGGACTGCATAGCAAGGACTGGTGCACCATACGTTAATCTCAAGGTGGCAAATCTGCAGGAGAACATACAGCTGTGCGTGTGGGACGTGGCAAAGACGGATGCTCCAGCCGTAGGACAACTGGTGAACTTCATGACCATTCGTGACGACCAGGGCAAAAAATCGGCACGAAAGATGGATATGGTGCCGGGAACGATACCTACCGAGGCTCATCCACTCTATCCGCTCATTCCTCGTCCGATAAAGCGTGAGGTGTGGGACGAGACAATAGAAAAGTTGCTCAGCTACTGCAAGGATGAGCTACTTATGGAGTTCATCAAGAAACATGCAGACGAACTGTTTCCTAAGTACAGCAAGTATCCTGCTGCCACGAGTGTGCACCATGCCTTCCCAGGTGGATTACTAAACCACACCCATCAGATGTTGCACTTGCTTGAAGGACTTTATCCTTGCTATCCTTATCCAGAGGACATAAAGATTGAACGCTTAATCATCGGAATACTATTCCATGACTGGGGCAAGTTGTGCGAGTACAAAGAGGACGGTGACCCAACGGAGAACATGTATCTACTGGGACATATATATATGTCAGCAAATTATCTCAACGGCCTTCTTCGTGAAGCTGGCGTGGATAAAAAAGAGATGAACTACATCATCCATTGTATTCTTGCACATCATGGTGAGATGGAATACGGCAGTCCCGTGGTGCCATGCACACCTGAGGCACAGCTCATCACCTACATTGACAACATATCAGCCAAGGCAGATGTTTTCAACACGACAGGAAACATGGAGAAGGCATTCGCTCTTGGGACACACGTAGTGAAGTGAGGGATGCCAAGAACGGCTCCGAATCAATACGACAAGAAAGGCAGAAAAGGCTTGAGCCTTTGAACATAATGATGTCATCCACAAGTCATAATAAAATAGCAACAGCGAGAAACGTCATGCTTCTCGCTGTTCTTTTTATCTATATGCGGATTCAATCCTGACGGATGGAAAACCGCTACAATCTTTAATCTTGACAAACAAAGATTACCAAATCTTTACACGCTTCTCCGGTGCAACGTACATTGGGTCAGATGGCTTGATACCGAAGGCATCGTACCACATGTCGATGAGTGGAAGTGCACCATTTACACGCCACTCGCCAAGAGAGTGAACATCTGATGTTGTGCGACGACGCATCTCTGCCTCTGTGATGTTCTGTGCCCATACGTTAGCGTAAGCGAGGAAGAAACGCTGCTCTGGAGTGAATCCGTTGACAGTCTTGAGTGGCTTATCCTTCATAGCGTTCTTGAATGCTGCGTAAGCAAACTTGAGACCTCCGTGGTCGCCAAGGTTCTCGCCACAGCAGAGGTCACCATTTCCGTGAAGTCCTGGGAGAATCTCGATACCTGAGAAGAAGTCCTTGATTACCTGTGCACGCTCGTTGTACTTGTCGCCGTCACCATTTGACCACCAGTCACGGAAGTTACCGTCCTTGTCAAACTGGCGTCCCTTATCGTCGAATCCGTGTGACATCTCATGTCCGATAACCACACCGATAGCTCCGTAGTTGAAGGCATCGTCAGCATCCATGTCGAAGAATGGGTACTGGAGAATACCAGCAGGGAAACAAATCTCGTTTGTTGTTGGGTTGTAGTATGCGTTGACAGTCTGTGGTGTCATGTGCCACTCTGTTGGGTCAACAGGCTTCTTCCAGCGACGTGCAAGTCCGTCCTCACGAGCCCAAGCTGAAATGCTCTTGTAGTTCTCGTAGAGAGACTTTGATGGGTCGATAGTCATGCGGCTATAGTCCTTCCATGTGTCAGGATAACCAATCTTGATGTAGAAGGCATCGAGTTTCTCGTGTGCAGCCTTCTTTGTCTCTGCGCTCATCCACTCCTGTGCGTCGATACGCTCACCGAGTGCCTTCTGGAGGTTCTTGACGAGCTGGAGCATACGCTCCTTGTGAGATGCTGGGAAATACTTCTCGCAATACATCTTACCGACAGCCATGCCGAGTACGCCATTGACTGTGCTTACAGAACGCTTCCAACGTGGACGTGGCTGCTGCTGACCTGAAAGCTTGCGTGAGTAGAAGTCGAACTCCTCTTCAAATACCTTGTCGCCAAGAACGCCTGCTGCACCCTGAAGCACGTTCCACTGCATTACGTCCTTGAGAGTCTGGAGGTCTGTGTCCTTGAGTACCTTGAGTGCCTCCTTTACAGCCTCTGGCTGACGCACGTTGATATTGTCGATACCTGTGTAACCGATTGTTGCGAAGTAAACATCCCAGTCGAAACCAGCATACTCCTTCTTGAAGTCAACGAATGACATCTTGTGGTAGTTGGCTCCTGGGTCACGGAGGGCTACATTATCCTTACCAGCCTTTGCCATACGAGTCTCGAGAGCAACGATGCGCTGCATCATCTTCTCGGCATCAGCCTTCTTTTCGCCAACGAGTACGAACATGTTGACGATATGCTGCTTGTACCACTCAAGAATCTTCTTGTTCTCCTCGTCGTCCTTCACGTAGTAGTCACGCTCAACGCTGTAACCACCCTGACCGATAGAGAGGATATAGTTCTTTGAGTCCATCATGTCTGTACCAAGTCCAGAGCCCCAGAGTTCGCCGAATGAGATGTTCTCCTTGTTGAATGTATTGATAAGAGCAATATACTCCTTGAGGTTCTTGACCTTCTTGATGCGTGCAAGGTCGGCAAGTACAGGCTTAACGCCATCCTTGTTGAGGCGTACAGAGTCCATGAGCATATTGTAGAGGTCACCAATCTTCTGACCGAGTGAGCCTGGCTCATTCTTCTGCTTAGAGAAGCCTTCGATAATCTCGCGGATGCGCTTGTTGTTCTCCTCGCTGACGATGTCGAATGCGCCATAGCGTGAATACTCAGGAGTAAGAGGGTTCTTCTTCATCCACTCGCCACAAGCGTAGCGGTAGAAGTCGGTACCAGGCTTTACAGTCTGGTCCATGTTCTCAAGTCTGATGCCGATAGTCTGGGCAGAGACTGTTGTTGTCATAGCCATAGCTAAAACAGGAATAATTGTTTTGAAATTCATTTTTATTCTATTTGAGTTTGTATCAATTATGATTAGGCTAGAGGCTCTAGAGAAACCAGAAGCCCTAAAAAACCGCTGCAAAGATAACTCATTCTTGCGTATCACCGAATAAATAAGTATAAGTTTTATTGCCGTGAGCATAAAAACGTAAAATATTTTGACAAGAAAGAACGGCAATTACACAGCAATTTGTTTTAAGGGCACGAATTGTCACCAATAAGCCACGAATTATCAGAAATAATTAATGATAATTCGTGAACAATTAATGACAATTCGTGTCGGGACAGCACCAAAGGTGCATTTCCCAATTATCATAAATCAGATTGCATAATAGTTACGCAACAGCATGTTAATTGTTAATTATTAATTGTTAATTGTCCATTACTTCCAGCACTCCAGTTCCTCGTCAGGCATCTGCGAGCGATGGAACTCTGGTTCACGACCTTGGCGAAGCTGCGACTTGTAGTCCTCAAGAAGATAGACGACCTTAGGGAAGAGGGCTGCGATGGCGACAAGGTTCGTTATTGTGAGCAGTCCCATGCAGATGTCAACAAGTGAGAATGCTGTCTGTATGTCAACGAGCGAGCCGAGCATGACTACGCATCCAGAGAAGATGCGGAATGCCTGTATTGTCCACTTCTTGCCTGATATGAAACGCAGGTTAGTCTCGCCGTAGAAATAGTTGGCGATGATGGTTGAATAGGCAAAGAGGAATATGGCTGCCGTGATGAAGTATCGTCCGATGCTTCCCACCTCCGATTCTATAGCCTCAGCCGTAAGCAGGATACCATCCTTTCCACAGTCGTACTTGCCTGATATGATTATTATGAATGCTGTACAAGTACAGATGACAAGCGTGTCAACAAAGACACCAAGTGCCTGAAGTAATCCTTGGTTGACGGGATGTGCTGTTTCTGCAATAGCTGCAGCATTAGGTGCACTTCCTTCGCCTGCCTCGTTGCTGAAGAGTCCTCGCTTGACGCCCTGCATGATGGCTGCACCCACGCCTCCTCCTGCTACTTGGCGCAATCCGAATGCATCCTCAAATATCAGTCCAAAGACATCGGGGAGGTCCATGATGTTCATACCTACAATGACAAGGGCAAGTATCACGAAGCCGATAGCCATGAAAGGTACGACGAGCGATGCGAAATGTGAGATACGTCGTATGCCTCCGAAGATGATGACGAGTGTTGCGATGGTTACGACTGCTCCTACTGCAGCCTTGTTGAGTGAGAATGTGTCGGACACGCTGTCGCAGAGTGTCGTGCTCTGTACCACTTGGTTGGCAAGTCCGAACGTGATTGTGATGAGTAATGCAAACAAGACACCCATCCACCTTTTGCCAAGTCCTGTCTCCATATAGTATGCAGGACCGCCGTAATAGGAATCTTCGCCCTTGCGCTTGTACAACTGGGCAAGCGTTGACTCCACAAATGCCGTGGCAGAACCGAACACAGCCATGACCCACATCCAGAGTACGGCACCCGGTCCGCCAACAAAGATTGCACTTGCCACACCTGCAAGGTTGCCCGTGCCCACACGACTGGAGAGTGCGACGGCAAAGGCTTGGAACGAACCGATAGAGCCGTTCTTTGGTTTTGCAAACATGACCTTTACCATCTGCTTGATCATGCGGAACTGCATGAACTTGAGTCGGAGTGTGAACCATACGGCACACAACACGAGCATCGTGATGACTACGTATGTCCAGAGATAATCGTTTATTGTATTAAGTATTTCCATAAAGAAACAAGCCCCATTCCCATGAAGAGACATAAACACTGGGGGATAATCGTTAGTTATTTTAACTCATGCAAAGGTATCACTTTATTAGCAGACAAAAGGAATGATTGTTATTTTTTCTCATTTTTTGTTAGCAAAATGCAACAAGTAATGACATTTTTCACTACATTTGCACCCGAATTTAACTAAAGGGGTGCTGAAGGATTCCTTTAATTCATAATATTAAGAATTCAAAATTCATAATTGAGCTGTACAGCTTAGTGACGTCAATGATTATGAATTACGAATTGTGAATTATGAATTATCCTGACGCTGAGATCACACCCATTGAACCTGTGCAGGTAATGCTGCCATAGGGATGATTGATAAAGAGCCTCTTTATGTTTGTATTAATCTTTGGTTAAATATTATGGTAAAAAGATCTTTGATTGCATGCGTATTAACTTCTACTCTCAGCATGCAAGCACAGAGTCAGCAGGACTCAATCTCTAAAGTACATGAACTTCAGGAAGTAGCCATCCTTGGCCTTCGTGCAAACAAGACAACTCCAGTTGCCTACTCCGAACTCAACAAACAACAGATTCAAGAGATGAACAAGGGCAAGGACATTCCTTTCCTTCTCTCAATGACTCCATCAGTCACTATCAGTTCCGATGCTGGTAACGGCGTTGGCTACACAGGCATCCACGTCCGCGGTACAGACCCAAGTCGTGTGAACGTGACAGCCAATGGTATCCCTGTGAATGACGCAGAGTCAAACCAAGTGTACTGGGTCAATATGCCAGACTTCGCATCAAGCATGGAGAGCGTGCAGATTCAGCGTGGTGTAGGTACGAGTACCAATGGTTCAGGCGCATTCGGTGCAACAGTAAGTATGGAAACGGAGAAACTCGGTGGCAAGCCTTACCTCTCATACGACCAAAGCGCAGGTAGCTATAATACACACAAGGAGACACTCAAGTTCGGTACAGGACTTCTCAATGGCCACTGGGCAATGTCTGGTCGTCTTTCTCACCTCGGTAGTGACGGTTACCTTGACAGAGCAAGCACACGTCTCAACTCTTATTTCTTTCAGGTAGGTTATCTTGCAGACAACACAATGGTGAAGTTTGTTACGTTCAACGGAGAGGAAAACACTTATCACGCATGGAACTACGCAAATAAATACGAGCAGAGCCTCTACGGACGCACATACAACTCATGCGGAGAATACAAGGATGCCAACGGCAACAAGCAGTATTATAAAGACCAGACAGACAACTATCATCAGCAGCACTATCAGTTGCTCCTCGACCAGAACATTGCTACGATGTTCAAGTTGAACGTAGGTCTCCACTACACTCGTGGAGATGGCTACTACGAGGAATACAAGAAGAAGAGAAGCCTTGCTGAATATGGTCTCTCAAACATCATCATCCCAACATACGACGAGGATGGAAATGTAAACGGAACTAAGACTGTTGAGACAGCAGACCTTATCCGTCGTAAGCAGATGGGCAACGACTTCTTCGGATTCGTTTCTTCACTCAACTTCGACAACAAGGACAACATTACTGCTACACTCGGCGGTGGATGGAACAAGTACGTAGGCGACCACTGGGGTAACGTGCTTTGGGTACGCAACTACACAGCAAGCCTTGAACCTAACTTCGAGTACTACCGCAACAAGGCCGTGAAGTATGACGGAAACATCTACGCAAAGGGTAACTGGGAAATCTTTGACGGTTTCAACACATACCTCGACCTTCAGTACCGTCACACAAGTATCGACATGAACGGTTGTGCAGACTGGTGGCTCACGTCTCCAGAAGAGCGTATGATTCGCAAGTACGACTTTTTCAATCCTAAGTTCGGTATCTTCTATAAGTTCAACGAGAACAACAACGTTTATGCATCCGTTGCCGTTGGTCACAAAGAGCCTACACGCAACGACTTCGAAGACAACTATGGCAAAGAGCTCAAGGCTGAACAACTCATCGACTGGGAAGTTGGCTACAAGTTCTCTTCTGAGAAGTTCACAGCAGGCGTCAACCTCTACTATATGGACTATAAGAACCAGTTTGTACTCACAGGTGAGCTCAACAGCATCGGCGAGATGATTGCCAAGAACTCTGGTAAGTCTTTCCGCATGGGTGCTGAGTTTGAGGCAGCGTACCAGCCTGTAGACTGGTTCCGTTGGGACGTAAACGCGACTCTCTCACGTAACCGCAACATCGACTATACGGTTGAAGGCACAAACAGCGATTGGAGCAAGATTGGTAGCATCAACCTTGGTGACACACCTATATCTTTCTCACCAGACTTTATCTTCAACAACCGCTTCACATTCTCACACAAGGGATTCCGAGGACAGATTCAGAGTCAGTACATCGGTGAGCAGTACATGACCAACACAGGTTTCAAGTCATTCGTTGCAAATGACGACTATGGCAAGGAACAGACTGTAGGCATGACACTCGGTGAGTTCTTCACTACTAACATCGACTTGGCATACACATTCAAGTTCCGCAACACCATCAAGTCACTTACCGTTGGTTGCACAATCTACAATGTATTCTCAAAGGAGTATGACAACAACGGATGGGCTTACTGCGAAATTGGCAAGGATGCCAACGGTAATGCCTACGCTTGGTCAAGCGACGTATATGAGGCAGGCTTTGCACCATCAGCACCATGTCACTTCATGGCAAACCTCAGCATCAATTTCTAACTCATGATTGATTTTATCACGACACATTGGCTTGAGATTCTCGGCACACTGGTAGGCTTGGTCTATCTGTGGCTTGAACTGAAGGCAAATAAATATATGTGGATAGCGGGCATTATCATGCCTGCTATCTCCATTTTTGTGTATTACGATGCTGGATTGTATGCCGACCTCGGTATCAATGTGTACTATCTTGTGGCTGCCGTATATGGCTATGTATTGTGGCAACTGACATTCCGTAAGAACAAGCGCAAGAAAGACAGTAAGACCAAGGAACTGCCAATTTCCCGTACTCCAAGGAAGATGTATTGGATATTATTCGCTACATTTGCACTGGCTTTCGTAGCGATAGGCTTAATTCTGAAACTCCAGACTGACAGCACAGTACCTTGGTGGGACAGCTTCACCACAGCCATGAGCATCGTCGGAATGTGGATGCTTGCGCGCAAGTGGATAGAACAGTGGTGGACATGGATTATCGTCGATGGCGTATGCTTCGGTCTCTACATTTACAAGGGCATCTATTTCTACGCAGCCCTGTATGGTTTCTACACCATCGTTGCTGTGTATGGATACTATAAGTGGAAGAGGATGATGGGAGCGGCCTGACACCAACGGGCGGCCCCCTCCCGACCTCCCCGTGGGGGAGGAAAAGAACGCCCAAATTATTAATTACTCATTAGATTATATGGAATCAAAAAATCTGGAACATACGGAACAGAGTAACTTGCTCCCTCCCCATAGAGGGGGAGGGCTGGGGAGAGGGTCTTCTCTCCTCCCCCACGGGGAGGCAGGGAGGGGGCCTGAGGCTGGGAGGGGGCCGCTCGTTGGGGGGCCGTCTTTTGTTATCCTCGCCGACGGTTCATTCCCTACCCACGACATACCGCTTGACATTCTTCGCAATGCCAAGTACCTCTGCTGTTGTGACGGTGCAGGTATGGAACTCATCTCGCGTGGTATCATGCCTGATGCCATCGTGGGTGACTGCGATTCCATGACTGAGGAGTTCAAGGAACGATACAAGGATATCATCCATGTGGTGGAGGAGCAGGAGTACAATGACCTCACCAAGTGTACGAAGCACGTTTTGGAAATTCAAAATTCAGAATTCAAAATTCAAAATGATACGTCCGCAGAAACCATGGTAGGCAAGGCAGCTGACCGTCTCCTCCCACACGGGGAGGCTGGGAGGGGGCCTACAATTGCTTACCTCGGCTGTACCGGCAAGCGTGAGGATCACACTCTCGGCAATATATCGCTCATGGCGTTCTACATGGAGGAGTTCGGCATCGAACCGTATATGTTCACGGACTACGGCGTGTTTATTCCTGCCCACGGCACGCAGACTTTCAGGAGTGCGCCACGCCTACAGGTGAGCATTTTCAACATCAGTTGCAAGGAACTCATGTCGGAGGGACTCCGCTGGAACGCATATCCTTACCGCCAGTTGTGGCAAGGCACGCTCAACGAAGCAACGGGCGATAGCTTCACGATTCATGCCGACGGCACATATATCGTGTATGTAACGTACGAGGCGAAAACGTAATCAAGAACGCAGAAGAGCGAGAGACACGTTGGTCTCTCGCTCTTCTGCGTTCTTGATTACGTTTTCAATTAGGAATGTGGAATTAGGAATGAGGAATTGTATGTCGTACGCTCCTAATTCTGATTTTTGAATTCTTAATTTCACATTGCGGTATATATGACGATGTTGCCATCCTTGTTCATGATGGTGACATTGCCCTCGTTCACCCATACCTTCTTTGCCTCGTCGTTGAGGAGCGATGCCTTGCCGCCGTCGATGCACCACACTTCGTCGTCGCCAGTGCCGCCTTGTAGGATTGTCTTGCCGTTCAACTCGCCTATGACACGGTAGAGGCTCTTGCCGTTGATGGCTTTCACGCTTCCTGTCTCCATGTCGATATCATAGCATAGACCTTTGTCTGTTATTACTGGAATGTTCTTTGCAACATTGGCAAGAGGATAGAAGGCATTGTCGTCGTTGACAAAGAGCGTGTAATCGCAGAGGAATGAAGCGAGACTGCCGTTATTGATGTCGTCAAACTTCATACGATTTATCTTATTGTCAGACATATTCAATATGACAAATTCATTTTCAAGCATCATATACAGGCTGTCGCCTTTTACATACGTGTCACGTATAGCTACATTGTCTATGCTCAGTTTCTCGGTGAAGATGCGTGTGCCGTCGCTTGCATTGTATGCTGATACCATCGGAACTGCTATGTTCTTGATCCTTGCACCACGGTCTGCATAGCCGCGACTGATGACGAACAGTTTGTCATGTGCAAGCTGAAGTGTTGAGAATGTCCTTGGGTCTCCATCGTCCACCTTTGTCCTCCATATCTCGTTCATATCGTCGTCAAAGCATATCACACTTTTGCGGTCAGCAAAGTAATTCCTGCCGTTGCAGTTGAGGATGTCTGACGCAATACCTGAGGTATAATTGTTTTCAGGAGCAAGACACAGGCTTCCTCGCTGACTTTTTGATACACCTATACTAAACTTGTAGGATACAATTCCTAATGGCAGATAAGTTCTGTCGATATCTTTCAACTCGCTGAAACGTTCCTGGATATACGTGTTCGCCTTGATTGATTTCGTGTATCCGTTTCGCCAGTCTATCTTGTATATGTTGTCTGCAACAAGGTAGTCTCTCGCATCATCAAATTTCTTGATATAGCATAGACCACCGTTGTGACTGATTGACGACTTCCACTGTATCTTGCCAGTACGGAGCGAATGTGCATATATGCCCCCAAAGACATCCTCGGTTATGGCATAGCCATCCATACATCCACTGTAACTGTTTGTCGAAGCCTTCCATACAGGCTTGCCAGTTGTGTAACTGAGCATTTTCAAGTGTTGTTGCTTTGCCTCAAGTACGCCGTACCTTGTCATACGGTATGTGCATGTGGAGGCGTTGAACTTCTTATCCCACAGCATGACTTTCTCACCCTTACGGCGTACCACGATTCTGAACTCGCCCTTGTGGTTGCCCTGGAATATGAATGCCTCATACTCGCCCGAAGGGCTTGCCATATACGAATTTATCGGCAGGTCAAACTTGAGTTTGTTCATCTTGAATCCGTGGTTGCCACGGTTGATGAGTATTGTATCGCTCCATGAGTGTGGGAGTGTGTCGTTGGGTGTTGTCTCGCGTGCCATAACATAAAGGGGAAGGCACGTGAGCATTGTTGTCAAGAATAGTTTATTTACTTTCATTTGTCTGTATATAGTTAGATTGTAGTATTTGCAGGAGAACGCTGTCTCCGCAACGCTGCGCAAAGGTAGCACTTTCTGCCATAACAAACAAACTTATAATGAGGAATTGATTGTAATTAGGAATTAGGAACTAAGCGAAGCGGTCTCACTGACCGTAGGGAAGTAATGTGGAATTAGGAATTGTATGTTGCTCGCCATAATTATGAATTGTGAATTATGCATTATGAATTATATTAATTGTTGTGTATCAAGAAATCGCCTTATGAATGTAAAAACTATGATTATCAGATGTGTCGAAAGGGAGAAATGTGTATATTTGCCAGCAACTAACGTTTGTAGTAAGTCGTAACTAATATTAGTTACTATGCCTGACTAATATTAGTTAGCATACTTAACTAATATTAGTTAATATGTGTTACTAATATTAGTTAAGACCTACTACTATCATTAGTTTGTTCGACGACTAACAATAATACTAACATAAAACATCTAAGATTATGGGAAAGTATAAGCTTGTAGAGAGAAAGGAAAATCCGATGGACAAGAACAGCAACGCAAGGAAGTTCTACGCCAAGCCGGTGTATGAGCGTCCGTTGAGTACCACGCAGTTTGCGAAGAACGCATCGGTGGGCATGGCTATTACGCCGAAGGAGATGGAGGCTGCCGTTGACCAGTTTTACCAGTATGCAGTACAGATGCTGCTGATGGGACGTGGCGTGGAGATTCCGGGTATCGGTTTCATCCGCATCTCCTTCAAGTCGGAAGGTGTCGATTCGCCCGACAAGTTCAACGCACGCACGATGATTTCGTCTCCCCGAATCGCGTTCAAGGCTAAGCCCGAGCTGCGTGCCATCATCCGTGACGGCATGACCTACGAGAATGCCGGCGTGAGGGCTGGTGGCAAGGACTACAAGAGCGTGGGGGAGTATATGAAGAGATAGAACCGACCCCCTGCGGACCCACCCCAGCCCTCCCTACAGGGAGGGGGAGACCCTCTCCCCAACCCTCCCCCTCTAAGGGGAGGGGGTGGGTCTCTTGTTTATTTCATATTCTTTTCCTACCTTTGCACCGTAAAACAGAAAGCGATATGAAACAGAAGTATATCATCGGAGTAATGCTCCTTGCCATTGCTCCTTTTGCTTGCGCTTGCACAGGCAACGGCAAGGCTGCCAATGCGGAACAGACGGACACCGTCAGCGATACGGCAGAACAGACGGAGACGAAGGCGGACACCGTGCCTTACTACATGAAGACAGCCGAATACACCAAGGAGGACAGCGCACTTGTGGTCAAACTCCTTGCCGACGCAAAGACTGAACGAGGTGAAGAGAACCGTATGCTCTACTTTGGCAAGAAGTTCCTTGGTGTGCCTTACGTTGCAAGTACACTTGAGAATGGCGACACGGAACATCTCATCGTCAATCTTCACGAACTTGACTGCACAACATTTGTTGAGACAATCACAGCACTCACACTCTGCGACAAGGACGACACACGCACCTTTGAGGACTACTGTCGCAACCTCGTGCGCATCCGTTACCGCAATGGTGAGATGGGTGACTATACCAGCCGTCTTCACTACTTCACATGGTGGGGTGACGACAACCAGCGTCTTGGCATCGTGAAGTGCATCTATTCTGCAAAGAAGCCTTTTACGGCTATACAGAAAGTGAACATAAACTACATGAGCAAGCATCCTGATCTCTATAAGCAACTCAAGGCACATCCTGAGTTCGTGAAGAAGATTAGCGAGTATGAACGTGGCACATCTGGCATGACATACTATTACATACCAAAGACAAATGTCGGTTGGAAACAGTCAAGCTCCCTCGGCATTATCGAGGACGGCGACATACTTGCCATGCTCACATCCAAGGAAGGACTTGACACCAGCCACATCGGTGTAGCCGTATGGCAGAAAGGCAAACTCCATCTCATGAATGCCTCACGCGTTCACAAGAAGGTAGTCATCGACACTAAGACCTTCTACGACTATCAGCAGATACAGACAAGCCAGACAGGAATAAGGGTTTTCAGGGTACAGTAACAATGCATAATTCATAATGCATAATTAAGAATGTTTCGAGCCGTCCTTGGCTCGCTCAATAATGAGCCACCATTGGCTCACCTCACATATATGATAAGCATCGACAACCTTTCCGTGGAGTTCAGCGCAACCCCACTCTTCACAGACGTCAGTTTTGTGATTAACCCAAAGGACCGCATAGCGCTCGTAGGTAAGAATGGTGCCGGCAAGAGTACCATGCTCAAGATTATTGCGGGCATACAGGAACCGACACGTGGAACCGTAGCACGCCAGAAGAACGTGACCATTGGCTATCTGCCACAGGTCATGGTACTCTCCGATGACCGTACCGTGATGGAAGAGGCAGAGACAGCTTTTGCCCACATCAGCGAGATGCAGGAACGTCTCCAGAAGATGAACAACGAACTCGCCTCACGCACCGACTACGAGAGCGAGGAATATATGGAACTCGTGGAACGCTTCACGCACGAGAACGACCGTTTCATGATGATGGGCGGTGACAACTATCACGCAGAATTGGAGCGCACACTCATAGGACTCGGATTCCAGCGTAGCGACTTTGACCGTCCTACAAAGGAGTTCTCTGGAGGATGGCGTATGCGTGTAGAGCTTGCTAAGCTCCTCATGCAGAAGCCTGACGTACTCCTTCTCGACGAGCCTACCAACCACCTCGACATCGGTTCTATACAGTGGTTGGAACAGTTCCTTGCACAGCGTTGCAACGCCGTGGTACTCGTGAGCCACGACCGTGCATTCATCAACAACGTCACAAACCGCACCATCGAGATAACCTGTCATCACATCAACGACTACAAGGCAAAGTACGACGAATATATCAAGCTCCGTGACGAACGTCGCGAACAACAGCTTCGTGCCTACGAGAACCAGCAAAAGGAGATTGCCGAGATAAAGCAGTTTATCGAGACATTCCGATATAAGCCAACAAAGTCAAATCAGGTGCAGTCACGCATCAAGCAGCTTGAGAAGATAGTACCTATCGAAGTGGACGAGATAGACACTTCAAGCCTCCACCTCAAGTTTCCTCCTTGTCTCCGCTCCGGCGACTACCCTGTCATCTGCGAGGACGTGGCAAAGACATACAGCCACAACATCTTCAAGGATGTAAACCTCACAATCAAGCGTGGCGAAAAGGTGGCATTCGTGGGTAACAATGGTGAAGGTAAGTCAACACTCGTGAAGTGTATCATGGGTGAGATTCCTTTCGAGGGTAATCTGAAGATTGGACACAACGTACAGATTGGTTACTTTGCCCAGAACCAGGCCCAGATGCTTGACGGCGACATCACCGTATTCGACACTATCGACCGTGTGGCAAAGGG
>ODAI010624100.1_pt1 | contig 44030 bp, 65 predicted proteins | sample 1539321 | NCBI WGS metagenome assembly ODAI01 (sample SAMN02144231, study PRJEB22623) | gut metagenome | biome: sheep rumen | host: Ovis aries | place: New Zealand
CTTGGCGTCGGGTCCAACAAATGGGCGTTCAATGCGTCCAATTCCTTTTCCATCTGTTGCGCAATGTGCAACGCGTCAATATTCCGCAACCGGAACCAACGATTTTGGTTGTGGCGCATCGTCGCCACGAACCGGACATATTCGGCCGCCTGTTCCGGCGTTATTTTTTGCAAATTTTCGATTTGCGGGCATTTTAATTCTTCCACGGGTAATTTATCATTTTTTGTTTTTAATTCGTTTTACGGGCTTTTTTGTGGCCTTTCCGGGCGGACGTCCTCTTTTACGCTTTGGTTGTGCGATTTCCGGGGCTTTCCGTGCGATTTCCGGGGCTTTCCGTGCGATTTCGGCGGGTTTTTGTTCGATTGGATAGTTGCACCAAAAGAACGTCCCGGTTCCGGTCCTGTAAAACCATTGGCATTTGCGGCAACTTGGCGAATCAATTTCGCATCCTTTGCCGAACGGGCAATTGCCGCCCATCAGCGTAAAAACCTTTGTTGGCATATCATTTCAAAATTGCGTTCAACTGTTCAATCGTCGTTACCTTTTCCGGCCATTCGTGCCAACCCACAATCAACGTCCCGTCCGGCTTCCATCCAATGCGCGGGTTACTGAATCGAACCATTATCCCGGAACGTTCAACCCATCCTTGGGCAAACAGGTATTCACGCGTTATCATTCGCCAAGAAATGTAAAGTGAAAACCTTTGTGTGCGGGCAATTCGCCACGGCAACATTTGGCAATGTGGGATGTGTCCAAATTCATTTTACGGCCCGCATCGGCGCAAGAATCAAACGTTTTCCCGGTTTCAAAGCAATATACGGGTTTTCCACGTTTTGCCGAACGTCGTTCAATACAAGAACCAAAATTGATGTTGTATTTTGCCGTACACCATTCCAAATTTTCGGCCCGGTTGTCCGTCTTGATTTCGTTTTTGTGGTTGATTTGGGGCAACCCGTCCGGATTCGGAACAAATGCCAATGCAACCAACCGATGTATTTTGTAACGCTTGCGTTCAATACAAACTTGGTAATAACCCGTTTTTGTCTTTTCCGGCCTGTAAACACGAAACCCGTGTTTCAAAGTTGCGACACGGCCTTGGTCACTAACTTGGTAATAACCGGGCAAACCGGGTATTTCTTTCCACGTTTCCATATTAGAACAATTTTGCATATTCCCGGGCGGGCAAATTGCTTTTAACCCAATTGGGTTCATTGACCAACGCCCAACGTCCAAAGTGCATTATTAAAAGCGCATCAGCGTTCCACAATGTTACCTTAACGCCCGGGTAAAGTTTTGCGGCGTGTTCTTGGTAACGCTTTTTTCGGTCGGCCTTTTCTTCGTGGACGCCGCGAACGCGCAATTTCAACTTGGTTTGCCAACTTGCGGGATGGACCATTACATACGGAATCCCGGCGGTTTCGGCCAACGCTTTCAAGTGTTCAAAATTGGCCATCAACTTTTGAATCCTGTACATCTTTCCCATTGCGGCCCGGTCGCCCTGTACCATTACGTCGTCCGGTCGGACCGACAATTTTTCCAAAAACACAATGGGTTTGTAATTCTCAACGTAATACGCAAAGAAATCCCGCAATTCGGTAATGTCTTTTGGCATTTTGGCAACCTTGGTATTTTGACCGGGTACGAATATGGCAATGCCGCCATTGGCCCCGGGGTCAATCCCTATTACGCAATTTATGGTTATTTTCTGTTCCATCAGTCTAATTTGATATAATCCGTTATATTGATTCCATCGGAAACCATCTTTGCAAATGCGGCTTTCAACGCCTTTTTCCGGGCAATAGAAAACGCCCCGTGTTGCAATTCCGGCGCATCCGGTCCGGCCTGTTCCAATCGGCGCATATCGCCAACCATCCCACGGCGGGCCAATTGGTTAATCGTGCGTTGCAATATTTGCTTTTGTTCGTCAATAGTAACCACGATTTCCGGGGCCAATCCCGCATCCGTCAAAAGTTCGTAATACAACATTTCCCCAATCGGCGAAATATCCGGCATATATCCGTTGGCCTTGAATTGTTCGAACGCGTTGATGCAATCTTGTTTGGTCCGGTTCCGCAATTCTTTGGCCTGTTCCGGGGTAATGGGCTTTTCCGGTTCCGGCGGCATTGCGTCGTTGGCCTTTTTCAAGACGGCCGCCCGTCTGTATTTGTATGCGTTCAATATCTTGCACACGTATTCGGCGTTGAATTGTTGGTAATGGCCCCGGTCGGCTTGACCGTCCCGGCCCTTTGGTAAATAATCGTCCAATTCCCCGGTAATGCTCATTTCAAAGGCCATTTTGAAATCCCGCATTGTCAATCCGTCGTAATACCGTTTCAGTATTTCGGCAACGCGGACAACCAAATAACCGCGTTCGGATTCATCGGTTGCACGGTATCCAACATCTTTGGCAATCCATTTCAACGCCTTGGCCAATTCAATGGACAATTCGTTGGCGTCGTATTCGGAAATCGTTTTGTCCGTGGATGCAAGAAACACGGAACGTTCGACCGGTCCCAACGCATCCATTACGGCGGGAATCTTGGCCATTTCACGGCGGACAACAACCGCCGATTTGGGCTTGTATATTGTTACGCCTGTTTCCATATTATCGTGCCATATCTTTCAAATATTCGATTGCATCCGGGGACAATGCGCCGCCGGGGTTCAACCGATGCAATTTGCCCTTTTCCATATCGCCACGAATAAAGTTCCGGGCCGTCGCAATCCAATCTTTCATCTTTTTGCCCTTTTGGGCGGACCAATCGGCGACGGCGTGGTAATAATACACAATATCCACGTCGGAAAATTCCGGGGCCGTAAATTCGGCGGCAAACGCGTTGTAATCAGCGAACCGGGAATTTTCGAACAGACACGCGGCCGGTTCCGCCGTCCGGCGCGGCCGGGTTACTGTAACAGGAACAAAACCGGGTTCGGCCGGGAACAAACCGCCGTCGGCGTTATCTTTATTTCTATCAATAGAAATATCTTTATTATCCATATTGGTTGCCGAATCAGCAACACCCCCCGTTGCTATTTTAGCAACACCCCCGTTGTTGTTTTGATAACGCCCCGTTGCTATTTCAGCAACGCCGTTTCTTTTTGCAACGTAATGGCAAAATTTTACGCCGGAAAAGAACATTTCGCGTTTCTCAATCAATCCCCGGTCAATCAATCGGTCAATAATCTTTTTGGCGTTCTGTTTGGTCACATTCAACGCCGATGCAACGTAATTCAACGAACCGCGAAATTCGGTTTCGTTATCTTGGGTAAATCCGTATATCAGCGAATAACACAACAATTCATTACCGGACAATCCCAAATCCACAATTGCGAATCCGGGGACCGTAATGTAATTGTCAATCTTGAATGTTCGTGTTTCCATCTTAAAAAATATGCCCGACATTTCAACGACGCGTGGCGGCGCGTCCCCTACTTTGCCGGGCTTTAATTTCCCATCTTGACAACCGCCATTGTCAATTATTTGCCACAAAGATAGTTATTTTTCTTTTCCCGGCAACAGTAATGACAAATTTTGTGTTGGCGCAATCGCTTTCCGGATTTCCTCAATACGCGTATCGTTGGCAACCAACGACACAACAGGATACCGGGAATTGACGCCGGGTTTGTTACTCTTGGCAAACTGTACGGACAAATCGAACGCCGTTTGGCAAACCGTCCCACGCATCATTTGGACGCCATCGAACGAATTGCGTATGTTCTTAATGGACGACGCCGCGCCCTTTGTGGAAAATTGCCATACGCCCACGACGCCACGGACGGCCGGGACAATGAACCGCAACGTTAACGCCACGTCCCAATTGTCGGCCCCGCGCTTGGTTGGATTCCTTGCAATGATTTGGTCCCAAATATCCGGGTAATTATCAACCGAATATGGCGCATATTTTTTTCCGTCCCATATTTCGAACGTGTGGCCGTCGCCCCGGGCAACCAATGCGCCCTTATCGTCCCGGTATTCGTAACGTTCGTTGCAAACCTTTCCCGCATCGTCGGACGGGAATATGATGGTAATGGTTTGGGGCTTTTCGCCCAACGCTTGGGTAAACAATCCGGCGTATTTGCCGGTCGGCCGGAACCAATCAATGGATGTTGGTAAACCACGGTCGTTTTTCATACCGATATGCAACCGGCCAATTTCGGGTAATTCCAAGATTCCCACGCCCTGTTCGGGCCTAATAATACGTCCGCCCATAATTACAATTCCATTTCAGCGTTTAACAAATTGTCCTTTGCGGCCTGTTCCGCAATCTGTTCCGGCGTCGGTCCAACGGGCTTGGCCGGTTCCGGTTCCTTTTCCCACGGTAATTTTTCGTCCGGCTCAACATATCCGGCGCGGGCCTTTGCTTCAATGCACGGGTCGCCGTGTTCGCCCAAACAGTAATCGCAATTCTTTTCGCGGCAATACTTATCGCAAACATCATACGGCGTTGGCGCACCACCGGCACGGATTAGTTGTTTTTCGTTATTTTCCGTTTTAACGGGCTTTTCCGGTTCGAACGGGGTATTTACCGGTTCGGTTGCTTTCGTCGCTTTTACGGCCCTTTTTGTGGCCTTTTTGGCCGGTTCCTGTTCCTTTGCCGGTTCCGGGGCGGCGGCCGCCTGTTTCGGGGCTTCCTTTGCATCCGCTTTCGTGCGTATCAGTTCGGCCAACGATAACGTCAACAGGTTGTCCGCAATCTTTCCGTTGTCCAAGTCAAGAACGCCACGAACGATTGTCAACGTGTTGTCACGCTTTTCATCCTCAATCGCGGCCAATGCCAAAAGATACGGCAATTTCTTGGCGTTGACGGAATCCGTTTGGTCTTTCAAATTGTACGTGGGTTTGGTGCGCCAATCCTTGGGCGAAAAGTTAAACACGCGTTCAATCGGCGAACCCTCAAAATTGACGTTCCACATTTCCCGGTACAAATGCAACTGCAATTCGTGTTCTTCGAAAAACCCTTTGCGTCCGCTTTTGAAATCCACAATGGCCGTGAACGTCTTGGCCGTTTTTGGTTCGGTCATTACGCACGGCAAATCCAAACAACCGGCATACCGGAATTTGGGATGGACCAAACCGATTTCCACGGCCAACGGTTTCACGTTGTAATCCTTTATGAATTGCGCAAAGGCCAAAACGTCCTTGCGGATTTTTACCAACCATTGGGAAAACAGGGATTCCGGGATGTGTTCGCGTTCCATATACGCCAACAATGTTGCCGGGACGTTATCAAAGTCGTAACGGCGGTTGATAATCAGTTTTTCAAATTCGCCGTGCATAAACGTTCCGTATGCGGCGGCCATATCCCGTTTTTCCGTGGAACCCTCTTTGCCATTGGCAACCATCCAATCCAACAGGGCGGGCGCGGTCGGCATTACCTGTTTCAAAAGCGTGGTAACGGACGGGTAAAATTCCGGCGTTCCATCGGCTTTGAATCGGTAATAATACCGGTATCCATCGGAATTGAGTTGGAACACCCTGTACGGCGGTTCTTTTAGTGCATCCGCGTTGAAATATACGGCGCGGATTTCCTCAACGGTCATTCCCGGGAACACCTCTTTGGCCTTTTCCTGTTCCTGTTCCGGGGCCATCAATGCGGCCAACGCCGCGTCATTCTGTTTAATTTCCTTTTCCATCGTATCGCATTTTTTATTTCATCCGGGCAAAACGGATATATTCACGCAAGAACATCCCGAACATTACGACCGCAAGAACGGCGACAACATAAATGGCGGGTTTCCAAAAGATACCGGCAATTGCGCCGATAAGGACAACGGCCCAAACAATGGTCCAAAACAAATTCAATGTACTTTCGTATTTCATAACCTTATTCGTTTGAAAGTCCAAACAGGAAATCGGCCGTGCATCCGGTCATTTCGCAAATGATGTTGACCCAATCGGGGTTGATTTTGTTGGTTTTCCCGTTACACAACGCGGTCATATTGACCTGTTGGGCGGCGGGTGCGGAATCGGGCCACAACTTGGCGGCAACGTCCTTTTTCAATACCTTTTTGCCCTGTTCTTTTGCGCGGGCAATCGCCTGTTCAATTCGCATCATAATTCTTTTTCGCTTTTAATGGTTTCGCCACATTCGCGGCATTGGTAAACGTAATTGTCAATAACGTATGAATTGGGCGTGTAATAATCGCCATCATTCAGTTCGTGGCCCTCTGTTTCGATAAACCGCAATTCCCCGCCGCAATGCGGGCAACCATCCGACACAATAACCAATTTGCAAAACGCATCGAAAACGTCCGCCGGGATGGTATAGGTTTCGTCGTTGTAAAGATATTCGGCCAATACGGCGCACACATCGGAAACGTATTGCGGGCCGGTCGCCTGTAATACCGGGACGTTAAAATTGGCCGGGGCCATTTCAATCATTCCGGCGTCAATGAACCGGGCGCAAAGTTCAACGGCCACGGTTTTGTTGGCAACGGGTGCGGCCATTGCGGCCGCAACCACGTTCAAATTTTCGTCAATCTTGAATCGCATAATTGTTCCGGGAATCCGCCCGGTCGGGGTCTTAAATTAAACGGCAACGCAATGCGTCGTGAAATGCAAGTTGGGCGGCCCTTTTACCATTGGCCGTTGTGCGGATTTCGTGTACCATCTTTTTGTCCACGCCGTAAACCTCAACAACGTTGAAATTGTCCAATTCGATAACGCGGACGGTCGCAATTGAAAATCTGTATGTCGTCATAACACTTTGTGTTTATCCCGGAACCCGCCGGGTCGGTTGGAACAATCAACGTTCCGGATGCAAATATAACCATTGTTTTTTAATTACCAAAATTTTTAACATAATTTTTTATAGTTGCACCCGGACAACCAACGACGCAAACTTAATTTTCACGAATTTTCGATTTAACGGCATTTCCCGGCAAAAACGATAAGTTATACCACCCGGAACAGAAAAGCCCGGAAAACGGCTTAAAAACGGCCGTTCCGGGCGGGATACGAAAAACCCGGGGATTTGCCCGGGTGTTTCTTAATTCGTCGTTTCGGCGTTGATGTGTTTATGGATTAGTGTATAAACCGCCGTTATGGCCTGTTTGTTTTCGTTGTATTCCTGTTGGGTGCAATCGGCCACAAAGTTTTCGAATTGCTTGTACAGGGCTTGCAACTGTTCCCGGCTCATTGTGTACCGGCGGCAACCGCTTTCGTCAATAAATCCCCGTTCATCTTCAACAATCCGGATTCCCGGGTTTAAGATTTTGTTGGCCCTGTATTCGTCGGCCGTCATTTCAACAATCTTGGTTTTTCCTGTAACCGGGTGCGTCGTTTCAACTTTCATATCGCTTTTGGATTGTGGGGGCCGGTTGCCCGGCCCCGGGTTCAACTATTCGACAACCGTAATGATATGGGTAACGTCCATTGCTTTGCCACGGGTTCCGGGCTTTCCGGCGGACCGGTGCGCCCTCAATGTGAACACATCCCCGTTGCGGTCCAAATCGTAATCGTCGAATTTGCAAATGTCCATAAGAAACGTAATGCGTTGGGAAATCCACGTTTCGGCGTCCACGAACCCGCGATGGTTGGTTACTTTTCCGTTGTATATGGTTTGAACCTTGGATTTCATTGCGTATTTGGTGTTGATTGTGTATGCCATAATGATTGTGGTTTGTGGCCCGGGTTGCCCGGGGCCGTGTTTAATTACTTTGAAAGTTGTGCAATCCGGCGTTCGATTTCCGAATGGAAATACGGGGTTGAATTTTTGAGAATTTCGTAATTGGCAATCGTTTCTTCCTTTGTATAGGATTTCCGGCCAAACATTTTTTTGTACATTTTGGTCACTTGCGTTTTTTTGTAAGTGGCCATTGATTGCGTTTGATACATTGCTTTGTTCTTTACCGGGAACCGGCCCGGGCCGTTGGGTTATTTCCTTAACCCGATACAAAGGTACAACAATTTTTCTAAAAACCAAAAGTTTTTCTTTAATTTTGTGTAATTTTTCGAAAAAAGTTGCATTTTGCCGGAAAGAATACCGCCGAAACCCGGTATATTTGTATGCGTAACCCAAAAATCAAACAGTTATGCCAATTCGTCGTGTGCCGGGCGGCTACCAATGGGGCCAAACCGGCAAAGTTTATCCCACAAAAGCCCAAGCGGAACAACAGGCCCGCGCCATTTATGCGTCCGGGTATCGTGAAAAGCCCCAACAAAGCAAAAAGAAATAGGGAATTTCGCCAATCGGCGAATTTTCCCTATCTTTGTGGCGTCTTTTTACCATCGTATCGCCCACAACGGTATTTTGACCGCCCCGCCGGGATTCGTCCGGGCGGGGTTTTTGTTTTCATCGGCGGTTTTGCGGATTCCGCGCCCGTATCTGTTGCGCCAATTCCGGCCGATTCTTGCACATATAATCGTAAACGTATAATTCGCCATAAAAGCCGGTTTCCAATTGGTAACGTGCCATCGTTTCCGGGTCCAATTCGATGCAAGACGCGTACATTTCTTTCCGAACGTCCCGGTGCAATGCCCGTTCAAACGTCGGGTCAATGTATTTGTCCCCAACTTTGACAAACGCGTGTTCAATTGGCAACAGTCCGTAACAATACGCGTAACCCTCAACGTATTTTGTCGGTAAATCAAAATCCAACATAAAATACCATTGTTCGATTATCTGTATTAAATCGGCGGCGTTCTTGTAACACATTTTTTGTTGTGTCTTGTAACCGGCGTTTTTGAACAGGAATTGCAATTGTTCCGGCGTGAACACGTCCCGCATCGGCACACATTCAACCGGCCGGGCGTCGTTTGCCTGTTGTTCAAACCACGCTTTTTGTTCCGGGTTCCAATCCAATGACGCCCGGGCGCGTAATTCTTCAATGATTCGGTTTGTTTCCATTTGTCTTTTTACGTTTTATCGGTTTCAGTAATCGCCCGGGCAACGCTTCGCACGGGGTCGCGGCCCAACAATACACGGTTTCGGAAATCGGCCGCCCGCTTTTCCGGTCTGCATAACAACGCCCATCCCGCCCGTATGAATGACGTTTGCAATGTTCGCATTGTTCCCGGGTCATATCAAATTTGGTGTTGTCTTTTTCCCGCCCATCTGTTCGGCCAATTCTTGAACCCGGGCGGCCGTGGGTTCATCGTTCGGAATGATTATTTGCGCCGTCTTTTCCCAACAGTCAAACAAATTGTATTCCGGGCGCGGGTCCGCGTTCATCAAATGCAAATGGAACGTTTCGGGACCCAATGGCCGTTCGAACGTGAACGCCAACACGCGGCAATCCTCATAACGGATTCCATCTTTTTCCAAGATGGCCCGGTATTGTTCCATCCGGGCCGTTTTCTTAACCGTTCGTGCCATTCCTGTTTGTATCCACGTTGTACATCTGTAACGCAATCCGGGACGCCTTGGCGTTCGTTTCCGCTTCCACGGTGTATTTCTTGCGCGGGGCCGGGTTGCCGTGGCCATATCCACGAACCAAACATTGGAATTTACCCATATAATCCGAAACGGCCACAATCTTGGCAACCTCAACGACCAATCCGCCATATCTGTATTTTTGTACCGCAAACGCCATCGTTACCAATTGATTAAAACCCAACCCAACACGAATAAAACACCCAATACGGCCATCGGCCAACGTTCTTTGAAATCTTGCCAAATCTGTTTCATATTACTTTTCTATTTCAATTGTCCATACAAATTCCCAAAATAGGATTCCAAACCCCAATGTCAACGTATATGCGTCCTCATACGGACAAAACGAAATCCGGAAACAAGGGATAACGAAAAACAATCGGTTTTTACCATCTTTGAAACCGCCGAACACAAAACGGTCCGTGTAAACAATTTTCAACAATTTTTTCATCGTATCGCATTTTGTGGGCCGGTTGCCCGGCCCGGGTTTTACCATTCAAAATTTGCCGGACGAATTGCGCTTGCAATCATAAATTCACATCCTAATTTTTTCAAATCCTCATAAAGCGAACGAATTGAAACAATAAGAACGGAACGGTGTTTTTCATCGTTGGGAATACTGTTGTGTTTTTCAACAAGTGCCACGGCGCATTTGTGCGCAAGTTCTTTACTAATTTCCATAATAATTGGGGATTTAAGCAACGTAAAAGGAAATTTTGATACCACGGCGCAATTTGCAAACGCAAACGTCGGTCATATCGTTAAACGCACGGTCCAAAAGACGGTTGGTTAATTCAATATCGCCTACCAAGCGGATAAGGCCGGACACGCCAACCAAAGTGTTAATCTTTTGACCATCATACAGGCCGGAAACCTTGATTTTGTAATTGCGGTTGATTTCGCGGGTGGTATATTTTAACGTTGCCATAACTGTTGTGTTTTGTTTCGGGGAACCGGCCCCGGCCGTCGGGTTGTTTCATCAACCACGGTACAAAGGTACAACAATAAATTTAATTTCCAAAAGTTTTACCTATATTTTTACACAAAAAAGTTAATTTTGCCGAAAATTCGTTTTAAGACACTTTTACGACCCGGACGATAACTTGTACCACCCGGACCGGGAAACGCGCTAAAAACGGCCTAAAAATGCGAAATCCGGGATAAGACGGAAAAACCGGGCCACATTTCGCAACGGGACCCGGTTGGTGTAATGGTAAATTTGTTGATACGCGAATATACGATTATTTTTCGATAACGACGTGTTCAACGCCCAAAATGGACGTGTGCGGATTCTTACTTACAACGTCCACGCGGCGGTTCTTTACTTTGTGGGTTTTCCAAAGGAATCCCAAGAATCGTTTATATTGGACCGTTTCAGCAATTAACAACGAATCCCGGTTGGCCAACGTCCCGGTAAACTCTGTTGCCGTCAACAAGCCCGTAAAATCAAACCACGCGTCCCCGCAATGGACTGCAACGGCCGGGATGGGTATGGAATCCCGGACAATGAACGTATCCCGGGGCGCGGCCTGTAATTCAATGATGGTTTGGGATTGCGTCTTATTGACGGCGGCCAAATCCCGGTTGCGGGCTTTCAACTGTTTTATCAACGCCGCATCGGCGGCCCGGAACCGTTCAAATTCCTTTACGGACAATTCAAGCGATTGCACCCGGGCCGCGTTCAATGAATCCCGGACCCGGTACGTTTCCACGTCGGATAACAACGTTTCCGTGTTGTTCCGGTATTTGTCCCGTTCGGCGGTCAACCTGTTAATGGTTCGGTCCGCCCATACAACCGAAATGGCCGCCGCAAAAATGACGACGGCCAAGATGGCAAATTTAACCCACGTTTTCATTATTGGGCGGGCGGGATGGAACCTTTGTCGGTCGAATTGTATGCCCATCCGCTTTCCGTATGGTCATACGAAACGGTTTCGACCGTGGACGCATCGGTGTACGTCAAGCACAAACCGCCATTTTCGGCGTCTTTGTACGAAACGACGTACAGGTGTTTTGCGGTTCCGGTTTTCTTGGCAACCTTTGCGCCGATTTCCAACGCGTCAAGTTGTGCGCCGGTCAACGCCGTAATGTCGTCAACCTCAATGGGCGTGGCGGCGGCCGCAAGGGCGGAAAGGATGGCGGGCAATGCGCCGCCAATGTCAACGGCGGACCCTTGGCCCGCAATCTTGGCGTTAATCAACGCCATAAGTTCGGATTGTGTCATAAGGCAATAGACGTTAAAGGTTTACGGTTACAAAGATATTAAATTTTCGACGCCCGACAAATTGCAATTGGAAATTCACTTTTTACGTCAAAACACGGACATTGTTTTATCCATTCGTTCGGCGTAATCTTTCCATCCCCGTTTTTGTCCGGGCTTGCGTCCCGATGGCCGATTACCTCAACAATCGGGTATTTTTCCATCAATCGCAAAACCAATTCGTGCATTGCAAGTTTTTGGGCGTCTGTTCGGGTATCCGCCGGGTTTCCGTTCGCATCCAATCCGCCGATGTAACAAATACCGATTGAATGTTTATTGTACGACAATCCGGACAATCCGGCCGTGTTACAATGTGCGCCGTCTTTTGGCAATGCGCGGCCAAACTCAACGGAACCGTCCAAGTCAATGACGTAATGGTATCCAATTTCGTTAAATCCGCGTTCTTTGTGCCATTTGTCAATGTCGGCCGCGTGTATGTCTTGACCGGCCCGCGTGGCCGAACAATGGATTACGATTGCATTAATTTGTTCCGGTTTCATCGCTTTCGTCTTTTTTTGCGTCCTCAAATGACATTCCGATTTGGTCCTCAACCTTGAATTTCATAAACTTGCGTAACCAACGGAACAACGGATGGTCCGATATGACGGCCGCGTTTTCAAGGAACGACCAAAATTCCACGCCACAACAAAACGCCGTAAAGTAATTGGCAAACCGCAACCGGGTTTCTTCCGCAATTGTTTGGTCCAACATTTCCGTCAATACAATACCAATCAAGATGAACACGTATTTGTATATAGTTCGCCACGCCTTTATTGATTCGAACGCGAACCGCTTTTTGGACCGCTTCGCAACAACTGCGGATTTGAAAACGCCGGTTATGAAATCAACCAATTCGAATACCGTTACCGTTATGAACAACGGCAACAGATTTTCTATGAACACAGAAAGGAACCCGGCAAGGATTCCGGCGAAAATCTTTGCCGGGTATATGGTCAATTGCTTAATCATAAATCAATCAATTAGGGGTTTACACTTAATCGTTTTTTATGTCGGCAAACATTACTTTGAACAAATCAAACATACGTTGATTTCCTTGGACGTTCGGGTGGCCATCGGCCAAGAACAAATCCGGGTCGGACGTCCACGTTGTACTATCAATTGCAAGGGCGGAACGCACGTCGAAAATCCTAAACCCAAGGTTATAATTCATAACCCAAGATGTGTATTGCGCACGTAATGAACCGTTGCCGGAATAGGTTTGCAAGATAATTTCCGCGCCATATTTTCGGGCGGCATTTATTATCTTGGTCATATTAACCTTGAAATCCAAAAGCGAACGGGAATCCACAATTTCATCGTTCAATCCAATTGCCAAAAGAACATATTTTGGTTTGAACAATTCCATATCGCTTTCAATTTTTGTCATTAAACCGGCCGTTGATTCGCCGCCACGGCAAGAAATCGAACAATCGCCATCCAACCAACTTTTTATCAAATGGGAATAGCACAAATCCGAACTAAAACCGTAACGAATCAAATTCATTCCTTGCGTAAACGAATCCCCGTAAATCATAAGTTTTGGACGAACCGGCGAATTTGAATATTGCGCAACCTCAACAACCTTTGCGGAACCGGAACGCAATAACAATCCAACCGGGTAATTTGTAAGTACTACCCAATTGTTTTCCGTAACCGGGTTCGATTCGTTCTCATACTCAATTTCGACCTTTTCCATTGTCAAACCATCATACAGACGAACAAATATTTTGTTTGTCGTATCTTGTTCGATTTCAAGAATGTATTTGCGGTTTTCGTATAATGTTTCGAACATTGCTTGCGTGGCAACAACGGCCGGATTCGGTGCGGAAACGTCGCCGGACCAACTTTGATGCAACGTTATTAACTTGTTCGCAAAATCGAACATCGCAAATTGTCCTTTATGCGTTGATGAACCGATTGTATATGTATGGCCACAAAGCCCAAGTTTTAACGACGTGTCAACAAGTTGGATAACAACCCGAACCGTTTGTTTGTCCATTCCGGTTGGCTTGTTCAAATAAATATAACTGTTTGCAACAGACGCTTGGAAATTCGCCCAACCGGAACCAATGAAATCGTCCGTTTGTTGGTCGGAATTGAACAGGTATGCCCCGTTCGGAATGTTGGATTTCTTGGGCGCGAAATCATTTATTGGCAACGTTTCGACAATTCCATACAAACAAAGATTTGCGCCGCGCAATTGCACCGTTAAATTTTTACCAAGCGAATCGCCCGTGTTTGTATAACAACCATTTTTGGAACCAAGAACGGCACTTGAAACAAAGGCCAATCCGGGTTGTTGATAGTCCAACCAAACCGCAAGATATTCCCCAACAGAAACGCGAACGTCAATGTTAATTTCGTTAATCCCCGAAACAACATTATATGTTCCAATCATACCAAACACATCAAACGTTGTGTCGCCTGTTTTCTTTGCCCGATAAAATGAAACAGTCCCCGCGGCGGCCATTTTAATAAATATTTTTTTCAAAATACCGGCCTTTTCGAACGGTTGTCCGTGTATGCACGTATAAGTTAATCCGCCGCCGGAAGAATACTCAAATGTCCCGTCGCTAATTTCGCATTGGTTTCCAAATACAAATTGGTTTCCATCCCCAAACAATCCATTCAATTGTTCCACGATATTGGCAAACCCAATCGTTTCCCCAACCAATTGGACGTCCCATTGATAATAATCGTATGCAATTGGTATTGATTTTTCCCCGACGGAAAGCGAAACAAACGATACCGATTGTTTTATGGACCCGGCAATGTCAACGGATTTGAATTTTATATTTGCGGATGACGACCAAGCAATATACAAACCACGCAATACGATAAAATCAACGTTTATAACGTTAATTCTTCCGGCGGCCAATTGGAATGTCCCGATTTCCTTTAATACAGTAAAACCGCCGTCAACTTGACGTTCGCAAAGATATAACACGATATTACCGGCGGTATTTGCGTTTACATACAATTTTGAAATGTGTGCATTTTTTTGGAACGGCGTATTAAACCCACGATAACCACCACCGGCGGAAACGTTTGTGTCGTCAAAATACCCAAACGTAACCGGTTCTTTATCCTCAAAAAGATTTCCAAACCGTTTGTTTATGTTTTCTATATTTTCCGCATCGTTTACCAATGTTTCAATTCCAACTTGTTTTCCATCCAATTGGATGTTCAAAGTAAGTCCCGTGGATTCAACAAATGCAATTGAATCGCCGGTTTCCGCCGACAATGAAAACGCATCCGCTTCCCCGGTATGATAACCAACGCCCGCGCCGCTTACATACGTACCAATATAATGTCCCGATTGAACGTAAATGTTCAAATTACCAATAACATTTTTTCCGGACGGCGCGTTGGTTATGGACCATAATGTACGCAAAAACTTAAATGTACCATCATCATTTCGTTCGTACTCATTCAAACGGAACGTATTGTTAGACGACGGGAAAAAAATGGTTGCTTTTTCAATTATAAATGAACCGGGGACGGGCGTTGCCAATAGACGCGTTCCGCTTGCGCCCAATGTATCCGTTTCATTACTTTGCCCCAATGTGGCATTTTTGGAATTTTCAAACAACGCTTTAATTGCGCCAATATCATTTGAACCCAAAATTTGTTTTTGCCATCCGTTCGAATCATACAGGAATACGCAAACACCATCTTGGTCCCCAATTTCAAAACCAAAATTAGAATATTCGCCACGTTCGGCGGCCAAATAAAACACGTTTTGGTCGGGTTCGCCGGGATTTGTCGTTGGTGTGGCAACGCCCATAAATTGATAACCCGCGCCCAAAGAATTAACCATTGCCAACAACTGTTGTTGCAATAATGCGCCGGTAATTTCGTTGTTCCCGTTTTGCTTTATCGCGGCGGAAATGGCCGCTTTCAATGTTGCGTAATTTGCCATAATGAATTATTCTTGGTTGTTAAAATCGTTGTTGAAATCGTTGTTGAAATCGCCGCCGGTTGGTTGGATATATCCACGGCCAATTTTCTTTGCGACGGTTGCCGTATCAAATTCGGCTTCCACGGCGGCCACATCGCCATTATCTTCCCAATCGGGCGTAATTAAGAACGTGTCAAGATTGTAAATTTGGCCGTTCTTTTCGATGTGCGCATAATCGGCCATTCGGATAAACCGCATTACATCCAACAGGTATTCGGACGCAAGGAACGAAAACCGGTAATGTTTTTCGGAAATCTGTTTAATCGGGAAAAAGTAACCATCCCGTGTTTCGCCCTCTTCCTCAAACGGGTATTCCGGTTTGGCAATGTCCGCTTGCAAATACAACACATTGCGGAATTGCGTACCACCCGCATATTTGTAAACAATCGTTCCGGCGTCCATTGCGAAATCCTCATTGTCCCACCAAACGATTTTCAAATACGGTTCAATATCGTTCACGACCGTAAACATTTCGGAATACCACGTTTGGGTTCCGTCCGAAATCGTGGCGTAATATTGGCCGTTTGCAAATTGCGTGAACACGGGCGTTTGACCGCCGAAAACGATTACATCATACCCAAGCGACGTGAACGGTTTAATGGTAATTCCGGCGTCCCGAATTGCTTGCGTAAAGTCCCCAACCAATACGCCGGTTTTGGTATAAACCCGAAACGACGCAATGGTTGTTCCGGCCCGATGGGTGCGCAAGATTTGGAACGGCAACATAAACATTGCCGGGGTAAACAACGGGTATATCCTGTTGTAAACCCACCATTTCCGGGCGTTCTGTTGCTCAATGGATGTATACCACGGCAACACGGATAAATTGTTATTCGGTATCATACTTTAACGTCGTGTTTGCGTTCCTTGACGACAAATTTACGGACATTTTTTGAATTGTTCCGTTGCCAAGTCCCGTTTTAATTAAATTGAACATATCCGGTTCCGTCAAGACCGGGAATTTGATGGTTTGGGTTTTCAACTTTTTAATCCCACGTACCCATTGTTGAACGCCGTTTATTTCCACATCCCACGCGGGCATATCAAACAAATAATACTGTTGTAAGAACATAAACGAAACCCACGCGTTTTGCAAAATATGGTCGGTCCCATCAAAATTAAAATTCACATACGGCAATTTTCGCACATCAACAGAAACGCCAATAAATTCAACATCCCATTGGTACGAATCATAATTTACGGCCGTAATGTTTTGTGACGTCATATCGCCGGAAAATGAAATTGAATCCGGGTTATCAACCGTTTTCCAAGCAAGCGAACCCGACGAAACCCACCAACCAATATACGAACCGGCATCAACCGTTTTGTTTATTGTTATTGTGTTGATTCCATTTGATAGTGTAAATTGTCCCAATGTCTGTTTGTGCGCAAATGTCGCGTCGTCAAGTTTGACCAATTCGTAAAAAGTAACGGTTGAATTTCCGTTTGATTTTACACGAAGCGTTTGCAAGTGTGTTTTTTGTTCAAATGGATGGTTTATGCCGCGTTGCCCCGCGCCGTAACTTGTTGAATCGTTCATATAACCAAGTTCAACAGTGTTTGGCATACCGGCCAACAAAACAAATCCGTCTTTTGAAACGGCCCCGGGATTCAACAAAATATAATCCACGTCGGACGTGAATTGTGACACGTCAATTTGTTCGATGTTGTCCGGGTTGACATACTTGGAAATAATGTCAATCGGGTATCCGTCGAAAAGTTCCGTAACGTCGTCCATCCATCCGAATTGATAACGGGCCGCCATTTCCGGTTTGTCAAATTCGTATTGGTTCCGGGCATACGCCCACGGTTTACCATTCCGGGTTACAATCTGTTGTGTCAAGTCAATTCCAACAACAGGTTGGCCCGTATATGTTCCGCCACGCATAAAATACGATATATGTTCGATGCGGAACCGGTTTTGTTCATCAATGAACCAATAACAACGGAAACAGTCGCGCAACATATCCGTAACGCGCTTTAATGTTATTGGGGCCTTTTGGGCCGGTTGGTCATAACCCGACGAAATAAGGTTGGATTTTGGCGTAATAAACAATCGTTGGTCAATGTATGCAATCGGGTTGGTATCATACAGGAATTGGGAATAATCCGTTGTCCCGTCGTGCGTAATTCCCGGCGCAACTTTTGCCAACAAAACGGATATAACGGACCAAATTGGGAACGCATCTTTTAACGTGTATTCCTTGCGCCAATAGGATTCCACGATTGAATCAAAGGCAAAGAACACGAACCACAAAGATATTCGGCCCCAAGCCGCCCGGGCAATTGGGAACGCTTCGCCAACGCCAACGCTTTCCGGTATTCCGTCGTCATAATACAATCCGGGTTGATATATTCCCCATTTGGTCGGCGTTGTTGTAAGATAGTCGGAAAACCAAATTGTGTTCGGGAAATAGTAACCAAACACATAATGATAATTGCGGTTGTTTTCCACAATGTCGTCGTCCGGGATTGGAAACGTATTAAGTCCCAACGCCGAATCAACGTCACACACATAACGCGCAAAAACCGACATATCGTGTACATATATAGTTACACTACCCGTTGCGCCCGAACCCTCAACGGGCGACAAAACAACAGTGTATGGGATATTTCCAATTGACGCGTAAGTTTTATAATACCACAATACAGGATTTTCCCCCGTTCTTTTTAATGAAAATTCCCAAAAAGAACCGGTTTCCGGGTCGGATTCATTATAATTTATAATCAACGTAAAACCACCACCCGTTAAAGACGTATTAAAACCGGACGGGTCCGTTGCGGTCAATATGTCGGGCAATTGCGGGGTCGTTGTTCCGGAAATTTCGCCAATACGCAATGTTTTATTTTTCGAAAAATGGTATGTGTTTTCCAATTCGCTTTCATTGTCCACGGCGTCACATTCTTGTTCCCACCACATACCGGAAAGAAAACAACCAATAACCGTTTGGCCCGGGACGTAAACTTGAATCATCGGCCGTTTATCCAACTTGACGGGTTGGATTACCGGGGCCAAGTCAATCAAATTGTATTCCTTATCCATACCGGCCAAAACCGCGTTGTAACGGTCGTTGACGTTCGGCGTTACAATCGCGGTTTGGTCGTCCTCATTAAATTTGCAATCGGTTTTCCAAAATTGACCGGACCAATAGACGGCCCACGTTTGGCCGCCATCGTATGAAATGGATATTATAACGTCAAATTGCGTGTCGAACGCCTTTGACCGGATAAACAAGTAATCGTCTTTTTGGAACGTCAATTTGCCGGAGAATTTACCCCGGTAAAATTCTTGGTTCTGTTCCAACGCGTAATCAATCGCCAAATCGTCCTTATACACGGGGAACGCTTGGCGGGTATCATTTCCGGCGGAAAGTTGAAATTTGTAAATCGGGTTCATCTTGTTAATTCTTGTAAATCTTGCGGGTCAAATTCTTGTACCGAATAACGGTATTTCCTTGGCCGTCCACGTATTGGGTGCGGTCGCCCTGTTCGCGGATTGCGGCAACGTCCTTTTCAAGCCCGGAAACGTCCGTATTTCCGCCGCCAACCAACCCGACGGCATAACCGCCCATCGCGGCGTTTGCGCGTTGGTATTTGTCCGCAAACGTGCCATCGTTGAACGCATTTATTACGTCCGGAATCAAATGGCCGTAACGGCGGGAATTTCGTTTGTTAATGATGGCAAAATATTCGCCGCCCTCGGCACGGCGTCGGGTTCCATCCGGCTTTGTTCCCAAGTCAATGTCGTGGCCGCTTGCGTGGGAACCGCCTTGCAACAGTTCAACCGTACCTTGGCCGTACTGTTCCGTTTGCCCGGCAACTTGGGCGGCCTTAACCTTGGCAAAAGCAAACGACGCCCACATTGCAACCAATGCGGCGGCGGCCAATCCCGGACCGACAACAGGAATACCGGACAACGACGACCAAATGTTGGCCGATGCGGTAATAAGGGATGACGCTTGCGTAATGGTATCAATGGCCAATTGCGCCTTTTGGGCCTTTTGCTTTTCCTTTATGGCCGCATCTTGGTTTTTCTTGGCCAATTCCAATTCCCTTTGCGCGGTCGTTACCTCATTGGCATAACCGGCGTTGCGGGCTTCAATTTCGGCGTCCAAAGTCTTTTGCGCCGCATCCACTTGGGCGTTTGCCGCGTTCAATGCCGCATCGGCGGCGGCGTTCCAAGAATCAACGATTGACGAAATGGATTCTTTTACGGAATCAATGGCCGTGTTCAATGCGCTTTGTTGGTCGCCGTCCAAACCAATTCCCATAAGTTCATACAAATTGTTGTATGGCAATTTCTTGGTTTCCTTTTCAATGGCCGAAATCGTGTTTTGGATGGTCTTGCGTTCGGTTTCGGTCATTTTGTAACCGGCGGCCGCATCCAATTCCAATATCTTTTGCAATCGTTCGCGTTCCATCCTCAATTGAAATTCGGTTTTTTGGCGTTCGTTGGCATCCAACAAAGCAAATTCCGACGCGGCCAATTCCTGTTGCGCATCCAACAACATCAACGCCCGCTTGGACGTTAATTCGGTCGTTTGCTTCAATATGATGGCGTCCCATTTCTTGTTTATGTCCGCTTCATTTTGGCGCACATCGGCGGCCAATTGGGCGTTTTGCGCCAATTCAATGTCACGTTGCTTTTTCAACAACTCAATGGACAAATCAACCTGTTCTTGGGAACCGTCACGCGTGGCGTCCAATTGCAATTGAATCCGGGACGCATCGGCGTTCAATTGGTCAACGGTTATTTGCTCATTCAATTTTGCAAGTTCCTTGCGGTATTGGTCGCCCAAAAGGACCAATTGGTTGTACATTTCCGCAATTTCGGTTTCGGTCAAATCCCGTTGCGTGGCAATGGCGGTCGTCAAATCCTCAATTTGGCGTTCATACCCAACACGCAATGCGGTACGTTCCTTTTCGGCCCCGTCGGCCATCAACGCAATTTCCACGTCTTGGGTTTCACGGCGGGCGGCCAAATCCCGGGCGGCAAAAGCGTTTTGCAAATCTTGCAAATCTTGGTTGTACTTTTCTTGAATGGCTTTTATTTGGTCATTCAAAGCCCTGCGGGCCTTTACGGTCAAATTGGTTTCATTTTTTAACCGGGTTTGAATGTCTTGGATTTGGCGTTGGGCGTTCGCTTTCAGTTGGGCGGATTCACGCTTGTAAGAATCGTTTATTAACGCAATGCGGGCGTCTTGCGACGAACGCAACACGTCCAATTCAGTCTTGGCAATATCTTGGGATTCCTTGCGGCGTTGGGCCAACTGTACGGCCCGGTCCGTGGAAATTTGTGCGCCCTCTGTTTGCAAGTCAACGGCGATTTGAACGGAACGGCCGTAATTGTCAATTTGGCCTTGGACGGCTTCAATTGCTTTGTCAATCTTGGTGTTCTCAACCTTTCCGTCCAAGTCAACATCCACGCGCAAACGATTCTTTCCGGCGGCTTGGGCCTGTTGCAATTCCAAAAGCGTTTTTTGCAATTGCTCAACCTTGGCGCGGTTCGCTTCCAATCCGGCAACCTGTTCGCCGTATATTTCCATTTGTTTGTCGTGGGCCTTGACGCGTTCGTTGTAAATTTCATCTTCCAACGCCCGGGTTTCGGATATGGACGCGTTGCGGGCCTTGGCCACATCCAATTCGTTTTGCAACGTTTGGATTCGTTCGTTATTGGCCCGGGTTTCCGATGCGGCCAATTGTTCCATATAATCCAATTGGGCGGCCAACGCTTTGTTCAACTTGGTTTGTTCCTTGGCGGCCCGGTTGGCCCCGGCGGCGAACGCAACCAATGCGCCAACAACAGTTATCAACGCAATTGCCAACAGGACATACGGGTTTGCGGCGGCAACGGCGTTGAATATGCGTTGCGCAACTGTGGCCCCGGCCGTGGCGGCGGTGTTCTTGGCCTTGGCCGCCGTATCCAATTGTTCGGCCTTGGTTGCCGCCTTGGTTTGCAATATGCGAATACCCGTCATTAGGTTGGATTCCTTTTGCAATGCGTTTTGAACGGCGGTCAATCCGGAAACGATACCCACGGCCGCGCCCAAATTCTTTTGTGCATCCGTGGCGGTTTCCGATGTTTGGCCCATCAACGCCATTGTTCCGGTAACGGCGGACATTCCGCCCGATGCGGCGGACGCCGCGCCCATCGTTGCGTCCAATTGGGCCGTGTCGGACGACATATTTTTAACCTCTGTTTGGGCGTCGGCCATTGCGTCCTTTAATTCGGCGGCCCGGGCGGCCATCGTTTGGTATTCTTCCGAATTGGTTTCGCCTTGGGTTTTCAAAAACGCCATTTGTTGAATCAACGACGTTAATTCCATTTTCAAACCCTTGGCCGCATCGGCATAATTACCCACGTTCAACGTGTGTTTTCCGGTCGCTTCCTGTAAACGCTTCATTTCTTCGTAAATGGCGTTCGTTTCGGCTTCCAACGCCCGGCCCGCTTCCGTACCTTGGCGTTCGGCGGCGGACATTTCGTTAAGACGAATTTTGTTCAACCGGTATTGGGCGGACAATTTGTTATAGGAACCCTCGGCCGACGTATTTATTTGGGTAATCAGTTTGTCAATTTGGGCCGATTCCTTTTTGGCGGCGGTTGCTTCCGCAAACGCTTGGGTCGCTTTCCATTGGGCGGTCGTAACATCCCGGTATTCGGCAACCAACTTTTCGGATTGTTCGGTTGCCAATTGGATGTTCTTTCGTTGTTCTTCGCTTGCGCCGGAAACGCCTTGCATACCCTTGGCAATTTCGGCGGCCGCGCCCTGTATTTTTTGTTTTGCCCCGTCATACGCGGTAATCAAGTCGTCCAATTGTTCAATCAATTTGGTTATCGATTCATCCGGCGTAATTAAATCGCGGTAATAAATTGGGTTCGGATTGTCCATAATAGTTATTTTCGTTAAAAATCCGTTTTAACGGCGTTTTGTTTCTCAAATGATAAATTACACGTCCGGGGTCGTTATCGCTTAAATTTGGCCCGTTTCTGTGCCTTTTCCGCCTGTTTCGCCCTTTCCTTGACAAAATCGAACGCGTTGTAAAATTCCAAAACGGAATATTTCTTGGGTTCGACGTGCAATTGTTCCGACAAAACCAAACAAAGGTTTTCAAATTGCCGTTCAAACTGTATTTCCACGCCGTCGGAACCGGTAAACATTTTCGGGTTGGAATAGGTAATTAACGCCGTCGTCAATTTGTCCACGATTTCCGCACCCGCCGGGTCGTCAACACCCGCCACAATCCCGTTCAAGATTTCCAACGTTCGCTTGCGCAAAATGTCGTAATATTCTTTCACGTCCGAATCGTTGAACAGGGCCGGGAAATACAATGTTAATTCCCCGTCAATTTTTTTTTTGACCGCTTCCAATTGGGCGGTCAATTCGCTTTCGGGAACGTCGTTCAACTTTTCCGTAATGGCGGCCAACGCATCGTCCCCAATGTCGGTGCAATCTTGGCCATCAATCTTTGTTACCAACGCGGCGAACGCCCGGTGTTTGGGATTGACGCCCGATTGAATCAAAAATACGCATTGGCGCATATTTTCCAATTCCTGTTGTGCCTGTTCGGGTTTCCCGGCCATAAGGAACCGGCGTGTTTTTTCAATGCGTTGGTCGAACGCGGTAATGTCGGAACCAATGCCCGCATCAACCAACAACAACTTTTGGTATTTGTGAAAACGCACAATCGGCAATTCTTCGATTGTGTCGTAAAATTCCACGGTGTGTTTTCCAATCTTTGCCGTTACCATAATTCCCGGGTTATCAGCGTTGAACAAATCGGCGCGGCCAACAATATCCAATGGCCGGTTGCCACGCACAAAGTTAGCGAAATAATGACGCAAACCCACCACGAACAACAGAATTTGCAATTAAACAGTTGTTCGAAAAAGTCATTTGGCGCGTGGACCTGTAACCATTCCAACCATTGCCATTTTGTGGCCAATGCCAACAGGAACCCGGCCGCCAATGCGACGACCGCAACCCAACATACAAATTCAATTATTCCACACATAATTCGGCAAATTCCAAAAGCCCGTCGAACCGGAACCCGGCGAACGGGTGCATTAAAAATTGGTTGTCAATTTCGGTCAACGTATAACCCCGGTAAATATTTTCGCAACGTTCGTATATGCGGTTGATGGCAATACGGCCGTCGCTTAAATGCCAACCGGCCCGGCCATTCAAGACGCGCAAAATTTGGGCTTTCAACTGTTCCGTGTTGCGGTTGTCCGGGACGTCGTAAACCCGGGTCAAGTCAAACCAAACAATCAGTCCGAACGGGGCTTTGATTTCACGCGCCCACGGCCCGGCGTCAATGGTTTGGGGGTCCTCAATTTCAAAGAATGAAAAATTGCCAATCTTGGAATCCGGGGAAACCTCTAAATAATCATTCGGTCCGTGGCCGTTCCATCCGCCGCAATACACGTTCGGGGTAATTATGCGTTTCCCGTTCAACATCTTTGTAAGACGTTGGGACCGGCCAAACGCCACGTCCAACCACGGGATATTTTCAACCAATCCGGTTTGAATTTCGCCAATGATGCGGTCCAACATTACCGGGTTTTGGATTATGGGTGCGTTGTTAGTTGCCATAAAGTCGTGTTCTTAATTCGTCCATCAATTCGTTGTATGCGCCACGTTCGACAAATACGACCATCCAATTGGCCATCATTAAACCGAACGTCGAAACGCCGTATTTTGCAATGATTCCTTTGGAATACCCGGTTGTCCCGACGATTCCAACGGCGTCCGCGTCAAATTGTACGCCCAATTCGTCGTGAAAACGGCCATTGATATACAGGTTGGGCGCATCCGGGTTGCGTTGGGCCGAATACGGGTAATTTATGCCCGATTCTTTCCAAGCGGAATAACGTTTTGCCGATTCAACCGTGTAAAAATATCCCGACGGTTTCAAATCTTCGGAATAATACGGGCGTATGTCTTGACCATTGGACGCCAAACCGGCGAACAACTGTTGTTTTTGCAAATCCAAAATGTCGTCCGGGTGTTTAATGACGACGTTACGGACCAATTCGCCGGTCTGTAACCCATCATTAACGCCCGCAACGCGGGTCCGCAAGTCGTTCAATATTCCCATATCCTGTTTTTGGCCGTTTTCCGGCGATTTCCGGGCGTTTCGTTCAAAAGACGGGTAATTTATCATTTCGAACGGGAACGCCCGTTATACGCCATTTCTTGCAAAATTAACTATACCGTGCGATATTTGACGCCGTGGTTGTTGCATTGCAAACAAATCCGGTCCAATCCACGGGTATCCAAAGACAAAGCCCGGTACGCCTGTTTCAGTTCGTAACCAAGCCCCGACGCCCGGCCGGTGGGTGCGCCGTCAAGTTCATACAACAGTTCGTCACGCGTGACGTTCACTTGGTTGCGGTTCACGCGAACGTCCGGATTCATTGCGATTGTGCGCAATACGTTGGCGGCAACCTGTTTTTGTATGACCGTGGCGAATATTTGCCGTTGGGAAATGATGAAATCGGTTAAATCGCAACCAACCGATATTTCAACGTTCATTCCGTAATTCATCGTGTTGGTATAACCGATTTGGCCAATATCGAACATTTCCGGGTATTCGGCAAAGTCCATCGGGGCGTGAATCCCGAACGGGGAAACCTGTAAATACTTGGTCATTTGCCGCCAAGATTCAATCGAACCGCCAAGACACGTTTGGCACGGTTCCACGGACCAATCCTTGGAAACGTTCAACGCTTGCATCCCGGCGGGCAAATCGTTTTGGTTATAGCAAAGGAACCACGCGCCGCCGGAATCGTTGCCGTCCCCGTCTGTTCCCGGGATGTACGGCAAATAAATGGGTTCGTCCGGCGTGAACCATTGGAACCCGCCTTTGGTGTTGGTAAATACCAAATCAATTGTTTTCATCGGCGCAATTTGCGACGAATGGAAAAGGTACAAACGTACCGTTCCGGTCCCGCCAACCATTTGCAAACCGATTCTTTCAATTTTCGTGGTAACGCCCATCGAACGGACCGGGACGATTTCAAACCCGACAATCTTTCCGGTCGGGTCAATCGTGGCGGCCAATCGGGCGGCCCCGTCAAAGAACGTGCGACGTTCCAACAAATTCTTGGTTTCCTGTTGCAATTGCTTTTCTTGGATGAATTGTTGGACCGCCGTGTTGATTCCGTTAATGGTCAAATTGCGCACAAAATCGGAAACCATATTGTAAATGACCCACGGGGACGTCCCGCCAAAATCGTTATTGAAATCTTGGTTAAAATCCGATTTTTCCGGTTCTTGGCCAACGTTGTCCAAATTAGCAATCCACAATATCCCATTATGCCGTACTTTCGCACCACGTTTGTAGGATATAATCGTATTCCATTCGGGATATTGAAACAAATAATCATCCGGCATAATTGCCCGGACATTGGCCAACGTAACAAGCGGGTGCGCCCCTTGAAATGTCAACCCGCTTTCACTTTGGCACAACGCATTGTCAATTTGGTTTTGTGGGTTGTAATCCTGTTGCCAACCGACAACAGGCAACAACGCCGTTTGTATGTCTTGCAATCGTACCATTTTGTTTTCCTGTTCTAAAATGAAAAACGGGGACGGGGTTGTTGTGACCCGTCCCCGCGTTAATGGTTGGTTTTAGTCCGTTCCCGTATTACTGTACGGCTTGGGTATAAACCGGATTGGTTTGGCCGTTCACGACCTCAACGGGCGCGGCAAAAGGATTGGCCGTGCCGGGCGTTGCAACCTCAACTTTGATGATGGGATTGGCAACGGTGGTGGGGTCGGAATTGTACGCAACCAAAAAGGCCACGTCAACGGAAAATCCGAAATACTCTTTGACGTTGCAAACCATATCGGCGGATGCGGCCCCGGCGATGGTGGATTGGTCGCCAACGGCGGTGTAATAGTGGGAACCCACGGGCAAATCAATGTACGGCAAACGTACAACGTCCCATTCGTGGAAATTGGCGCGGGTGCGGCTCAACGCTTCGCGGTCAACACGGGTCAACACGCCAACGTTGCCATCGGCCACAATGTAACCGGTTGCGAACACGCCGGAACCGTTCACAATGTTGTTGGTGTAATGGAACACTTTGTTGTCGTATTCCAAACGCTTGTTGACGTCGTTATAAATGTCGTGTTCGGCCATCTTGCGTACAAGAGAATCGAACCCGGCCCCGCCGATAACGTGCAACATTTCGGGGTATGCGTTGGCCCTCATCATTGCGTTCATATCGGCCAAAAATTCCATACGGGCGTTCCACGGGATTTGTACGGAATTGGAAACGACGTTGTAATACAACGCATCCTTGAACACTTGGGTTTTGTTTGCTTCCAATGCGGCAATGGCTTGGACGTCCATTGCGGTTGCAAGGGCGCGGCAAACCTTTTCCATCTTGCGGGCAAAGTCGTGTTCATAGGAAATTTCGTTGTTCCGGTACAGTTGGGGAACCATTGTGAAACCAACGGCCAACGTTACCCAATTGACGGTGTACAACGCGGACGTGTTTTCGTCGTCAGCAATGACGCACGAACGGACGTTGGAAACGGTCACGTCGCCATCGTAATTGATAACGGGGATTTGCACGGTGTTGCCGATGGATTCAAAGGCACGGTCGCGCAAGTTGGGGTTGATGATGGAATTGGCGGCGTTGGTTTGCTCAATGAAGAAATCCAATGCGCCGTATTCCAACGGGCGGGCCATATTACGGTCAAATTCCGGATTTTCGACACGCCAATTTTGCAAACGGGTTGCTACAAGTGACATAATGCAAAAGTTTTAATTGTTAATGTTTTTTGCCGGATTGACCCTTTACCCGGTGTTGTTGTTTCTGTTGGTTTAACGAATCGGCAACGCCTTTAACACATCGTGGTTTTCTTTCCACGCGGCCGCCATTGCGTCGTTAAATTCCTTGGACCCGTTGACCAATCCGCGTTCCATCAATTGTTTTGCAATGATTTCGTGTGCTTGGTCTTGGGATGTTGCCCCGGAAATATCCACGGTCTTGGAACCGCCGCCGTTTCCACCTTGGCCGCCTTGGGAACCGGCCCCGGTTTGTTTGCGGCCGTCCTCAATAACACCCATCGTTTTGAGTTCGGCGGAAACAAGTTCGGCGGCCGTGAACGGACGCAAGTTGTTTTCCGGGTTTCTTTTCGGCGTACCGTTTTCCATAAACGCCAATACTTTGCCGCCGTTTCCGTCGTCAATGTATTCGGGGTTCATTCCCTTTACCTTTTCGACGGCCTGTTGTAACAGAACGGACGTAACAGACGCGGGCAAATCGGCCTTGAATTTGATTCCGGCGGTTGCCTTGGCAAATTCGCCGTCAACCTTGGTCATAAACATTGCTTTGGCGTGTTCGGCCTTGGCATTGTCAAATTCGGTTTTCAAATCGCCGTATTGCTTGGTTACGTTTGCCAAATCGGCCTTGGCCTGTTCCAATGCACGTTTGGTTTCCGCATCCGCGCCGCCCTTGGCAATAACCGATTCCAAACGGGTTTTCTCTTTTTCCAATTCGGAAACCTTGGTTTGCAATTCGGCGGCGTTACCCGCTTGGCCCTTGATTTCGCCAATAACACGTTTGGCGTAATCATACGTTTTTTCGGCCCCGTTCTTGGCGATACCGGACGCGGCCAAAATGTCCGCATCCAATCCGCCGTAAATTTCGCCGGTCTTTTGACCAATAACGGCGGGTTCGTCGTTCTTGGACATTTCGACAATCGCGGTTTTCTGTTCATCCGTCAAGCCGGACAACGCGGCGTTGGCGTTCAATAATTCGGTTGTAAGTGCCATAATTCTTTCCCTTTGAATTTTTGGTTAATGTCGTTTTACTTTTTCGTTTCGCCCGGGATGGTTACTTTGATTGGGAACCCTGTTCGGGGGCTTCTTTTTGGTCCTTGGGCGGGCGTCCCGGTCCGGGCTTTTTGTCGGCCTGTTCGGCCTTGGCGGCCTGTTCGGCAAGTGCCTTGGCAACGGCGGCTTCAACGGCGGCGTCAACCCTTTCGGAAACTGCCTTATCAACGGCCGCATCGAATTTTTCTTGTTCGGCCTTGGCCTTGGCGGCTTCCGCTTCGGCCTTTTCCTGTTCGGCCTTGGCGGCCTGTTCTTTCAACCACACGTTCGGGTCGTGCAAGATGGTTACGGTGTAACCCTGTTTGCGCAAACTGTTCGCAACGTGGGCTTCGAAAATCTTTTTGCCAAACTTTTGTACCCGGGGTTGGGAAATACGTTTGCCGGTCTTTTGGTCGAATTGCACGACCTCAATAACGGCGTGGTAGTCTTTTTCTTCGCCCTTGGGGACAATGTAATTTTCGGCGGTCAACTTTTCAATCGGGGTATCGCGCCCGTCTTTTGTAATCATACGCTTTACGGTATTTGGTTAAACATTGGCCGGTTCGGGTTTCTGTTCATCGGCATATTTCCGAAATTCGGCCGTAATAATTTCAATCTTTCGTTTGTACGGTATCGCTTCGCCGAAATCCAAAATGTTGGTGTTTTCACGTTCGAATCGGCGTACAAAATTAGGAAAGTTTAATTTAATGCGCAAATCCTGTTCGGAAACCAACTTTTTGTCAAACAGTTCGGAAACCTCTTGGCGGGACAAATGCCGGAATGGTTCAAGTTCCGACAAAACCAACATTCGGCGCAATTGCATCGGGTCGTTCCTGTATTCCGTTTCGATGATTTGGCGTTGCATCATATCCAATTCGGATTCGGACGCGCCCGCATCCTTGGCGGCTTTGTAACGCTTGCGCAATTCATCGGGGGAATACAAGTAAAATTCGGTTCCGTAATTGATGTTTGCGGAAATGAAATAACGACCATAACGCAAATGACAAATGGTTGCATCAACCCATTGTTGCGCGGCTTCAAATCCTTTTTTAACACGATTCAAAACCGTGGTTACGCTTTCAAAGTTGGCCATTACCTGTTGTTCGTTGAACGCATCCCGGTTCGTTACGATTTCATCTTGACCGACAACGGCCGTAATGATTTCTTCGCGTAACCGCTTTTGTTCCTCAACGTTATAATCCAACGCATTGCGGTCAACGGTCAATAGTTGAACCGGGTTCCGCAAATCGGGTTGGTTTTCATCGGCGTTCGGTACGGGGATTTCAACAAAGGACCCGGCCCCGATAATACGTTTGTTGCCGCATTTCGGGCAACGCAACAGTAATCCGGCCATATCCAAACGGTAATGCCCTTGTTTATCCCGCAAAAAACCGCCGTCGCAATAATCGCCGTTTTCGGCGTTGGTAAAATCGCAACTTTGTTCGTAACCGGACAAAATGGGATATGCGCCCATTAAATCCAATTGACGCTTGGAAATGTGGAAAAATTCGAACCAATCCAACGATTCAAGAACGGCGGACAACGGGGACGCCTTTACGTCCGGTTCGTCCAACGAAATGGGTTCATTCCAAAAGAACCGCGCCGGACAATAACCCAAATCGTGCGGGGCTTCAACTTTCGGGTCGCCTATTATGGTCCCGGTGTGCTTTTCGTCGTCCCAAACACGGTATGTTTCATCGTCCAATACAACGATTTCGTCACGACGGCGGAAAACGATATAATCCATTTGTCCCGTGGTCGGGTCCGCTTTGTACGTAATTACGTCGTCAATCGGCAACCAATAAAAATACGGTTCCGGCAATTCGGTTTTCTGTTCCCGGGGTACGTCAACGATTAGAACGGAATTGATTTCGGATTTGAAAAATTCCCATCCTTTGGTTGACCATACGTTGGGTTCATCCAACTTGGTTAATCTGTATTGTTCCCAATCGTCCCGTTGGGCCGTGTTAACGAATTGGTAATTGAACGCGGGGTTGCGCCCGTCGAATATACGGGAAAGTTTGTCAAAGCACACATCCGTTATCTCATTGGTTTTTATGGGATAACGGAATAGTGCTTTGAACAAAACAAATTTGTCGTGCGGCAAGATATTTTCGACCATTGCCAAAAATTGGGTCAATGGCAAAGAAATGTACGGTGCATTGAAAGACGTAACGCGTTTGACCGTGTGAAATTTGATGCGCATTTGATGCAATTTCGCACGGCTCAATGTCGCGGACCTCTTATTTTCCGCAATCTTTTCTTTTATCTTGGCGACGTCGTAACCCATTGTTCACAAATTCGAATTTTGAATTTTCCGGCAAATGCCATCCGCCATTGTTCGGCATCCTCAACAACCGTTCGGCGTGGGATATTTCAAATTCCCGGGTAACGCCATTTGCCATTAACGTTACCGTGGTTGTCTTGGCGTTCATAACTATTGGGCGGGGACCAAATCGGTCAACGGGTTAAAATCTGTCGGGACGACAATTGCCAAGTCGTCGGAATAGTTGTCGGGATATTGCCAAGAAATGGCGTTGGCGTCCTTGGCGTCGAAATTCCCGTGAATCTTGGAACCGATGAACAATGCACGAATGGGAATCGGCATATAATCGCCATCGGTTTCGCCCTTTATGGCTTCAATCTTTCCGTTTTCGTCAAACAGGAAAACGCCAAGATTACCGGCGGCGGCTTCGCATTGCAATTCTTTCATCGTCTTAATGACGGATTGGGGGATGGAACGCAAGGAACCATCAAATTGAACGGGGTTGCCGCCCAATACTTGGGGGATACCGCCCAAATCGTCGTTTCCGCCGGACGTCATACGGGCGTCGCCGCCGGAATCAGCGGGCGAATTGATGTACGGGGATACCACGATTTTGGAACCGTTGGCGGCGGCCAACAATGCGGTCCAAGACGCTTTCAACAGGATGGACGCGGCGGTGGTAAACTTGTTTACGGTTCCGTCGGCTTGACGCAAGCGTTGGAACGCAACTTTTTGAATTTGGCCGAAATTTTCCGGGCAAACAACGTTGGGAATGGTTGCGATTGCGGCGGCGGCCGGGCATTGACAAATTAGTGACATAATGGTTTAATGTTTAATTGTTGATGTTTTACGGCTTACCCTTGGCCGCTTTCATCGGCAAATGTAGTTATTTTTCTTGAAAATCGCGTTATTTCGCTTCGAAAACAAAATAAGTGTAATTCCTTGGATTTTTAGTTTGATGCGCTAAAAACGCCCGAAAATGGCTTTAATGGACGCGAACGCCACGGTTGGCCGCGTTGTATGGCCGCGTGTTGCCATCTGCAATTTCTTTTTCATATATTCCGGTCAATCCGTCCGCGTCGTCGTCGTGTTCGTTGGCGTCAAACTTGCGCAAGAATTGCGTAATATGGTCGTGCAATTTCTTGTACCGGGTTTCCCATCCGAACGGCATAATGATATGTTGATTGACAAAGGGCGCATTGGTAACAATCCGGGCTTCTTTGTTGTCGCTTTGGTAAAACGGAACAGTCAAAGCCCGTACCTTTTTTTTCACGGTCTTTTCGAATTGGGAACCGCCGTTATTCGATTCAATCCACGCTTTTTGTGTGCCATTGGCGTTTATCATTCGGGGAACGGTCACGGTCGTTACGTCTGTTGATTCGTCTGTAAATTCCATATCGGTAATTAGCGCAAACAACAACGGTTCCATCCGGTGTTTCGCTTCATTCCAAATTTGGTTTTCGGACCTGTAAATGTCATAAGTTGCGGCAAACAAAAAATCGTCGCCCTCATCGGCAACGTCAACGTAACATCCGGAACGGACGTATTGGCCCCAATCCGATTTTTCGACCCACGTTTTGAACGGTTGGTACAAAAACGCCGTGGCGTCCCCGGGATTACCTTGGTACAGACATTGGAAACCCAACGGGTCCAATTGCTTTTGTTGCAACAGACGTTCCAACGAATGGCGTTTGGCCCACAATGGTTGCCCCGGTTCCCGGGCGTCAATTTCCGTGGCGTTTCCGGTCTTTATTGCTTCAAAGTTGACCAATACCCACGCGCCCGACGGGATGTTGTCGAAATCGGACCATTTTTCCGCAAATACGACCTTTTCCGTTTCAATGATTTTGCCAATAATATCGTCCGGGTTCCAACGGGTAAACACAACCAATTGTTGGGAATCATTGTGCAAACGGGTTTGTGCAACTTTCGTGAACCATTCCCACGCGGCGGTCCGGATTATCGGGGAATTTGCTTCTTGGCTATCTTTATACAAATCATCGTAAATCATTACGTCAACGGTCTTGGACGTCAACGAACCGCCACGGCCCACGACGCGCAACGAACCGGTATGCCCGACGATTTCGAACACGTCCGAATTGCGCAAGTAATTGTTGGCAACCGTTACCACGTTGGAACCGTTCAATTGCGTATCCGGGAAAATGGCCCGGTATTTATCCGAATCAATCAAACGTTGCACATCCCGGTTGAAATCCTTGGCAATCGTGGCCGCATACGAACAAATGCAAAATTTCAAGTCCGGAAAATGGCCCAACATATCGGCGGGCAAAAACCGGCTTGAACCTTGGGATTTGCCGTGTTGCGGCGGGGCCTGTATGATTAGTTTGCGAATCATACGTTTCACGAACATATCCAACACCCGGTAATATGCAACGTGAAATGGCGTTGGTTGAAAGTTCGGGTCCATATATTCGGCGAACCACAACAGGTTGCGCCGTGCGCCCTCTTGTAAAAACAATTCCGGGTGTTCCGATAACGCCCGGGTTATTTGCATTGTATCAACGTCCATAATCAACTATCAATCCCAATATTTGACAAATTCGGCCATCGTGCGTTCATAAATGCCGTTATTGATTCAACAACCCGGTTGTATTGTTCATCGTTCAAATGGCCCAAATGAATAATAATAACATCTTCGTCCGGGTCTTGCGGACCATCAGTTTTGCCAAATCCCGCCATTATTCCAAATCAAACGTTAAACCAACCATCCCATCGTCATACACGCATTGTTGCGTGAATCCGTGGCGTTTGTACCAATCAACAACCCATTGTTCCGGGTCGGCCCATAAACACAACATTTTTGCACCCATTTCCCGGGCGTGTTGCTTGGATAATTCCAACAATTCATTACCCAATCCCATACGGCGCGACGATTCGCACACACTAACACCGGACAAATGCGCAACGGCCGGGTTTTCGTCCTCAATGGAAACAGTACATAAACCCCGGCCATCAGCAATTACAATTATGTCGCCACGGCCCCAACGCCAATTGTTTTTATGAATAATCGCGGCCATTATTTCCCGTTTATCGCGTCAATAACCTTTGCTAACAAATCATCCGGGACGTTGGCCAATGATATGTTAGATTTGGTTTCGGTTTCAATCTTTCCGGACAATTCGTTATTAACACGGTTTTGCCAATGTTCCGGGTCCCTGTTGCACAATGCAAAGATAATGGCCGTTGGATTCGGGGCCGCCTTTTTGTGGACAACCTTTTTTTTGACCTCAACCATTTTGCCCGCTTTATTCAATGCGTGTTCGGTCGTGGTTTCGTCCCATTCGTACCCGTTTACCAACTCAATCAACGAACGTTTACAGTCAACGACCAATTGGGAATCGTACCAATCTTGGTATTCCTGTTCGGCCTTTTTAACCCGGTCTGAAAAGTCCGAATCGTTTGCCAAATGGGCGTAAAACGTCGCCTTTGACACACGGGCGGCCGTAAACGCATCTTTGTACGATTTCCCGGCGGCAATGGCCTTGCACATAATTTCCACTTTGGTATCGGTCCATTGTGGTTTGCGGCCTTTTTTCTTGGGTTCGGCCTGTTCGATTTTCTCTTTATCTTTTGCCATAACTCAATTGTTTTTGCAAAGTTAGTGAAATTTCAAAATACGACGAATCCCGGGCGTCAATGCGTCCGGGGTTTGTCCTTACATTCCCGGCGTTCCCGGGCGGATAATTTCGGCAATATTGAAATACACGCGGGTTGGTCCGCGCCAATTGGCAATCCTGTTTCATCGCAAAAGTGTTGGCCCCAACCCAAATTGTCGCATTTACAACAATCGCCGCATTTTAATTTGGTCAAATCTGTTGCCATTGCTTCAATCGTTCCTTTACTTGTTTCAACGTCCAACAATCCGGGTTTGCTTTACAGAATTTCAAGAATCCATCCCGGCCCAATTTCCGGTAAATCGGTAAAACGTCGGTACGGACCAAATCGCACGGTTCCCCGGGTTCAATCGCTTTTTCGCGTCCGGCCTTTTCGGCTTCCATCGAACATTCGAAAATGTCTTTGCCGTCTTTGTTACAAATGACATAATCGTATTTCCCCAAATGGATGCGGCCGGTATATCGGGCAATGGACAAATGGGAATTGGCCCAAAAGGATTCCGCCATTGCCAACGGGAATTGTTCGTTGTTCATTTCCGGGTCCTTTTTTCCTGTTTCATCTGTTCAATCAGCGCATCGGCCCGGTTTTGAAATTCATTCAAACAGTCGTCGCACCAAATGTTTCCGGCGTCGTCCTCATTGCCATTTTCGTCAAGTTCAACGGCCTTTCCGCAAATGCAACATTTGGTTTCCGGTTCGACCTTGGGAATAAACGCCGCATCCTTGCACGGTTCGGAATAAAAACGGATTCGGACCCACAAACATTGCCGTTCCGGGTCGTCGTGAATTTCCATCAGTCTTTCCCCGGCGCGGCCCTCTATTGCATCCCACAACGCCATAATAAATTGCGGGTCGTTGTGGTTCTTGTATGATGGTTCGATAAAGTAATGGTCGCCTCCGTTCTTGGGTTCACATTCAACCCCGGTCAACGATTCGACCATATTACACAATTGCGCGTCAAACGCGTTCAACTTGGTTTTCCAATATTCTTGTTCCATATTATTCCACGGTTTCGCCAATTGATTCAAACAACGCTTTCATATCGTCGTCGTCCCCGGAAACGGAAACGCGGGCGGTATCTTGACCGGCCACGGCAATATTCAAGACGGCACAATTAAAGTCCTTGGCCGTATTTTGGATTTTGGCCGCCTTTTCAACAGGCAACAAAACGGTTTTGTGTATCATTTCAAATTGATTTTCTTTTGTACAATATCCCACCCATCGGGACCCAATGCCACGTTGCGCGGGTATTCTGTAATATCATCTTTCGGGACAATGATGTTATACAACCCCAATTGGCCCTTAATAGGCATTTCCACAACCCGGCGCGGGTTCCGCATCAACCATCCGTAACCCTTGCGCGGGCGGTCTTTTTCCGGGATGCAAGTTGCGGCCCAATCGTCGGCCGTGAATTGTTCGACGGGCTTTGTGTCATACAATTCGACAAACCCACACGTAACGCCCGCCATCCGGCCGGGCAAATTGTTCGGTTTCGCCGATGAACATATTAACAAGTCGCCGCGATACGATATGTTCCGGGTTCGTACCTCAATCGTTTTTTCCGCGTGGTATTCCCCGGATTCATCCCGGAACACAACACGCGTCAACAAATCCGCATACGGTTGTTTTACCGTTAACGCCTTGAAAACGTCGTGTTGGTCCGGGTTGTAATCCTTTTTGTCTATTTGCATAACCGTTCGATTTATACCGGCATATCGTCGTTGGGGTTATATCCGCCGCCGGGCGTGTAATCCGGGGCCGGGGCCGGGGCCTGTTCGGGCTTTTTGCCGCCCAACAATTCCATTTCGTCAACAATGATTTCCGTAATGTAACGGGTTTGTCCGGCGTTGTCTTGGTATGAACGGGTGCGGACCTTTCCCACAATCAAAAGCGGGGTTCCCTTTTTCACGTACTGTTGGCATACGCCCGCCAATCCGGATTGTTTGACAACGATATTGTGCCAATCGGTCACGTCGGGAATTTCTTTGCCGTCCCGGGTCGTAAACCCGCGTTCGGTCGTGGCCAATGTGAATTGCGCAACCTTTCCCCCGTTTTGGAAATCTGTAATGGTCGGGTCTTGGCCAACGTTACCTTTCAAAAAACACTTGTTCATATTGTAAAGTTCTTATTAAAATTTTACTATTTTTTACCAATCAAATGGTTATACACCATTTCGAAATCCTCATTGGACGCGTTCTTGGCTTTTTGGAAATACATAATGGGATACAATGTGTTTCCAACCTTTTTGTAAACGCACGGTCGTTTTGTTATGGACCTATCAACAACCAATTCAATCATATTCAATCGTCAAATTTTGCACCCTGTAACAAATACCGGCGTTTGTAATCAGTCCATCCGGCGGCATTGTTCAAATTTTCCCGGTCGCCCTCTCTTACAAACTCAACCCATACCCCGGAAATCCCTTGGTCAACAACCCGAACCAACCGGCCAACAAAGTATTTCCGAAACCGGTAATATTCGCATTGTTCGTTTATGGCCAACACCCGTTTGGTGTTCTTGGGATGCGGCGTTTTCGGTGCGCGGCCGTTCCGCTTGAAATTGGCTTTGGCGAAATCCTTGCGGATTGACCGGCGCACCAATTCGTTGTAATCTTTCATTCCGGGTCGTATGGTTCGGGTTTATCCACGGAAACCAACACGGGTTGCAATGGTTGTCCAAACGTCAACAAAGATACGAAAATAACGCCGGTTTCCTGTACACGTTTCAGTTCATCCGGGGACAACGCCCAACAGGTGTTTATTTGGCCCGTTTGGGGCTTTCCCACGCGTTCGGCGGGCAACGGTTGGTATTCCGGTTGTTCCGCCCCGAAAACGACGTTTACGCCGTCAAATTTAATCGGTTCCATACTGAATTGTTATTGTTATCGGTTTCTTTACTTTCAACGCCGGTGCAATCAACGGCCAAATCATTTCTTCCAATTCCGCGCCCACGTCGTTTGCATTGTTGCAAATCTTGATTACGCGGCCATTGTCGAACGCAAACGTTCCATCCGGTTCCGGGTAAATTTCCGCCTTACTTTGCATTTTTGTATTCGCTTTTTAATTGTTCGATGGTCAACAGGTTTTGCCGGTATATCCGCATATTTTCGCGGTCGCCATTTTCCCAACGGTTGTGCATTTCGAAACAAAGGATGTTGACGTTTCGCGGGTCGTGTGCCATTTCCGGGTGCGCCCCGCGTGTCATTATGTGCGAAATGTACGTGGCCGAATATTGGCGCAAAGGCCGCATCGTTTCCGAACATATATGCGGGTAATGGTCCCAACAAAACCGGTAAAATCGTTCGTTTTCGGCCGGTGTATGGCCTGTTCCGAACAATTCCCGTTGTATTGATACCCGCAAATTGATTTCAACCGCAAATCGGCGGTCAATCAACGGTTCGTAACCGCGTTGGCGGGCGTAATCGTACAATTCCCGGGTATCAATTACAATCGGTTCCATCATTACATATCGGGCATATCGTCGCCGGTTCCGTCATTTACGGCCGTTCCGGATTCCCCGGCCGGGGCCTGTTCGCCGAACAATGACAATTGGGCCTGTTTCCCGTTGAACAAAAATTGGTAAACCTCTGTTTTGATTGCTTCCACAATCTTTTCCAATTCTTCTTCAAACCCGAATGAAATTGTGGCCATCTTAATACGCGGGGTATTGATGCACGTTTTTAGGCCGTTCGGGGTTTCGAATACGGCGGTAATAACAACGCCGGTGTTGTCGTCGGTTCCGGACCAAGACACGCCGCGAACGTCAATTTTTGCAATCAGTTCATCGGCAAATGCGCGGGCCATCATCTTTTTGGATTCGGGCAATTTCATTTCGTCGGAATCCAAGAACGTCAAGAATGACGTAATGTTGAACACGCGGCCCACAATCGGGCGCAAATCCTCAAACAGTCCGCGCAAATCCGGGTGTATGTCACGCGAAACGTTTGCGTGGTAATCAGTCACGGACGGTTCGCCGCCTACGGTTTCCGTCACTTGGTAATCGGCTTGCAACCCGCCGTTGGGGTTCAACTTGACCTTGGAAAGATTGTAATTTTTTTCGGTCGGAATGGTCTTTTGTTCCATCGTATTTATTTTTGTTCGGTTTCCGGTTCCGCCGGAACGGGGTTTAATACGCCAACGGCGATTTCAACCAATTTGTGTAAATCCTCAACAATGGCAAGTTCGGCCGGGTTGGCCTTGGCCTTGCGTTGATGCGCCAACCAATTCTTGGTGTATTCAAGATAAAAACTTGGCGTGTTGTGGAACGAAATAGTTTGTTCCTGTTTTTGTTCTTTGCTCATATTAAAATTCGTTTGCATCCAACAGTTCGGCGGCAAACCCCGTTATTTTTGCCGAATTTTCGATTTCCGGGGCTTTTGCCGTTTGGACGGGTAATTTATCATTTTCAATTTTTGCGTCCAAATTTGGGCCGTTTCCGGGCTTTTCCGGGACAATGCCGCCCAACGGGTACGTCGGGACCGGTTGCGCGGCGGCAAATTTGGTTGCCGCTTCCGCCGCAATCTTTGCGGCATTTGTCAATTGTTCCGGCGTCGGCTTGGCCTGTTCATCCGGGTATTCTTTCACTTTCAGTTCAACCAACCCCAATTCCACGATAACCGGCAAACACTTGGCAACGGCCTTAACATCTTCCAACGCATCGTGCGCCGGGAATGATTCGCCCGGGAAACAACGGGAATACAGTTCGGAAAGATTCGGGAATTTCAACCGGCCGTTGGCCATCCGGGCGTCAACCCATTTCATCGTCGGGCGCATCGTGTCAATTCGCTTTCCTTTGTACAAAGCGTTTTCCACGTCGTTGGCGTCGTAATATTCCCGGCCAAGTTCCCGCAAGATATTCGCTTTGATTATGGACGTGTCGAAATGGATGTTGTGGCCGCAAATCAACCCGGCGTCGTGGCAATCCTGTATGAACATATCCACAACAGACGCGAACGGTTCCCCGTGTTCCAATGCGTATTCCGTGGTTATGCCGTGGACGTCAACCGTTTCTTGCGGGATTTCCCACCCATCCGGGCGGATTATGTGCGTTTCAACCTTGCACCCGTGTAACCACGCAATTTGGACAACGTGCGGGTATTGTTCAAAATCCGTGTCCCAATTCCACGAACGTTCCGGAATCCCGGTCGTTTCCGTGTCAAAAAATAATACATCGTCAATTGTCATATCGTATCGCAATTTGGTGTTACTTGGAATCAATGATTGCGCGGGTTCCGTTGGGCCTGTTCCCGTACAACGTACATCCGGAACTGGCAATGTTGTTCCATTCGCGCAATGCGTTCTTGAATGTGGAAACCGTCAATGTCCATCCATTTCCGGCAATCGTGAAATCCACGTAATCGTTTTCGTTAATCTTTCGCATATTGGTTTTGTGTTAAATGGTTCTTGGGTCCTCAATATAGACGGAAAGGTTTTCGGCGGCAAACTGTTTCAACCATTCCAAGAAATCGGAAAAGTCGGGTTTGGATATTTGCCGGGCTTCCAACAATCCGCCATAATCGTTATAACACGACCCGCATTGTTGGCGCAACCACAAATCAACCTGTTTTTCGGTCTTGCGTTCGCCGGTTTCCAACAGGGCCGTTTGAATGGTCGGGACAATGTAATTGAAATAATATGCCAATTGCAATTCACTTGAACCCGGCGCGGCCGCTTCAAAACGGATAACCACGCGTTCGCCTTTGTGTTCCGCGCACCAAGCGTTTACACGGTCCATCGGAATACGCAACCGGCCATCGGTCCCAATCAATCCGGATTCGCTTATTTTTTGCGTTTTCATCGTCAATTGGCGTTTGATTTCTTGGGGAACAATTCGGGTTCCAATTCGGGGTATTCTTCAACCACGTATTGGGCCACGGTCAAATTGTACGCCTGTTGGCCGATTTGGCGAATATACAGACGTTCGGCGTGGTTCCGGGTTGAACCGCCCGCAACGACCTTGGCGTATTCAACGGCCAAATCCGCAACGGACATTCCGGCCAAATCGTCAATGACGTGCGCCGGGATTCTGTAACCCTTTGCACCGCCCATCTTGCGCATTGCATCGTATGATTTCCGGATTGCGTCGCGGTCGGTCTTTTGGGCCGTCCAATACGCACCCAAGTTTTCCAAGAAACGCGGCATTGCGATAATATCCGCAACGTCTTTGCCCTGTAACGCCTTGCAAGAACGAATCTTTTGTAATGTTTCCTTTTTCATTGTCTTTTGTATCAATAACCCGGGATTGTCCCAACCCACAACCCCGGGTTGATGTTGGTATTGTTAGAACCTTATCGAAACGACCGTATCAATATTTATTCGTGTTTATGTTAACGTTCCGTGTATTCTTCAACCAACATTTCGGTTTGGCCGCGTTGGACCTGTTCGATGAATCCTTGGAATCCGTTGCGTTTGGCAATGTCAATGATGGTTTCCAACCTCTTTGCACCAAGCGATTCGCCACGGGCAATTCGGAACACCTTAACGGTCGGGTTGGATGCGATAACAAGTTTGGCGGCAATTTCCATAATTTGGGAATCGGAAACTTTGCCCGGGACAAACGGAACGCCATTCAGTTCCAACCCGTCGTCCGTGAACGTCAAACCATCAATGGGTAATTTGGCCGTGGCAATCAGTTCGGCGCGTTCCTTGGCCAACGCATCAATGCGGGCTTCCATCTGTTCGGCCTTGGCCTTTACGTCGTCAAACTGTTGTTTCTTTTCTTTGTATTGCTCAACCAACGAATACTTTTTGTTGTGGGCTTCCGCCTTGGCCAACAGTTCCGGAACGTTTGTTTTTTCCGGGTTGTTCTGTTCGTACTTGGCCAACCATTGTTCGGCGTTCGCCTTGCGGGTTTCCACGTCCTTTTTCCGTTCCTCAATAGACGCAAGTTCCTTGGCGTGTGCATCGGCTTTTTCGGCCTTTGCCTGTTCTGCATCTGCAACGGCCTTTTCGTATGCCGCTTTCGCATCGGCCACGCGGCGGTCAATGGTCGCCAATTCACATTGATAACGGTTGTTTTCGGCGTCTATTTCGCCGGGAATGGCGGCCAACTGTTCCGTGCGTTGTGCCAACATTGCGCGGACCGTCTTGGCCTTTTCAATCAACTTTGCGTTGGTTGACTGTTGTTCCATCAACCCGGTAACGTCAATGGTCGTGGCGTATTTCTCAATGTCGCCCGGTTCCATCCGGCCGGTAATTTGTGCAATCAGCGTGTCGAACGTCTTGACGTCACGGTTTACGCCGGTGCGTTCGGTTTTCAGTCCGGAAACCTCAACGTCAATTGCTTCGATGCGTTCACGGACGGCCGGGGCCAACAGGGATTTAACAACGGCAATTTGCTTGCGGCGGCCATCGGCGGTTTCGGACCAACGGGAAAATTCCACGGCGTCGAAATCTTGGTATCCGAATATGCGTTGCAACATCGAAACGTTGTTGGTTGCCATACCGGTTGATTTCTGTTTGATGGTCAAAGTTCCACGGGGGTTGTTTTCCGTGAATGACAACGAAACGTCAAATTCTTCGCCGTCGTCCCCGACAACCATTTTGGCAAAGCCCTTGGACGCGCCGTTACGTAACACGTCGTCACGTTCGCCGGTCAATAATGCGCCAATGGCCTTTAACAACGTGGATTTACCCAATTCGTTGTCGCCCGTAACAAAATAGACATTGCCGGTAAATTCGGCGGAAAACTGTTCGATTACTTGAAAATTCAGTAATTCCAACTTTTTAATGTACATCGTATCGCAATTTTTATGGGTCCGGCCGGAACCGGACCCGGGTTTAACTATAACTTAAAATTGGCCATATCAAAGTAACCAACAATGGCCGATTTGCCGCAATTCCACGCGTCCAAAATGACGCCATCCACACACGCGGTTTCGTGTCCCGCAACAGTAACAACGAATCGTCCGGCCGGGTGCGTTTCCGCAAATTCCAACACGGTCATTCGCTTTTTACCCTTGACCGCCGGGCAATGGGTCCATTTCGCGCCGCCCTCAATCAACCATTTGCGGAATCCGGGGCCATCTTCCGGTACGGAATAATCGGCCCGGGCCTTTGCGGTCAAGAAATCAAACGATTCCAACCACGTACACGAAATTGCGTTGGCCAATGCGCGTACCGTGCAATCGGCAACATCCCATTTGAAACCACGTTTTAACGCCCAACGCGGGTTCGGGTTTTCAATCCGGAAATGTGGACCGGATTTGTAACAACGTTCGAATGTTTGTGCATCCATAAAACAATGTGTTAAGTTCCCGGGAAAACGCCCGGTCGTCTGTACCCCCGGCCGGAATCGAACCGGCACGCCATACGGCAATTGATTTTGAGTCAATCGCGGCTACCATTACGCCACGGGGGTATGTCTTTGCTGCGCCGCCACGATTCGAACGGGGAATACAAGTGCCAAAAACTTGGGTGTTACCATTACACCACGGCGCAATTCCATTATCTTGAAATGGCGGACGCCGGAACACAAATCATTGTCCAAACTTTTCCGTCCTTTACATAATCAATTTCGTATTCATCTTTGAACGTGCAAAAGTTCACGTCGCAACGAACAATCCTGCCATTGATTTTGTTTCCGTCTTTCATCGTCACAACGACGTTTTCGCCTTTCGTAAATTCCTGTTTCATTGTCTTAACTCTTTAACCGGGAACCGGCCCGGGCCGTCGGAACAATCATCGTTCCGGGTACAAATGTAAGGATATTTTTTTAATTACCAAAAGAAATACACAAATTTTTATCAAAAAAGTTTGGACCGGTCAACAATCCCGGGATTCCAACAGACGGAACCGGCGGCCAACGCCTGTTCAAACGCGGCGTCCGTGGCGGCGTGGCGGCCCAATTCGAACCAATGTTTGTATTTGGCCCGCTTGACCATTATACGACAAATGCCGTTCGGGTCCCGGACAATTTGGGCGTCAACCTTTGTTTCCATCGTTATTGTTCTTTGTGTAATCCCCGCCGGTTTTCTTATCCATCCGGCGCAACAACCGGCGTTGTTTCCGGTCATACTCTTTCATACAGGCATCCAACCCGTAAATAATCATCAATTGGCGAATCATCAAATGGACGTCGGCAATTTCGGTAATAACTTTTTCCGGGGTTGTCCGGCCATCCTGTTCCCGTTCCAATTCGGTTATCAATTCGCCCATTTCTTCAATGGCCTTTCGCTTTTGGTGTTCCGCGCCGTAATGATGGACGGCCAACAACGGAACGGTCAACGGCTTTAACTCTTTCATTGCTTCAATGCCAAATCCGGGTTATAATGATACCTTTTGCACGTTTCGTTTGGTCCACGTTTTGCGAAATTACGGGATGCGTGGCAATACGATTCGGGTTCAAAATTCCCGGTCTTTTCGTTGTACAATTGACCGGCAACGCGCCAATGGCGGCAATTCTTACATATCGGGTCCATAACTATTTCTTTTTTGTCATTGGCCGTTTTTGTATCAACCTTTTTTGGGCGTCCTTTTCCGTTGGGTTAATTGTTAATGGATGCGGACCGGCAAAATATATTTTTTCGCCACGGAAACCATCGCGGCGTTTGAATTTCTTTCCCATATCAAAACAATCTTGGCGTCGGGTCCAACAAATGGGCGTTCAATGCGTCCAATTCCTTTTCCATCTGTTGCGCAATGTGCAACGCGTCAATATTCCGCAACCGGAACCAACGATTTTGGTTGTGGCGCATCGTCGCCAC
>ODAI010995614.1_pt1 | contig 43988 bp, 42 predicted proteins | sample 1539321 | NCBI WGS metagenome assembly ODAI01 (sample SAMN02144231, study PRJEB22623) | gut metagenome | biome: sheep rumen | host: Ovis aries | place: New Zealand
AATGTAGCAAACACATAATCGTCCGTCAGTCTGTGCTATGTGCTTTCGATAGTTTCAGGCAAGAAGAGACACATTAAGGAGACGGGTATAAACCGTCGATAGTTTCAGGCAAGAAGAGGCCATACAAGGATATGTAGATTTCCACACCGGTTCAGCATCGGACAGGGGAAGCTATAAGGCCTGTGTGGATGACTCAAAAATGGATGTCATGACATGCCTGTTCTATTCGGAGAGTACCGAAGGGAACTCACAGCGAGCCGGACAGTACGGATTGGCTGACGGCAAGTGTGAGGGACATAGCAGAGTGGAATCCGACTGAAAAGGTCGGTGGGCGGAGCGTTGAAAGATAGGCGGATGAAGAGTCCGATTGAAGATAGATGGGAGCTGGTTGAAATGCAAGCCAGTATGAAAAGGTAGTGACTTTAAGAGACGCTCCGGAGGCTAAAAAGGGCTCCAGAGCATTTCGTGTTGTTTTGGGGTAAATTCGCCTCACTTAAAATCATAATGAAACCTGGGGAGTTTTGATGTGCGAAAGCTTAAAGTAATGATTTTGGCTAATGATACGACATACACGTATAACCTTCGTAATGAGATAATTGAATGCCTTGCGGCGGATGGTCATGATGTTGTCGTTGCATCCCAGCCACTGCTCCTTCAGGAAGAGCTGAAAGGGTTGGGATGTCGTTTAATTGATATTGAAACCAATCGTCATGGAACAAATCCCCTTTCAGACCTTGGACTCTTGATGAAGTTTAGAAAAGTTCTAGCGGATGAGAAGCCGGATGTGGTTCTAACATACAACATCAAGCCTAACGCTTATGGCGGGATCGCTTGCAGGATGACGAAGACACATTATATTCCCAATATCACCGGGTTGGGTACTGCAGTCGAATATCCGGGCCTTATGCAGAAGATTTCTACAAAGCTATATAAGGCGGGTGTGGCAGGAGCTGACTGCATCATGTTCCAGAATCAGGAGAACAAACAGTTCTTTATCGATCACCACATGATGCCGAAAAAGGCAAGAACACGGCTTCTCCCTGGCTCAGGGGTGAGCCTTAAAGTCCATAAGGCGATGGATTATCCTGCTGACAACGGTGTGATTAACTTTCTTTTCATCGCGCGTGTGATGGCTGAAAAGGGTATTGATCTGTATCTTGGAGCTGCGAAGAGGATATATGAGAAACACAAAAATGTTATGTTCCATATCTGTGGCCAGTGTGACGACGAGAAGTATATCGGACTGCTGAAAGAAGCCGAGAAGAGCGGATACATCACATATCACGGTGAACAGAAAGATATGGTCCCGTTCTTCGAGATGGCGCACTGCATTGTTCATCCTAGTTACTACCCGGAAGGCATGAGCAATGTATTGTTGGAAGCAGCTGCGCACTGTCGGCCAATTATAGCAACGGATCGTGCTGGTTGCCGAGAGACCGTGGATGATGGGAAGAGCGGATATGTTATTCCAATAAAGGATGAGGACAAGCTAGTAGATGCTCTGGAGCAATTCTTAGCGATGAGCTGGGAAGATAAAAAAAACATGGGCCTAGCCGGGCGGGCAAAAATTGAGCGGGAATTCGATCGGCAGATTGTTGTTAAGGCCTATGCAGAAGAGATTGAGAGGATAGTCGCTGATGAATAAATACATTCGAGGTCTAAGTAGTTTAATCATCGGCGCATGTAAGGCTTTAGTAATAAAGATTGAACGTGGATCAAATGCCTCTTTTTCTTTCCCCATTTTGATCTCATCGGGAACAGAAGTTTCCGTTGATAAAGGCGGGAAACTAACTGTGGGGAAACGTATGAGCATGAGAAAAGGTAGCCGGCTGAATGTCCGAAACAATGGCCGTGTCAGTATAGGTAATAATTTCTACATGAATACAGGATGCCTAATCTCAGCTCACGATAGTATCACAATCGGAGACGATGTTGAATTTGGACCAGGGGTTCTTGTGTATGATCAAGATCACGATTTCCGAGCAGAGGGTGGTCTTCGAGCGAAGAAGTTCAAAACAGCGCCGGTTGTCATTGGTAATAATGTCTGGATCGGAGCAAACACAATTATTCTTCGAGGAACGAGTATTGGAGATAATTGCGTTATAGGAGCCGGAAGTGTTATAAAAGGGGATTTTTTACCAAACTCCCTAGTTGTGCAAAAAAGAGAAACTGAGATTAATTGGATTGAATAATACATTCTTTCCGGTATTCGCTTTTTTAGGAGTTCATCATGAACAAGCCAATTAGAATCTTACAGATGATAGGGAGCCTGAATATTGGCGGATCACAAACGGTTGTTTTGAATATTTACAAGGCAATCAATAAAGATATGATTCAATTTGATTTCATAATTGACAAGCCGGAAGAAATTGGAATAGCATCTGCCGTTGAATCATTAGGTGCCAATGTTTACGTATTACCGACTTTTAAGGGAACAAATTATTTAAAAGTACGTAATGCTTGGAATCAGTTTTTTGATGCGCACCCAGATTATAAAGTGTTGCACTCACATGTACGAAGCTATGCGTCATTATTCTTCCCGATTGCAAAGAGCCATGGGGTTAAAACTATTATACATAGCCACAGCACATCTAATGGTAAGGGGTGCTCTGCGATGTTAAAAAGGATCCTCCAGTATCCTTTGCGATATCAAGCAGACTATTTTTTGAGCTGTTCTGATGAGGCTGGTGAATGGCTGTTTGGTCGAAAAGTAGTAGCTTCAGAGAGATATCACCTTCTACAGAATTCCATTGACCTTGGGTTGTATTGTTTTGATGCGAATAAAAGGAAATCAGTTCGAGAAGAATTAGGTGTTGGCAATAAGACTGTTTATATCCATGTAGGAAGACTTCATGCGGCAAAGAATCACACCTTCCTTTTACAGATGTTTGCAGAATTACTAAAAGAAAATGATAATGCCGTGCTATTGATTGTTGGTGACGGAGAACTCCGAGATGATATAGAAAAGACGATCGCACAACTAGGAATTGATAATTCTGTCCATATGCTAGGGATGAGAAATGATATCCCTGATTTGCTGAGGGCCGCAGATTGTTTTGTCTTTCCATCAATTTGGGAGGGCTTACCAGTAACGGTGATTGAAGCACAAGCAGCTGGTTTGCCATGTGTTATCTCTGCAAATGTTACTGAAAATGTGTTTATTTCTCCACTTGCGCATAAGGTACCCATCGATCAAGGAATAGAAACATGGATCTCCTGTCTTAAGAACCTTGATATGGAAAGGCAAGATGTCAGTGAGTATATTCGTAATGCCGGGTTTGATGTAAATGAAACGGCTGATTGGATTTCAAGGCTTTATTTGTCGCTGTATAGGGGAGAAGACTTTGTGGATGGCAAGGCATTGTTAATGCCGGGAGGGGACGAAAACAATACATGAAAAAACTTTTTTTCTATATCAATACCATTCATCGTGGAGGCGCTGAACGAGTCATAATTAAAGTGGCTGAAGGGCTTGCGAATAAAGGGTATGACTGTACGTTGATAACGTCTTTTAGTGATAAAGTATGGGAATATCCAGTATCTAGTTCTGTAAAACGTATTAATCTAGAACAAGATAATAGTAAAGATTTTATAAAAAAGAATGTAAGAAGAGTTTGGAAATTAAGAGACATCTGTAAAAGAGAAACACCTGATTTTTTGATTTCATTTATGGCACAGCCTATTATGAGATCATTGTTCTCTACTATTGGACTACCTGTTAAGAACATTATATCTATTAGAAATGATCCCGCAAAATATTGGGAGCGTTTTGATCAGAAAGTCATTTCCAATTTGTTTTTGAAAAGAGCGTACTGGGCGGTCTTCCAGACAAACGAAGCAAAGCAGTTTTATTTTGGAAAAAGATTGTATGATCACTCACAAGTGATTTTTAACCCGACAGATTCATGCTTTTATGATGTTGAGTATAACGTGGATAGTAAAAGCGTGGTTGCATGTGGTCGTTTAGCCGAGCAGAAAAACTACAAACTGATGATAAAGGCTTTTTCTAGAACGGAAAAACAATATCCGGATTGGAATTTGGAGATATATGGAGCTGGACCAGAATTAGAAGAACTACAAAAATACATAAAAGAACTTCACTGTGATGGAAGAGTATATTTAAATGGAGCGTCAGATGATGTACCGAGTGTATTATCAAAAGCGGGAATATTTGCTTTGAGTAGCGATTTTGAAGGTATGCCTAATGCACTTATGGAAGCTCTCGCTTCCGGTATACCGAGTGTATCAACAGATTGCCCTTGTGGAGGGCCAAAGGCAATAATTGAAGATGGGGAAAACGGGTTTTTAGTTCCGGTAAAAGATGATAATGCTTTTGCGGATGCACTTATTGCTTTGATGCAAAATCGCGAATTAAGGATAAAGGTTTCAAATGAAGCAAAAGCAAGAGCACAGGTGTTTAAGGAAGAGGAAATCATCAACGAGTGGGAAAGAATGATTGAGTCCATTTAGTTTCGCTATTTGGAGGATAATAAAATGAATTATGATTATTTGAAACCATTACAAAATGAATTGCTGGATATATTATTGGCTTTTGATAAGATCAGCAAGGACCTTGATATCAACTATTTTTTAATCGCAGGATCTCTACTAGGTGCATATAGGCACGATGGGTTTATTCCGTGGGATGATGACATCGACATTGGAATGTGTCGATCAGATTACAATAAACTCATAGAATATTTTAGGGGAAATGATTCGCTTCCGTATACTCTGTATTGCTCGGAACTGGATAAGGAGTGCCACATCATTTTTGCGAAATTTGTTGATAGACGCAAAGAAAGACCAGAGTTTTCAGATCAATTTGAAGAATGTGATAATCTGTCGATTGACATATTCCCATATGATAGATGCGGGAAAAAGGATTCAATTAAAGTCAAAACAAGATTCTATAAGATTCGATATTTGAAATTTGTTGTGCAATCAAAAGATAAACTTTCTAATCCTGATTATCATGAAGCCTCCACAAAGAGGATTCTTCGGGTTATTCTTAGCTCATTTATGATCAGAAAAGATTACAAGAGCCTTCTTGAAAAAGTGAACAAACTGGCTAACACACCTAATATTGGACATGGTTACTACATGCTTATGTGTGGAAAATATGGCTATGGAAAAGAAATAATAGCTGAAACAGACTTGTTTCCTATAGGAAAGGTATTATTTGAGAATGTATTATTACCTGTTCCACATAATTCTATAGATGTATTAAGAACAAATTACGGGGAAAATTGGAATATAATCCCACCAGAGCATCAGAGAGAACAGCATGATCGAAAAGGAAATAGAATCGATCGATAACATGTAGCATGATGTGTTTTCTGTTGGGTCTGCGAGAATAGAAAGGTAACTGCTAATAGTTTCCTGTTATAGTTGCGCATAAATGTTATCCAATGAAGGGGTTATGAAACAATGGGATTGGGCACAATACTCATAGAGTTAAGAAAAAAAATAAAGGGGAGCCTCAGAATTGCAAAGGATGGAGGCATGATAGTGGAGGAAGGTGTCTCTGTTCTTGGCGGCGTAAATTTTGGAAGTGAACCATATCTTATTACGTTGAGGCGTAAATGCCGTATCACTTCAGATGTTGTGTTTGTTACACATGATGGTGGAACTTGGGCATTTCGTAATCATTGGCCTGAATATAAGGATGTAATAAAATACGGTAGGATTGAAGTTGGAGAAGAGGCATTCATTGGTACACGGAGTATTATTATGCCAGGAGTTAGAATTGGTAATCACTCTGTTGTTGGGGCCGGAAGCGTTGTTACAAAAAATGTACCTGATTATACAGTAGTAGCAGGAGTTCCGGCCAGAATCATATGCTCAACGCAAGAATATGCAGAAAAAACGTATGAGAATATGCCGGACGGATTTGACAGAAAAGAGTATGAGAAAGATAAAAAAACACATTTATTAGACATTCTGTAATACAGAGGGAATATCGTGAGAGTATTAACATTGATTGGCGGCCTTGGTATGGGCGGAGCCCAGCAGATGGCATACGAATTGGTGAAAAATGTAGATCATAAAGAATTCGAAATGCCAGTTTTGTGCTATGGCGGGAAAAGAAATAATGTGCTCGAAGATAAAATGGAACAAGTGTCTTCAGTAACGTATTTAGAATATGCTGGCCATATTGGCATCCAGAAAATGCTAAAGGTCATGAAGCATATAACGTATTTGCATCCTGATTTGGTACATGTACATATGGGCGGTGTTGCTTTTGCAATTCCGTGGGGGTTGATCCACCATAGACCTGTCGTAGTAACAGTTCATACAAAGCCAGAACAAGCTTTTAGTCATAAGAATGAAAAGCTAGTCAAATATGGAATAACAAAGGGGATTGTAAGAATAGTCGCTGTATCTGAGGACAATCACCGAAAAGTAATGCAATATTTTGGATTAAACGCTGAGCAATGTATCTATATTAATAACGGAATTGATGTTGGTCGGTTTTACAGAGAGAAGCACAATGGGTTTGCTTATATTAATGTGGCAAGACAGGATGAGAATAAGAACCAAGAGTTATTGTTAAAGGCATTTAGAAGAGTTCATGAAAGACAGCCTAAATCAAAGTTATATCTTTTAGGTGATGGACCTTGCCATGAGCATCTATTAAGGATGCGTAAAGAATTTAATCTAGAAGAATGTGTTGAGATTCCTGGAAATATAGATACCCCTGAGAGGTACTATGCAGTATCGGATGCTTATGTCCAGACTTCTCATCGTGAAGCGATGCCGCTTTCAATTTTGGAGGCAATGGCAGCCGGACTACCGATCATATCGACGAATGTTGGTGGTATAAAGGATGTTGTCGATGAAAACGGATTCCTTATTGATGATAATGATGAAGAAGCCCTCGTAATCTCTTTGAATAAAATACTGAATGCTTCTCAGGAAGAACGAATGATAATGAGAAATAGATCATTACAAATAGTAGAGGATTATTCTTCAAAGAAAATGGCTCTGAAATACGCCAACCTTTATAGGGATATCCTTAACCAAATGAGGAAGAAGTAATGTTTGAAAAGAAGACCAGTCAGATAGTCCTTCTGTTTATGATAAGTATAACAAGCTTACTCGTGGTCAGGGACGTTTTCGGCATTGGTTATAACAAATTTATACTAGTGATAGTTGCACTTGGTTTTGCTTTTTTTGCGCCATCCAAGGATTTGGCTACAATGATATGCTTTATGTTCCCACTTACATGGGGGCTTCCTTATACATACATCTTTTCAGGAGCTATCATTATTTATTGGATAAAAAGAAGAAAAATACCTGCTCCAGCATTTATATTTATTGCATTATTCTTTGTGCTGGAATTTATTGCCTCATTCTATTATCCCTCCAGCGATTACATAAGAATACTTAAATATATTTCGGTTCTAGCTATTTTCTTTACATTTCTTTATGACTCGGAAGTCGATAAAGAAAGCTGCATTAAGGCGTACTATTATGGGTCATTGGTGCTTTGTATTGTAATCCTTATCACAACTTTTAAGAATGCACCATCTAATTGGCTGTATTTGTTTTCACGTGGTTGGTTTAGATTTGGAAGTAAACAGGCAGAAGATGTGGAAGGGATGATGTTGTCGGTCAATGCAAATACTTTGGCCTATTACAGCATTGCCGGAGCCGCATTATCGTTTAATTATATACCAAAGAGTGATGGGAAAGAAAAACTCTTCCATTTAATTGCGTTGTCTATATTTCTTGTCTCGGGTGTGTTTACGATATCTATATCGTGGATAATCGTGATGACAGGATGTTTGTTACTTTATGTTTTTACACAAACAAAGAGTGCAAAAGCTGTCTTAGCGACTGGCTTTGGAATTATAGTATTATTCATTGTTGCAAGAATTGCTTTGTCAAAGACTCCGGAACTGCTGACTGCATTTACGACGAGGTTAACGAGAGTAGACCTTGCAACCGGAGATGGAAGGACAGATCTTATGTCTGGGTATCACAAGGTGTTCTGGGATAATATCAGATTCATTTTTCTCGGGACAGGCGTAACTCAGTATAGGGCGGTAACAAACATTTCTAATTCGTTTCACAATATGGTTCAACAAATATTTGTTAGCTATGGGGTGTTCGCCGGAGCAATATTCTTCATCGGGTTTCTCTCTCCCCTACGAAAACTCGAAAGACACACTACTTCATTAATTGACTGGATACCGATGATTGGAGTTTTAGTGTTTACTCAAACCATTCAGTTCATTAACCCGGAATCATTAATGTTGCCATATGTTATAGCTTACTATCTGCTTGTGGTTCGTTCGCTGGAGGAGAAAAGAAGTGAAGCACTTTATAATAACGGTTGACACTGAAGGCGACAATTTGTGGAAATGGAATGAAGATACTCCGATTACCACAGAAAATGCCAACTACGTCAGTCGTTTCCAAGACTTATGTGAAAGATATGGTTTCCCACCAGTTTATTTGATTAACTACGAGATGGTTATTCATGATTCGCTAATCCACTTTCTCAAAGAAAAGGAGAAGGATGGCAAGTGCGAAATAGGAATGCACATCCATGCGTGGAATTCACCCCCGACTTTTGACCTGCCAAATAGATATGGAGGAAACCCATACATCACGGAGTATCCCAAAGAAACTCAGGAAGAGAAACTAAGGTACTTAAAAGGCTTGATTGAAGAAAAGACGGGGGTTACACCGGTTTCATTTCGATCCGGAAGATGGGCTACCGATCAACAATTATTTGAATTACTTGATAAATTAGGATTTTTAGTTGATTGCTCTATTACCCCAGGCATCTCTTATTCTAACGATAAAGGGCGTTCTATAGACCATGGGAACAGTTATGTGAATGAGATAAGAACGGTTCACAACCTGTGCGGAAGATTGATCGAGGTTCCCATGACAACTGCTCGTATCAAGACACCTCATGGAAAAACACTGAAGAATAGGGCGAGAAACATTCTTCTGGGCAAGGATGTTTGGCTTAGGCCGGCGATTAATTCGGCAGATGAAATGATAAGCCTTATCAAAGAGACTGAAAGGAAAGGCTTAGATTATCTTGAGTTTATGATTCACTCATCAGAGTTAATGCCGGGAGGTAGCCCTTATACAAAGGATGAAGTGGCGGTTGAATCATTCTATGAGAAGATGGAAAAAGTATTTGAATATGTTTCAAAGGATTATACAGGCATAACGCTAAGAGATTTTTACGGCGTCGTACAAAGCACTTGACCGAAGAAATAGAAAACTTTCTATATGTACGTCTTCGGTTGTTAGGAAGTGGAGGATCAACACTTGGCAGACGTGTCGAATAAAAAAATACTATCAGGAATTGGATGGGCGTATGGAGAAAGAATACTTGCACAAGTAATATCTCTTATTGTTTCTATTGTTCTTGCTCGCCTTCTTGATCCGGAACATTATGGCATCATTGCCATTGTTATGGTTTTCATCAGCTTCCTGAATGCATTCGTTTCTGGTGGATTCGGGAATGCACTTGTGCAAAAAAAGGATGCTGATAACCTTGATTTCAATACGATATGCTGGTTTAGCATTGCGTTCTCAATTGTTTTATATTTGATTCTTTTTCTTACAGCTCCTTACATTGCACTATTCTATGACATGCCGGAGCTTACAGCTGTAACGCGGGTTATGGGCCTACGGGCTATTGTGGCGGCATTCAATTCTGTGCAGCACGCCTATGTTCAAAGACATATGGTGTTTAAAAAGTTTTTCTTTGCCACCCTTGGCGGGACGCTTATCTCAGCTGTTGTTGGAATAATTATGGCGTATCAAGGGTTTGGCGTATGGGCGCTTGTTGCTCAATATATGACTAACTCAATAATTGACACGATTGTCCTACGATTTACTATTGAATGGAAACCCAAATTTGAATGGTCATATGCAAGACTCAAAACCATGATGGGTTTTGGTTTGAAAATGATGGGGGCAACGCTGGTAAATACTCTACAGGATAATATTCGTTCACTCGTAGTTGGAAAGGTATTTACAAAAGAGGACTTAGCATACTACAACCAGGGCAAGAAGTACCCATCGACACTAATGAATAATCTGGTAGGAAGCATCCAGAAGGTCATGTTTCCAGCGTTTTCAGAATTCCAAACTGATAAGGATCATATAAAAAGTGTAATGAGAAAATCTATAAGGGTTAGCTCATTTATAATTGTTCCAACCGTTATTGGTATGATTGCGGTGGCGGATACGTTCATTCTCCTTTGTCTGACTGAAAAATGGGCTCCTGCCATTCCATATCTTCGGATTTTAAGTCTTATATATTTAACAAGAACTATGAATTCCATTTTCCAGAGCAGTTTACTTGCTATTGGGAAAAGCGGTGTCAACATGTTCCATGAAATTGTTGGCAGCGTTCTCTCGCTGGGTTTGATTTGTATTGGTGCATTTGTGATGAAAAGCGTCATGTTTATCGCATGGAGCTACGTAATAGTGATGCTTGTTGGGACGGGAATATTTATCTTTTTTGTATCCAAATATTACAAATACACTATTGTCGAGATCGCAAAGGACTATGCACCATTCTTGTTAATGTCTGTTGTTATGGGCATTATAATATATCTAATCGGTCGTTTAGAAATAAACAGGCTTATCCTTATCGTATTGCAGATTGCCGCTGGAGTTTCTCTTTATATTGGAATGTCAAAGATGTTTAAAGTTCCAGAACTTGACACTTGCTTAGGACTGGTCAACAGGTTAAAAGGGAAAATGAATAGTCGCAGAAATGCATAGGAGATTTGGCAATGGTAAAAATAAAGGAGCTTTCCATTAAGGAAGAGCAAGAAATCCATCTGAAGATTCTCTCTTTTTTCAATAGTATTTGTGAACAAGAGTGCCTAACTTATTTTCTTGCATACGGCACTCTTCTTGGAGCAGTACGTGAGCATGGGTTCATTGAGTGGGATGACGACATTGATCTTTGGATGCCCAGAAAGGATTTTGATTCCTTTGCGCGGGTTTTTTCTAAGTATTCCAGCGATGAATACTTCCTACAGAACTATCAAAACGATCCCAATTGCGTATCACCTGAAATGATGCGTATTTGCGTTAATGGGACATTTAAATGGCCGGAAGGGTGCGAGAGAGAAACATTTCACACCGGGCTCTATTTTGATATTTTTCCCTTAGATTACGGGTTTGGAACAAAGCAAGACGAGGTTGATCTTGAGCTTTCGACCAAATTACACAAGAGTATTTGGAGAACGCTTCGTGTTCGCAGGAAGAACACAATAAAGAGTAAAGCCTATGAATTATACACTAGACTTCTTCCGAGAGCGAAATATGCCAAAGAGTATTTTGAACTTGTAAAGTCTCATGAAAATTGCAAGTCAGATGTGTTGCTTGTTTTTGCAGGTTCCTTTGCTGGCCCTCGTAGGAGCGTGTTTGATAAATCGTATTTTGATGGTGTGGACTTGGTACCTTTTGAGAACCTCGTACTTCCGATTCCAAAGAAATCGGATGAACTTCTAAAATACATGTATGGCGAGGATTATATGACGCCCACTAAGACCAAGCCTCTTCGTATAAAGGCATATCTTGTGAAATAGGTGAGAGGATAATGAAAACACCAATTGATCTCAACAATAAAACCATACTCGTAACCGGTTCCCCTGGCTTCATCGGTGCGAACCTCGTAATCCGTCTCCTCCAGACTTTAACCTCCGGAGCCGTTGTTTCTCTCGACAACATGAATGACTACTATGAGGTTAGCCTGAAAGAGTGGCGGTTGGAGCAGGTCGAGAAGGTCGCCGCATCTTCCCCGGTTAAGCATGTGTTCATTCGCGGCTCCATTGGCGATAAGGCACTTGTAGATCAGCTCTTCCAACAGTACCACTTCGACATCGTTGTGAACCTCGCGGCGCAGGCCGGCGTCCGCTACAGCATCGACCATCCCGATGTGTACATCGAATCTAACATCATCGGTTTCTACAATCTGCTGGAGGCGTGCAGGCATAATCCCGTAGAGCACCTTGTGTACGCCAGCTCTTCCTCTGTCTATGGCGGCAACAAGAAGGTGCCGTTCTCCACGGATGATAAGGTGGATAATCCTGTGAGCCTTTACGCGGCTACGAAGAAGAGCGATGAGCTTCTTGCTCACGCATATTCCAAGCTCTACAACATCCCGTCCACAGGGCTCCGCTTCTTTACCGTTTATGGTCCTGCTGGACGGCCGGATATGTTCTACTATTCTGCGACGAAGAAGCTAGCAAAGGGCGAGAAGATCCAGATTTTCAACTACGGTGACATGAAGCGGGATTTCACATATATCGACGATATCGTTGAGGGTGTTTACCGTGTAATGCAGGGCGCTCCGGAGAAAGCCACAGGAGCTGATGGTCTTCCTATCCCTCCCTACGCTGTGTACAACATCGGCGGTGGGCAACCGGAGAATTTGTTGGACTATATCAGTACGCTCCAGGAGGAGTTGGTGAGAGCGGGCGTGCTTCCGGCTGATTACGATTTCAAAGGACATAGGGAACTCGTAGGTATGCAGGCTGGAGATGTGCCAATTACTTACGCTGATTCTGAGGTGCTGGAGCGTGATTACGGTTTCACCCCGTCTATAGATATCAGAACTGGACTGCGGAAGTTTGCTGAATGGTATAAAGAATACTACGGCGCTTGAGCGCCTAGATGACGGGCACAAGACTGCCTGAGAAAAGAGAAGTTAAGTGAGATGTGAAGAAGTCTATTTCGAGACTTACGGAAGGGCCCCGGAAGCAGTAGCATTCTGCCCGTACCGTATTTCTCCCCTCGGTGCGCATATTGATCACCAGTACGGAAAGATCAACGGTCTGGCAATCGATAAGGGCATCCACATTGCCTACAGCCGGAAAGAGAATGGCGTCGTTGAGCTACAAAGCCTGAACTTCGTGAAACGAGCGCAATTCCATGTGAACAGTATCCCGGGGGAAAAGGTCGGAGACTGGGCGGATCATATGCGCGGAGCGGCGTTGCAGCTTCACCAGAAACAACCGTTGAGGTACGGGATCAGTGCTGTGATTGAAGGAACGTTGCCCATCGGCGGACTGTCTTCATCCGCAGCTGTTATCATTGCTTTCATGTCCGCGCTTGCCCATGTGAACAGGATATCGCTTGATACCTGGGAAACCATCATGATGGCGAAGGCTGCTGAGAACAAATACGTCGGCGTTAACTGCGGTAAGCTCGATCAGAGCTGTGAGGTGCTTTGCCGGAAAAATCAGCTGCTTTATTTGGATTGTGCAGATGACAGCTATCAGCTCATCCCTTGGACCGGGCCAAAGTTCAAAATCGCTGTTTTCTTCAGCGGTTTGGAGCGGAGCCTCGCAACTTCTGCCTATAACCTTCGCCAGGACGAGTGTAAAGCTGCCGCCTACAGCCTTCTCGCCCACGCAGGGCTGGAGTACGGGAAATTTGCCGATACAAGACTGAGGGACGTGCCGACACCTGTTTTTGAACAGTATAAAGATCGCCTTCCCGCCAACTTTAGAAAGCGTGCGGAGCACTATTTCTCCGAATACCGTCGTGCTGAAGAAGGTGCTGAGGCATGGAGAAAAGGCGACCTTGAGACCTACGGAAAGCTGATATTCCAGTCTGGCCGGAGCAGCATTGAAAACTACGAATGCGGCTGCCCGGAGTTAATTACTCTCTACAACATTATGACCGAAGCCGAAGGAATCTACGGCGGACGCTTCTCTGGTGCGGGGTTCAAGGGCTGTTGTATGGCACTTGTTGATCCAGAAAAAGCAGAGGATGTGCTGAGAATTGTCGAAGAGAAGTACTTGGCGGTCTACCCAGCGCTTAAAGGTAAATACCTCGGTGCACTGTGTGATTCTGCAGATGGGGTGAAGCTATGAAGTGTATTATTCTTGCTGCTGGGTATGCTACACGGCTCTATCCGCTGACTGAGAACTATCCGAAGCCACTGCTCAAAGTTGGTGAAAAGGCGATCCTAGACTGGCTTGTGGATGATATAGATCCGCTGATCGATGAGTTTATCGTAGTCAGCAACCACAAGTTTGCGCGGCAGTTCCAGATATGGGCTGAGGGTAAACAACAGAAGATTACGGTTATTGATGACGGTACGGAGAGCAATGAGACGCGCCTCGGTGCTGTAAAAGATATACAGCTTGTGGCGAAGGAAATTGATGATGATTGCGTGGTTATGGCGGGCGATAATGTTCTGGACTTTTCCCTTCAGAATTTCGTTCGTTTTGCAATCGAGAAGGGTACAAGCTGCGTAATGTGCCATGAGGAGAATCGTCTTGCTGCACTCCAGAAGACAGCGGTGATTACGGTTAATGATAACAACCTCATTACATCATATGAGGAAAAGCCGAAGGAACCAAAAGGTCATCTTGCCGTCCCACCATTTTATTTCTATCGCGTTGCTGATATCTACCGAATTCAGGAAGCGCTGGATGCCGGATGCGGATACGATGCGCCAGGGAGTTTTGCGGCGTGGTTGTCCGGCCAAACTCCTATGCACGCCTATATTATGCCGGGGAAACGGTATGACATTGGTGATATGAAGAGTTATGAGACGGTACAGGCCGTCTACAAAGGAATCAATCTATAAACAGTGGGTGAGGGTGCCCACATAAGCTGACGCTGATGGATCAGCGGGCTACACAAGCTACTCGTCCGGTAGATGAGCAAAGATGTGTGGCTGGAATAGGAAAGGGAATCTATATGAAAATCGCAGTAGCAGGAACCGGATATGTGGGACTGTCTTTGGCAGTTCTTCTGTCCCAGCATAACGAAGTCATCGCCGTGGATATAGTCCCGGAGAAGGTTGAAAAGATCAATAAGTGGCAAAGCCCGATTCAGGATGATTACATTGAGAAGTTCATGGCGGAGCATGAGGAGCGGGGACTGAACCTGACGGCGACGACGGATGCGGAAGTAGCATATAGCACTGCGGATTTTGTGATTATTGCGGCTCCTACAAATTACGATCCCCAGAAAAACTTCTTCGATACCAGTGCGGTGGAGACGGTAATTGATCTTGTTCTGAAGAGCAGTCCTACTGCTACGATGATCATCAAATCGACTATCCCGGTCGGGTACACACGACGCGTTCGGGAGAAGTTCAATACGGATCGTATTCTGTTCAGCCCGGAGTTTCTAAGGGAAAGCAAGGCTCTCTACGATAATCTGTACCCAAGTCGGATCATCGTTGGCTGTGATGATCAGAGCCAGGAGAAGGCTGAGAAGTTTGCAAAGTTGCTCCAGGAGGGTGCGGAGAAGCCAGATATTGACACCTTGTTCATGGATTTCACCGAGGCAGAGGCCGTCAAGCTGTTTGCTAATACATATCTTGCCCTCCGTGTTTCCTACTTTAACGAGCTGGATACCTATGCCGAGGTTAAAGGCCTGAACACCCAGAACATTATCAACGGTGTGTGTCTTGATCCGCGTATCGGTTCTCACTATAATAACCCCTCTTTCGGGTACGGCGGATATTGTCTTCCTAAAGATACGAAACAGCTGTTGGCAAACTACGCCGATGTTCCTGAAAACCTGATTCAGGCAATAGTGGAATCCAACCGTACCCGTAAGGATTTTATCGCGGATCGCGTGCTGGAGCGGGCAGGATATTACACCGCAAACAGCATGTGGAACGCTGAGAAAGAGCGTCCCATAACGGTTGGGGTCTATCGTCTCACCATGAAGGCAAACTCCGATAACTTCCGTCAATCCTCCATCCAAGGTGTGATGAAGCGGATTAAGGCGAAAGGCGCAACTGTTATCATTTACGAGCCGACGCTACCAGACGGGAGCACTTTCTTTGGTTCACTCGTTGTTAATGACATTGATCGGTTCAAGAGAAGCTGTGATTCCATTATCGCGAACCGGTATGATTCGGTTTTGGATGATGTAGAGGATAAGGTTTATACACGAGATCTGTTCAGACGCGATTGATAATACAACTGACGCTGAGGGAAAACCGCAGTAGAAAGGATAATTGATACAAATAACAGCCGTATAAGCGCCAGAATGGTGTGACGGCCCAGAGAAAGGAAATATGTTTTATGAAAATCACAGTTGCAGGAGTGGGGTACGTTGGCTTGAGCTTAGCGGTACTGCTGGCACAGCATCACGAGGTGACAGCCATCACAACCACAGAGGCGAAAGCAGAGAAACTGAATAAGTTTATCAGCCCAATTCAAGACGATGAAATTGAGCGTTTTTTTGAAGAAGCAAAAGCGGGTAAGCGGACATTGAACCTGACAACAACCACGGATAAAGCTGCCGCATATGCTTCTGCAGAACTGGTCATCATCGCAACTCCGACCAACTATGATAGTCAGAAAAACTACTTCGATACCAGTGCAGTGGAAGATGCCATTGAGGAAACCATGAAGGCAAACCCGAATGTCTATATGGTTATCAAGAGCACGATTCCGGTTGGCTATACGAAATCAGTTAGGGAGAAGTACGGGACGGATAAGATTATCTTCAGCCCAGAATTTCTGAGGGAGAGCAAGGCCCTGTACGATAACCTCTATCCGAGCCGTATCATTGTTGGCTGCGATGATGGAAGCAGAGCTGTAGCAGAAAAGTTTGCCGGTCTGCTTTTGGAGGGAGCTGAGAAGGAGAACGTTGAAGTCAGGTATACTGGTTTTACCGAGGCCGAGGCGGTTAAGCTCTTTGCCAATACATATCTGGCACTCCGTGTTTCCTACTTCAATGAACTCGACACATACTGTGAGTTGAAGGGGTTGGATACAGCTGAAGTCATTGACGGTGTTTGCCTTGATCCGAGAATCGGAAGTCATTACAACAACCCATCCTTCGGTTACGGAGGCTACTGCCTGCCGAAGGATACCAAACAGCTTCTCGCCAATTATGCTGATGTTCCAGAGAATCTGATTCAGGCGATTGTGGAGAGCAACCGTACCAGAAAAGACTTCATTGCGGACCGGGTACTGGAGAAGGCTGGTTACTACACAGCCAACAGCATCTGGAATGCTGAGAAGGAAAGACCGATTACTGTTGGAATCTTCCGGCTCACAATGAAGAGTAACAGTGACAACTTCCGTCAGAGTAGCATCCAGGGCGTCATGAAGCGTGTGAAAGCCAAAGGTGCAACAGTGATTATTTACGAGCCGACGCTTGAAGACGGTCAGACGTTCTTCGGATCGGTCGTTGTTAATGATATTGAGAAGTTTAAGCGCGGAAGCGATGTCATTCTGGCAAACCGCTTTGACGATTCACTGGCGGACGTCGAGGAGAAGGTCTATACGAGAGACCTGTTCAGAAGAGACTGATAAAGGGGGCGAAGAGAACGAGTAGCAGTATAAGAAAGCAGAGATTAGAGGTTATCATATATTTTGTCTGCATTCTCTATATTACGCTGTTCTCACGCACCCCATCGCTTGCTCAAACTGTCAGACCAATCCCGTTCTGGTCATTCCTTGACTGGTTCAAAGGCAACTGGTCAAGAGGCGGATCTATTGCACTGAATTTCATCCTTTTCATCCCTTTAGGCTATTTTCTGGCACGAGTGATGAAATCGAAGCGGATACCAATTCTTATTTGTCTTGCGGTTACGATTTTTGTAGAAATAGCGCAGTACTACACCTATCGCGGATACTTCGATTTGGATGATATAATAGTCAACTTGTTGGGAGGCACAGTTGGCGTCATATGTTCCCATCGCTTCGATGACAGGCTGAAGAACTGGCCAGTTCCAACAATTCTTCTCCTCGCAGGCGTAATTGGCTGCGTTATATGCACGGGCAATACCGTGAATTATGAGACACAGTTTGGTTTTTACATTGATGATGTTGCTGTAGAGAGTGATACGATTATGCTTTCGGGCCGCTGTAGCATATACCGTCGTAGGGCTCTGCCATACCAAATTCAACTGAAAGGTGAGAATGGGACATACTTGGCTGCGACTGAGGTCATCGATGACCACTTCATAGCGGCGGCAACAGCAACGGATTCTGAGTACGAGGTTGATGTTGTATTCCAAGGCTTTCCGCCCATCAGCACTGGGACGTATATAAAAGATGGTCAGGCTGTGTTCGTTATAGATTTCCCGCCACCAGAAGTAATCGGTACAGACCTTGAATTTATCATTAATGGTGGAATTCTAAAGCTATACAACTCCGATTACGATGTCTATGTCTATCAGGTTGACGACCGGCTCTATTGGCTGATCGGGAAAGACTTTGACGCCAGTATCATCTATCATCTATATACAGAAGAAACAGAACATTTGCCAGAAGATAGAAAACAGTACGGTTTTGACAATAGAGGATTCAAAGCGGGTTCAGAGAAGGATCTGACCGATTCTTTGAACTGCGGAAAGTATCGTGTGTTCACTGATATTATTCCTACGGAGTATACTGTTTCAGCGATAACTGTCGGGATGAATAAAGGGCCAGATGTCCTCTGGAAAGAACAGTTCCGAGTTAACCAATACTTCAATAGCAATCGCGTACCATAATGTAGCAAGCACCCTGTTAGATATATCGCAAAAGGATGAAAAACTACATAATAAAACCTTGATTTGTTTGCTTCAATAAAGCTGTGGCGATAGCAACATCTTCCTGACGCACGATTTTAATGTTGTTTACTGCGCCTTCGATGAAGTTAATATTATAACCCAGATTAAAGAGCAGCATAGCGCAGCAGCTTTCAGATAATGCATGCTGCTCTCGCTCTGCAACGGAAAAAACATCCGCGATCATTCCAATCTTGTATGCTTCTGGGGATTCAAGACTCACAATGGAGTCACGATCAATATAGTTAGCTTTACCGTCGAGATATGTAAACTGAACATAATCACGCATGCCCTGGCAGATATTTGCCGAACCATTTTCATAGCAAGACTGAAGGAGTTTAGAGATCATATCGACAGAAACCATGGGGCGTGTGGATTCCTGAAAAATTATAATATCAGTTTCACAGTATTTGTCCCTTACATACTCCAAACCGTTTTTTACAGATAGGATACCAGATGACGCTGCCGGGATCAGCCCGCGCAGCTTTGTAATATGAAATTGCTCTGCGTAGGCAGTAACAATTTGCTCCCAGCCCTTAAGGCAGACGATATATATGTCATCGATTGCCGGGTGAGACTGGTATGCCTCCAGACAATAAACTATCACCGGCTTTCCGAGAATGTTAATAAACTGATTTGGAATATTCTGCTGATTCCGGCTGGACTTTCCGCCTGCAAGGATAACGGCGACTGTTTTACTTCTATCTATATCTGATGTCTGCCCCACAGACGCAGGGACTGATAGTATTGGCGAAGGAATGGCAGTAGGGGCGACAGTAGACCCTGAGACTAAAGCCTCTACAGTCGTGTCAAGAACCTCTGCGAACCGCTGAAGCTTTTTCTGAGATACATCATTTTCTCCTGATTCGATTTTCGCAATCGTAGATCTGGTTTTATAGCCAAGAGCGTCCGCGAGTTCCTGCTGGGACATTCGGAGTTCAAACCTACGTTTCTTTATATTTGTACCAACTGACATAGGTAAGTATCCTTTCCGCCAACCCCTATGTGGGCAAGCTCGTAGTCGTAAAGGTTAAACATGGATATTATAAATCAACATTCAGTGATTTTCAATAGCTTTCGTTCTCAAATATGTTGATTTCCGAAAAAGTTTACAATTATACCGTGATTATTAGTTGACACATGAGGGTTTGATGAATATAATATATCACGACGCACCTAACGGGTTACGTCTTATCGTTTGAGAGTGTATTGATAATCAACATTAGGTGATTTCTTTTGCACGCTCAGGAAAGGAGATAGTATGAACATCGCTGTAGTGCTCGCTGGTGGGACTGGGACACGTGTTGGTGCAAATATCCCTAAGCAGTTCATCGAAGTCCAAGGAAAGCCTATCTTAGCATACACTTTGGATAATTTCGAAGTTGATCCGGAGATTGACGCCATAGAAGTTGTCTGCCATAAGGATTGGGTTGATCACGTTCAATCTATATGCGAACAATACGGAATATCCAAGCTTCGCTGGCTTACAACAGGTGGAGATACATTCCAGGAATCAACATTGAATGGTGTTTTCAACCTGAAGGACAAGATAAGCCCCGATGATATTGTTGTGGTAAGTTTTGGCGTCTCCCCTTTCTGCACACCTGATATCATCAACGACAGCATACGGGTCGCTAAAGAGCACGGGAATGCCATCAGTGCAGAGGATTCTCCGCTTTGCACCTGTATCAAGGATGATGAGTATAGCACCACACAGAATCTTATCAGAGAGACTATTAAAGGCTTCAGCAATCCATGGACATTCCGATATGGGGAACTGGTCGAAGCGTATGATGAAGTGCAGAGACGGGGCATTCTGAATGATCTGGAGCCCCATACCACCTCTGTATATCTGGCTCTGGGGAAACGGCTCTGGTTTTCCAAATCATCGGGGTACAATTTCAAAATAACACTGAAAGAAGATCTTGATAAATTCGAAGGGTTGCTCCTGCTGAAGAAGAAGCGGGAAGATGAAGGACAAAAAGTCGACTGGTAAGAAGCCAGAGAAAGGATATTGAGTATGATTACATACAAAGAATTCGAAGTCATTAACACCATGCTGAAAGCCCAGGAGAATGTTCAGGATCTTCCGAAATACGTCTATTCCAACGTCCATTACTACGCATTCAAGTCTCAGGAAGAGGTCGCTGAGCTGGTGGCCAGCCTTGAGGCTAAGGGATATATTACTGGAGACAAAGTAACAGATCTCGGGCTTAAAGAGATTGAACCGCTTAAGGTCAATAATGCAGTCATCCTGGCAGCCGGTGGTGCTGACATCAATGCCAAGTCCGTATATAACATGCCGAAGGGCTTGTTCATGAAGAACGGTGAAACCCTTATTGAGCGTCAGATCCGACAGCTGAAGGAAGCAGGAATTACTGACATTACTGTTGTTGTGGGATACAAGCAGGAACTCTATTTCTTCCTCGTCGATAAGTGGGGCGTGAACCTTGAGATTAATACAGACCTGAACAAGAATAACATCTATTCTCTGTACATGGTCAAAAACTATCTTGGCTCAACCTATATTCTGAACTGCGATAATTATTTCGAAGAAAATCCGTTTTCTGCATATGAGTTTAATTCTTTCCACGCCACTGTATGCAAAGAAGATGCTCACAACGAGCTGGTTGTAAAAAAGAACCAGTCCGGGCGTATTCTTGATGTATACAGCTGTGCAAAGAGCGGTGAGTGCATTTATGGACATGCTTATATTGATAGCGAATTGAGTCGCAGACTCGTAAAGTTCATGGATGATGAAATCGATGATTTCCGCATTTCTGCTCTTTTCTGGGAAGAATTTATTGCCCGGCATTCCGATGACTTGGAAATGTATGTCCGCGAATATCCGGCTGACTTCCTGTTTGAGTTCGACTCTATCCAGGAGATTCAGAACATTGATGGCCTGTTCTTAAGTAACGTTTCCGGCTGGATCAACGAAAAGATCTGCACTGTTCTCAACTGCACTGAGGCAGAAATCACCGATATCAATGTCCTTCAGAAAGGCCTCTCCAATATTCTGTTTACTTTCGTTGTTCGCGGCGAGCGTTATATTTTCCGTTATCCCGGTGACAGCACGCAGTTCTTCATTTACCGCAAGAATGAATGTGTGGCAAATAAACTGGCTGCGAAAGCTCATGCGGATGATACCTACATTTACATTGACGAACAGGGTGCAAAGATTTCAAAGTTCCGTGAGAATTTGATTGACCTTCACGGCAAGTATTACTATGACGTGGAGTTGATGAAAAGAGTGGCGCAGAAGATCCGCGCTTTCCATGATGTTGGATATGATATGCCCGGCTGGGAGGAATATAATTATGATCCCGTTTGGCAGACGGAGCGTCTCTTTAAGGAAGCTTCCAAGATGAAGGGTGACCTTTTCAAGATTTTTGAGAAGGAATGGGTTCAGATTCGCAAGCTCCAGAAGTACGCGGATATGGATGGCGTCAAACACACCATGTGCCACAACGATATCAATATCGATAATGTACTCCTTACCGAGGAGACGCTAGATATTATTGACTATGAATTCGCGGGATACAACGATCCTGGATATGACTTTGGTCGTGTGATTGCTGGCTTTGAATATGAGGCTGATGAGCCGAAGATTCTGGATATCCTGGAAGCTTATTTTGGCCGTCCTGCTACGGAAATGGAGCATCGGCATTGGATGGCATATTCCACCATTCACAACTGGTACTATGTCGGCTGGGCTTTGTATAAGGAGAGCATCAACGAGTATACCCGCGACTGGATGCTGTTCTTCTTCAAGCAGACCAATAAGCTGTTAAAATGGTGTCTACCGAGATATGAAGCTGTTTATGGCCCCATGGAGGATCCGAAGGCTGCTCCTGAGGGGTGGAAAGAATGAACATAGTTCTTATGCTGGCTGGGGGTGTTGGTGCTCGTATGGGTGCCAACATTCCCAAGCAGTTTATTGAGATACAAGACAAACCGATCATAGCCCATACGCTGGAGATCCTTGAGAGAAATGAAAACATCGATGCTGTTGAGATTGCTTGCGTGCATGGGTATGAAGACCTGTTAAAGCAGATAATCGCAAAGTTCGGGATTTCAAAAGTTCGATGGATCTGTGAGGGTGGACCGACATTCAGCTTGTCTGTATATAGTGGGTTAAAGAATCTAAGGGATAAGCTGTCACCGGATGACCTTGTAATGATCCACATGAGTGTAGCCCCGTTTATCGGCGATGATATCATTGATGATGCCATCAGGGTTGCGAAGGAGAAGGGAAATTCGATATCCGAAAATCCCTGTTATCTTTGCATGGGATCACATGATACGGATGAATACAGCACGAAGAGTGTTCTAAGGGAGACAATCACAGGGCTGAATACGCCTCAGACCTTCCACTTTGGAGAGATTATCGAACTGTACGATAGGGCAGAAAAAGAGGGTGTGCTCGAGGGTTTGGAACCGCACACTACTTCCGTTTACTATTATTATGAGAAGCCGCTATACTTCTCCAAAGGGTCTCAGCTGAACATTAAAATCACCAATCAGGATGATCTGGATCTATTCGAGGCATTCTGCATTATGAAGGAGCAACGGCAGAAATGCTGATCTATATAGTGCGACACGGCGAGACAAGAGCAAATGTTGATGGCTATTTGCAGGGGTGGAGTAACGATCCTATAAATGCAAATGGCCGTAAACTTGCTGTGCTTACCGGGAAGGGCATGAGGGGCATCAAGTTTGATTACTGCATATCCAGTCCGTTAATCAGGGCAAAAGAAACCGCAGAGATTGTACTCCGTGAATCAGGGAATGATGTGCCGATCGTTTTTGATAACAGGGTCAAGGAGATTAATTTCGGTGATTATGAGCTGAAGCCAACAAAATCACCGGAGTTTGAGCTATTCTTTTCTGATCCATTCAATTGCCCACAGTTTCCAAACGGCGAGAATGTTCAGATGGTCATCAAACGGACACAGGACTTTCTGTCAGAATTGATACAGAAGGATGATGGTAAGTCATATCTCATTACTACTCATGGCTGTGCCTTGCGGGCAATGCTTAATTTCCTGTATACCGATCCTTCAGATTATTGGCATGGCCACGTTCCTTACAATTGCTGCGTGAACATAATAGAAGCAAGGAATGGAAGAGCCCTATTGGTCGCGGATGATAAGGTGTACTATGATGAAAGCCTGATTGTGGATCGTTATGGTAAGTAGGAGATTCATGTTTTCATTATTAGAGTTATTGTTGTTGAGATAATTGAGGCAACATTTCCCGGAGTGCTTTTCAGGGGATCTTTGGAGGCGACAGCGGTATGTTATCAAAGAAAAGAATAATCGCTGTTGCTGCCAGCGGATTAGCACAGTTCTGTAACTGGAAGACACGAACAGATTATGTTGCTGCAAGAGAAACTCTTATGTCGTGGTCTCCCAAACCCAAAGGACATTGTTTTGGTGAGAACACGGAACAAATCATGTATGACCTTCAAATCATTATACCATCGTACAATGTGGAAGGATACATTAAGAATTGTCTGGAATCGCTCAAGCCTGTGCTAAACAGCAGACATAAAATTCTGATTCAAATTGTCGATGATGGTTCAACTGACGAGACTGGCGCAATATCTGATCGTTTTGCTAAAGAAACGGGAGAGAGTGTTACTGTTATTCATCAGAAGAACATCGGTCTCGCAGGTGCTCGCAACACCGCACTAAAAGCAATTCTCGGTGAATATGTCATGCTGCTTGATTCGGATGATTATTTACCAGAAGATATCGCTATCGATCATATTCTTGATACTGTAAAAGGTTATGATATACTACAGGGCGATTATAAGACTGTAGATTCAAATGGGCATGTCTTATCACAGAATAAGGCAAGTCAGCTATCAGGATATGCTTGGGGAAAACTCTATCATCATACTGTTTTTAAGGAGTTCCAGTTTCCGGGTGGATACTGGTTTGAAGACACACCTATAAAATTTCTCATCAGTAGGATGGATTTGAAAATCAAGAAGCAAAACGAATTCATCTACTGCTATAGGAAGAACCCAGATGGAATAACTGCAAAGTCCCTTAATCAAAGGAAATCGCTTGATTCTTACTGGGTAACAGAGTTGTGTTTGGAAGAGATGCCTGCATTCGGAATCAAATATGATCAACGATCTTACGATAATCTGCTTAATCAAAGCATCCTTAACCTAAAGCGCATAAGAAAACAGCCACAGAGGATCCGCAAAGCAATGTTTGTTTTAACGAATGAGGTGGTTGAAAAATACTTCCCAGACATGGGATCGGCAAAATATGCAGAGATAGATAACGCAATCCGTAACAGGCAGTTTGCCAAGTATGAGTTGCTGGCGATAGCTGATTGGTGTAGTCAGTGAAAGATGGATTTTGATTTCGAGCGCAGCTACGCACGCGAAAGGAAATAACAATACTCTATCTTTGAAAGTGAGTTTAAAGGTTGGCAGTTTCTGAATCATGACAGATTTAAAGTACAAACAAAGCATTAATGATCTTATCTATCTCTGCTCTTGTTCCGTGAACGGATCATCTCCGGAGCAGAAGAGGATAGCCACTCTTGAACTTGACCATCTGTACGAAGCCGCACAAAAGCATATGATGGCTTCCATGGTAGGCCAGATTCTACAGAAAGCTGGTATTCCGACTCCTGCATTCAAAACTGCTATTTCCATGGCCCAGAGAAGGGCTGTTGTTCTCAACAATGATCTGAACAATAAAATTTCCGCTTTGGAAGTTGCTGGGATCTGGTACATGCCACTGAAGGGGTCAGTTCTCAAGGACTATTATCCCTCCTTCGCCATGCGTGAGATGAGCGATATAGACATCCTTTTCGATGCAACACATGCAGAAGAAGTCAAAACTATCATGGAAGGCCTTGGCTTCCGAGCGAAAAGCTTCGAAACCAGCAATGATGATGATTATATAAAGCCACCGTTATCAAATTTTGAAATGCACAAGGCATTGTTTGGGGAGCGGCACGATAAGAAACTATACGAGTACTATAAGAATGTAAAGGATCGGCTTCTTAAAGACGAGGGAAATCAGTACGGATATCACTTCAAGCCGGAAGATTTCTACATTTTCATGATCGCGCATGAGTATAAACACTATAACATGGGCGGCACTGGACTCAGATCCCTGCTTGATACCTACGTTTTTCTCCGGAAGAATACGCTAGACATGTCTTATGTGGAAGCGGAAACAGAAAAGCTGGGGATCGAATATTACGAGCGCCAGAATCGTAGCTTGGCTCAGAAGTTGTTTTCAAAAGACGGAAGAAAGTTAACGGCGGAAGAAGAGAAGATGTTTGACTACATCATCGCATCTGGAACATATGGTACTCTGGAACACAAGATCGATAATACCGGCGGAAGAATCAAATATTTCATCCGGCGGGTATTCGGACCGATTGGTAAGAATGATCCATATCGGGAGCACTTCAAGAAGACATACGCCACCTTCTTCAATCACCCGATCCTGCTTCCATTCCTGCCGTTTTATCGCCTGTTCCGGGCGCTGAAAAACAGCCCGAAGCGAATAAAGGCAGAAGCCAACGCACTGAGAAAATCCGGGAAGGCTAACGGAGCGAGACAGGATTTGTTAGGGCGTATTATTTCAGGGACGGTATCGTTCGATGCCAACACTCCTGTGAGTACCAACGCAGACCGTCGATAATTCGGTCAGTACTAACGCCCTGAGAACCCGAGCCGGGAAGGCGACGCGGTGAAACCCGGCTTTCTTTTTCAAGGGCTTGTATAGAATAACATGTGTAGGAGAACACGGGTTACCGAGTCGAAGTAGAAAGGAACTGGCATGAGCAAAAAGAAGATAACTGATCCGGAAGGTTCGATGGAGGAACTCATCGCCCGTGCTGTGGAAGCAGCCAAGGCTCCATTCACCCCTGATCGCAAAGCAGATATGCCTTCCCTTCGTTCTGTTGCTGAGCAGCTAGGAACGACGGTCATCCGCACCCGGAAGCTACTGATCACAGCCGGATATTTCACATCCCCGACGGCATCAACTGTCCAGCGTCTGAAAGCGGAAGGAAAGACCATAGAAGAGATTGGAGCCGCGCTCCGCCTAAAACCCGCCGCCGTCTACGGATATCTTCCGTATGAGAATCTCGCTTACAACCTACCGCAGACAACCAGCAATGCAGATCGGCACAAGAGGTACAGAGCGACGAAGAAGTTGAAGGTGGCGGTAGACACAGGCAGCATAGAGAAGATCTCGGCTGCGCTCTGGCGCTGTGTGTGCATCTTCTCCGGCTATCCATTTACCACATCAGGACGAGGATCACGATCTGGTGTGGAATACACCTATCAGGTCAGTCGTAAGGGTGGTTCAGGCGGTCGACATTACAGCGGGCATTCTATCCCTGGCTATGGGAACGAAATCTGCCTGAATGTGAACGGGGAAAAGAAGGAGCGGAGCATAAGCCGGAGTTCGGTCGAACTTGGATTCCAGAAATATCTGGAGCTACTGAAAACTGAGGGAGCTGTGACGGGACCGAAGAAACTCGGTGTGTTTGGTGCGTCATATTTGCTGCCGTTGTTCCAGAGATTTTATAGGCCGTAAGGCTTTCTTTTGTAGCAAGCGGGTAGAATAACACGGGTATGTGACAATACTTCAGGTGGGAAGACGAGCCGATTAACACATACGAGTAGAATGACATGGGTGATTGTGTAAAGCAGTGGGGATGGTCAACGGCGGCCATCCCCTTATTTTTTTCCAGTTTTGGCATTATATGGCTCTCTCAAAGACCATGTCTGTCAGCGCATCCTTTACAAGCTCTGCCGGATTAGAATCGGGCCTTATCCAATCGTCGATCATCTCCGCTGGCAAAATAACAGGCATCCGGTCATGGAGACGAGATAGTTCTTGGCTAGGGGTCTTTGTGAGAATCGTAAACACCGGGTATTTCAGATCCCGAAACTCCTCAAGCCTATACAGGCCTGCTAAATAGCAGACCTCTGCACCACGCGGCTGTATCATGTATTTGTCACCAGCTTTCGACTTCCCAGTCGCCGTGAACAGATGCTCCCATTCGAAGTAGTAGCTTGCGGGAACAATGCAGCGGTGCGATTTCCAGGCATCCTTCCAGAGCGGTTTCTCAGCTGCGCTTTCCATCCGGCAGTTGACGATGGGACGATCGACGCCCTTTGCACTGAACCCCCAGTACATTGGGAAAACCTTCCTTGCACTGGACGGAGATGGCGCAATCACCGGAACTATTTCTGTTGGGCGGACTTCACCTTCTAGGGTTAAGGGTTTGCCCAGACGGTCACGCATCTTGGCGGCGAGTGGCGCTCGGTTCATCTCTTCCACAATGGGTCGCAGTTCCGGACTCATTTCCATGTAGTATCGACAACACATATAATTTCCTCCATATCAGGAGTATTCACGGGTCAGGGATTTTCAGCTCTGACCCTATTTTTTTCGCATTTTTCGCTGGACACACTCGGTGCCGTATTCACCACACTTCATCCGGCACGTCCTCGAAGAGGGATGATTTCTCTGGCTCAATGTCCAGAATATCCTCGAAGTCGATCACGACCTTCCCGGTTTCCCCCATGAGCGAGAGCGTTTCCCGGATCTCGTCTACATTCAGCACCATGCCTGAGATCTTCTCATATCGTCCCTGCTCTAAAACAAAAGCGAAATTGTCCTGATCGGTACAGGGAACAAAGTACTCCACGGTCACCATGATACGGTTCATCTTCGCCATCCGACCGTTGTAGGTATAACCTTGGAGGATGGACAGCTTGTGGCTAAGTTCCTGTTTGGAATCCTCATCGAGCTCTGCTTTATCAACGTACCTTACCTCTTTTGACCCGATGACTTCATCAAAGCCTTTGAGAGCATCAAAGGGAGAAAAGATCTTCGCCCAGCGATATGTGGGCATCGGTGGATGCTTAATGGTGAACGCATCCCACCCTTCATGCTGGGGCTTACCTCTCAGAAAGACATCCATATATTTGAAAGAAGGCGGCATCGCCATAGCGCCAAGTTGCATGATCCACACCTCCAGTTGCTGCTATCCTGGAGCAGCACTGGAAAGATGAAATCAGGCTCGGTGACCGCCTATCTGTTGATTCCGTTCCAGTTGTGTTGCTCCTTCGAGCAGATTTTTTCCGGTAAACAGGGCGTTTGCCCCGTATTTTGAGCGCACTTCACTAAGGGCTCCCTGGAGACGTTTTTCGCGTTCCAGAGCCTCATAGTCTATGAACATATTAAGTTGGAAGAATCCGCTGTCCGTCCGGACACTTTCGGCGCAAATACCGAGCCTTCGATAGAGCAGCCGGTGATCTGTCTTCTTGTCGAAAGAAGCCAGCAGCAGCGGGGCGACGGTTGAGATACTGTTCGTATCCATTGGCATTTTTACCGTCCCATTGTTGTGTTTAGGGTGGAGGCGTCCATAGAAATCAAGGACCCGTTCTCCTTCATATCCGGGGCATACCTCCAGGCTTTTATAATCGTAAGAAACCCACCAGGTGAATTTCGGCGCGACCACACCCTTGGCAAACATGTCGGTACAAAGGCAGTCTATCATCTCTTGGAAAACGGTTCTTGCCTCTCCGTACTTATAGGGCCGTGGGAGTACCTGGCCGTTGGAGAGACTGTGGCCATCTGAATGGTAGTTCTTTATATCGGCCATAGTTACCGGATCGATGCCCCAGGCGTGGGCGATAAGAATCTCGCCGTCGATCCCGAACTTTTTGTAGAACCATTCTTCGTCATACTGTGACTTTTGAGCAATGTCTCCCATGGTGAAGAGGTAGGCTTTTTCCAGCGTGCGAGCCTTTCCCGGGCCCAGCATCCAGAAGTCCGTCAAGGGCCGATGCTCCCAGAGCAGGAACTTATAGCTGTCCTCGTTGAGTTCGGCGATCCGCACGCCATCTTTATCCGGTGCAGCCTTCTTCGCGATGGTGTCCATGCAGACTTTCGCCAGATAGAGATTTGTCCCGATACCGACTGTGGCGGTAATGCCGGTGGTGGCAAGAACATCCCTTATCATGGTCATGGCCATGACATGCGCCGGGTGAAGTCCCTGCCGTTTGGCTTCCTCCCTATATCGAGAAAGATAAGGAGTCGCATCGATGAAAGATTCATCCACTGAATAGACATGTACGTCATCGGGAGCCGCATACTGCAGGATGATGGAATAGATCTGTGCTGAGACCTTCTCGTACAGCGCCATGCGCGGGATTGCTGTTATGTATTGGACTCTTGTTCGGTGCGCCCGTTCATAATCACGGATAGCTCTCTTTGCTTCGAAGAGGCGGGGACGGCCGGGAACCCCTATTGCCTTGAGACTCGGGGACACAGCCAAACATATCGTCTGATCGGACCGGCTGTCGTCAGCGACTAAGAGGTTGGTGGTAAGAGGATCAAGTCCTCTGGCTACACATTCACAGCTGGCATAGAAAGGACTTCATGTCGATGGCGATATAGCACTTTTCTGACATGGTGGGTACCTCCTTTCATAGAATCCAAATTACCATTCGGGCCCTCTTTGCCAATTCCGTAGGAAATCAGCTCTGGTCTCCGGGATATTCGGCAGTTCATAGTCTTTATAACTCAGGGCTTTGAATTTGAATTTCACCAGACCGACATCGATGCCAAGATCTGCAGCTAACTGTTCGTAAGAGGGCATGTCAGAGTGACAATCATAGAACTCCTGCATTTGTTCGTCTTCAAACTGCATTTTTGCCCGGTCTGTCCGATAATGATCGATGTGGGCGTTGATATATGCGACTAGACGCTGATACTGTCTGTAATAAATCTTGTCAAGAATGAAATCATCCTCAATATATAATTCCGCTGCCGTGAGGTTTGCGCTGTTCTCCATCGGCGCGGTAGACATACTGAAAAGTCCAAAATTATCTTTAAACTCCAACCCAGATGCTGCTGCCTTATAGTCATTCAGCGAGTGACCCAGTTCATGGAGAACACCGGTCAGTCGCTGAACATCGTCAGCACCCTCATTGATACCGATATACTGCGTCCTACTCCAAACCTTATAGACACCGAGCAGAGTTTCAGGCTGCTCAAAGGGCCAAAGTTTGATGTGCCTGGCATCAATGATTTCATACGGGTCGCGAGTTTTATATTTTTTAAGGGCGCTTTGCGCCATCCTTAGTGCTTGTGGAACCATCAAGAGGCACTCCTCCATTTCAAAAAAGATAAGGGGATGTACCTGCTGCTGTGTCCGAAGTTATCTTTCACTGGGCAGGTTAGGTTTTGCGGTACTTCTTCGGAGTGTATTTCTTTGCTTCCTCCTTGGAGTCGAAGAACATTTCTAACATCAGATCGCGGAAGGCATCCCGTTCTTCCTCGTTCAGGCGGCCACCTGCATAAAGAGCTCTTGCGCTTTCGTACACTTGCCGGGCCTGCGCCATACCGCGAGAACCATACTTCTCCTTGGCCTGTGCCAGCACTTCCTCCTTATGGAGCTCCTGCTGGAAGGTGTCTTCCTCTATGAAGTATTCTGTTCCAACATCCAGGGCTGCGGCGAGTTTACGGATAGCATCAACACCGGGAGTCCGCTCATTGTTCTCAATATAGCGGATAGCGCGATCAGACAATCCACTGGCGCGGGAGAGGGCAGCCATCGTCATGTTTTTAGTCTGGCGCAGGAACTTGACCTTGTCGCCAATCGTCACTGGCGCGGTCTGACCATCTTCGGGCCTTTTGTTTTCTTGGTTTGTACTCATAGTAGCGACCTCCTTGATTTGAGTGGGTTTGAGTGGGGCGGAACGGCTGTGCCGGAACAAGGTTTCCGGAACAACTGTTCACAGTATATACCGGAACAGCTGTTCCGTCAAGGGGGCAGGGAAAGAAAAATTGTTAATTTTCTTCCCACGGTATCAGTCTATCAAAGATGATGTCCGAAAAAATGGACATCAAAAAAGACAGCCATCGTAATTGATAGCTGTCTTTGAGGGCTATTCCATATCGTCGAGGAAATCGGTGGAATCATCGGAGGGTTTTGCCTTCTCCCTCAGATTATCCCGGAGACACTTGATTGCTTCATATTCTTTTACGAAGGCACTGTCAGGAGACTCAATCGCTCTAGCCAGATCACCATAGAGCCCTCGGTTATTATCAATCCGCTCCCAGTCAAGCTGATATACGTGACCAGTGACTTCCGGTTCTCCATACATTTCTTCGTAATCGGAAGGGACATTATAACTCAGGTCGTCCTGTTTGATGTCTTCCCGGTAAACGTAGGTTTCTTCTACAAAATAACCGTATCCTTCCAACTCGTCGAAGAAGGGCACATCCATTTCCAGATGATAGGTCTCCAGGATAAATGCGTAAAGGTTGGATGATGGGGCGCAGTTATCTTCATCCGCCTCGCAGTCGCCATCCGCCATTTCATAATCAGGATAGATGGTTTCGAGGAAGGTCCATAGGCCATCGGCATTTTCGCATCTTTCGATCAGCTGTTCCAGATAAGGCAGGAACATATACAGCGCGACTGCCTTGGGTTTCATATCGTAAAGCATCTGAAGGGCGGTGTCGCCTTTTTTAGTCGTATTGTCCTGGTCAAAAACCGGGATCACTTTCGTTAGCTGCTCATCGAGCTGGGAGTTGAAGAACTTGGCACAGAAGTATTCCTGGAAGGAACGGTGGATGAAGGAGTACTGCATTCCGTCCAGATACATCAGGCACAGATTGTTCGTGAGGTCATAGATAAAGTCATCAACGGAAATTCCGGTCAGTTTATACTTCTTCACCAGGAGCTTAAAGTATTTCTCCATTTCAATGTAGTCGAAGGAGACTTTCCCGTCACGGTATGTGGCGGTGCAGAAGAAAGCGAAGTAGTCGGCAAACTTGTCGTATTTCCATCCGGTTTTCAGTTCACGGCTGTAGCCATCCTTCAGTGCGTCATGGCGGCGGGACAGGACGATGTAAGCCTCCTGATAGAATTTGTGCTTGACCGTCGGTACGTCCGCATCCAGCTCAAAGGTCAGGATCATGATGGACAAAAGAAGCGGGTTGCCGCAGAAGCTGTTGTGCGTCCGGTAGAGCGTCGAATTCAGCAGGGAGCGGAATCTTGCCTGCAGCTTTGGGGCCTCAGCGTGGTAATTTACACGATCAACGAATTCCAATGCCTGCGCCTTGGTGAACGGCTGAAGCTCAAGCACAGAGAAGCGTGTAAACGACTGGAAGTTCGTGTAGGGCCGGGAGGAGATGATGAAACTGTTCATGTAGTACCGGTCAATGAAGCCGTTCATCTGTTTGGTGAAGGCGGCTAACAGGGACGCGTGAATCTCATCCAGACCATCAAAGAGAAACAGGACCTTCCCCGATTTTAGTAGTGTTTCCATTCCATCGGCAGTCAGATCCGGCCACAGATTGCTGACCATCTCAAAGATGTAATCCGTAAAGGAGTCATACGGCTTATCGTAATCCTTGAGCGGGATGAACAGCGGGATGCGTCCTTCCGCGTCATATTCATCAATGGCGGTGAGCAGGATATTCCGCATCATCATAGATTTTCCGAGTCCGCCGGAACCACTGAGAACAAGGTAAGGCGAAACGTTGACCAGGCTGTCGATGTCCGTAATGGGGACAGTTTCATACCAGTAGGTAAATGGACGCTTGGGATCACGGACCCTCATCATGACCTTGTTGGGGATGTAGTAGGACCGAAACGGTCGGAATGCTTCTTTCTGAAGGATGGTCGGGATGTAATTGTACTTGTTCGCGATATGTTCCATGTACGAGCGGCAGCCGGGGAATTCCTCTTTGAGCGCCTCTTTGTGAAGCAGACTGTGGAGTATAGCATGCCCCCTGGCAAGAGACTCAGGATCGAGGTCAGAAAGCCGCATGCTTGCGAGATCAGAAGAAGCAGGAAGGGCAAAAGATACTTCTACCTCCTGTGGGATGGAAGCGCCTATGCTGCCTCGGAGTTTTCCTACCTGGTGCTCCTCATCCTTCTTCAATTGCCAGCCTTCAATGGTTTTTCTTCCTATGGTGTTGTCCTGCGCGTATACAACGATATAGTCCAATGCCCCGATCAGGAGTGCAGACAGGTGGATTTTGGAAGAGGAAACCAGTGCGGCTTTTGTGATGGTTGTGCCGTCTGCCAGCGCATGAAAAGGAAAGCTGTCGGAAATCGTCTCATCCCTGGCGATTAATTCAAGGATTGCCTTTGCAAGGGACGCCATAGCGCTGGCATCTTCCACCTGGAGATAGTATCTGCAATACTCTGTTGTTTCGGACAGGACAGAGGAGTAGTCGCCGCTGACCCGGTCATGATAGGCGCTGGTATATTTACTGTCGTTCAGAGGAAACTCCGAACCGCTGGCTTGCTTGCAGTTTTTGAAGACCGAGGCGGCGCTCCGCAGTCCGTCCGGGTTATATGGCCTGTGTTCCGGATACAGCAACCGGAACAACGATACAAACATGCTGTTTTCGCTGACTGTGCTCTTTTCGCCGAGTATGGTCAGCTTTTTCTTTGTGTTGGGGCGTTTGAACGCGTCCTGCGTCAGGAGGGTAAAGAGTGTACCTCCGCACAACCTGTAAATCATGGGCACAGCCCCCCTTTTCTGTGAGTATATAAAACCATTGTCCATTATACATATCCAACTGACAATCTTCAAGAAAAATCCTGTGAACACTGAAATTACAACACTTCCAAACGCTCCCTAACAGTTCTCAACTATCGACACCTACAGTTTTCAACATCAGGATATGCACGTAATCAAGAAGCGGTCGTGAGACCCGGTCGACAAGGAGGCGGCCAATGTAAGCGTACCGGCGGCTGCACAGCCGGTGAACATGAAGCCCGCGACGGCGGGTAAAAACGAACATCGACCTGGATGCATACAGGACAACGGATGCTCGCATACGCAATCACCTAATTCCTTAAGGATGGGTGAAGAAGCGTATCGAGACACCCTTGGCCTTGTGCATCCTTTTTTTAGCCGGGCTGAGGGAGACCTCCCCGGCTTTAGCTGTGCGCAGCAACCGTTGTCCTGACTGACCCAGGCCGCAGGCCAGAGGCCAGAAAGGACGCAAAATGAACATTACTATTAACGCGAACGGCAACAGCAACGTCACCATCACGGGCAATGAGAACCTCATCAGCAATGACACCACTTTCGGTGAACTCCTCACCATTCTTCGGACAAGGCCGGAAGCAGCAGAAGCCTCTAAAACGGAGCAGGCAGAAAAGAAACGCGAAGAGGATATGGCACGACTGTGTGCCCTCCTGGGAGAAGATTTCGAATCCTCAGCGACACATGATGATGCAGCAGAAGAGAGTCCGCTGGTGAAAGAAAAGCGCCGTCCCGGTGCTGTGCAGCTTCGCACCAGTGTTCCGAGGATCGCCCGGATTCAGATTGGTGCCGACAGCCTTTGTGAGGTATTCAGCAATGGTTATGCCGTTTACGACAACGGCGACAGAAAAACGGTTCTGTGGGTGCCAGACTGCGGAACATATACCTATTACTTTGGCCAGCTCCGAGACAATGAGAAACAGTACCTGAAGGAAAAAGAAGTGCTGGATATGGAAGTGCTGGGTGCGCTTCCCTGGTACAACGTGCTGGTGTTGTTCGGGGAAACGCAGATTGAGAATAACCTGGATCATCCGAAATCCAAAGGCACCAGCAGTGACGCCGAGGTACCGGAGGAGTGGGAAGTGAAGCCTGCGTACCGTTGGATCTGCGGTGCTCACTTTGATAGTCCGGAGGAGGCGTTTATTAAGAAGGAAGAGGCTGAGGAACGGCGGAGAGCCCTGACGGACAAGCAGCGGCGGATTTATGAGCTCTATTATGAAGAGGGCTATACGCAGGAAGAAATCGCCCAGCTGCTGAATATCGGCCAGAACGCTGTCCACTATCATCTGAAGAGCATTGGAAAACGACTGCAGAAGGACATGGAAAAATTTTTCTGATCGACTACTGATATTTTCGGCCCTGAAAAATCTTAATAGTAGAAGGACTTGAAAGTCCCTCGAACCAACAGGCCGCTGTTCTCGTAAAGAAGGCAGCGGCCGACTCATTTTACGAGCTGCGGCCGGACCGCAGAGAAAGGAAATTGCAGTGGAAAAAGAAGACAGACTGAAGAAGGTTTTTATCTGTTCACCGTGCAGGCCGAGAGGAGAGACACCGAAGGCAAGAGAGCGTGACTGGATCGGGAACATAAACTGCGCTCGCCAGGCATGCCGGTATGCGATTGATCAGGGGAAGATCCCGTATGCGCCGCACCTGTATTTCACAACGATGCTTTCCGAAGCGGATGAGGATGAGCGGGAACTCGGCATTCTGCTGGGACTGGTGTGGCTTTCGCAGTGTGATGAACTGTGGATCATTGGCCGCAGGATTACGGAGGGGATGAAGAGGGAAATCGCTCAGGCCGAGGCGTGGAATATCAAAGTGGTTCACTATATTCCGGAGAGAACTGCAGAAGAGCGATTGCTGGATGCCATTTTCCATCCGGAAATCAAATATAAAGAAATGACCTGAAGGGAGAAGAAATGATGGGTACAGATAATAAGAACGATCAGAACCTCACGGTGGAGAGCACGGAGACGACGCCAACTGTGACAGTCAGCATGAAGAAGCTGATTGCCGGTGTCGGTACGATGTTTGCGGGCGTACTGCAGATGTTGGAAGCCCTGGAACCGCAGGCGGCAAAACAGCTGATGGATCGCGTGGTGCAGGATGCTGAAACGGATCAGGCCGCAGCCAACGATACCGTTTCTGCAAAAGAGGAAACGGAGCCGGTGCATGAAACAGAAGCGACTGCGAAGCAAGCAGATGCAGAAGAGCAGGCTGCCCCGGTAGAAGAAGTCCAGGATCCGACTCCTGCGGCAGATCAAACACAGACCGTCACGGTGGACGATATTACAAAGATCATCGTCCGCAAGGTAAAGCAGGACCGGACGAACAATGAAAAAATCGGTTCTATCTTGAAAACCTACGGCGTGGCCAGGGTCAGCGAGCTTCCGACAGCGAAGTATGAGGCATTCCTGACGGATATCTCGCAGCTTTGATCGGAGGTGGCCTATGCCGGATGTACATGCGCTCTTGAGCGCGTCTAGTTCAAAGCAGTGGCTGCATTGCCCGCCTTCTGTCCGGCTGCAGGAGGGATTCCCCAATGAGAGCTCCGTGTATGCGGAAGAGGGCACTTTCTGCCATTCGGTCTGTGAATATAAGGTCCGGAAATATCTGAAGGAGCGGGTTAAGCGGCCTCAGTCGGAAGAGTTTTACACAGAAGAAATCGATCAAATTACGGATGTGTATTACGAGTTTGTGGTCGGCGTCATTGAGGAGATGAAGCGTAATGGCTGTGAGCCGTTGGTCCTGGTAGAGGAGCGGGTAGACTACGGCCATATCGCGCCATCTGGATTCGGAACAGCGGATATGCTGATCGTCGGCAGGGATGCGGATGGGAAAGGTGTGCTGCACATTATAGATTTTAAGGCAGGTGCCGGAATCTATGTGGAGGTCGATCATAACTCCCAGCTTTCCCTGTATGCGCTTGGCGGCCTCCATGCTTACGGATATATCTATCCTATTGAGACAATCAGGATGAGTATTGTTCAGCCTCGGTTGGATAACGTGAACACGTTTGAATGCAGCCGGGAAGAACTGGAGGCATGGGGAGAGAGCATCAAGCCCATCGCCAAGATGGCCTTTGAAGGAAAAGGCGAGCAGAATCCCGGTGAATGGTGCAGGTTTTGCCGGGCAAAGCCGGTGTGCAAAGCCTGCGCTAAGGAGGCGTTATCGTTATGTCGGGAGGAATTCCTGGATCTCGATGCAGGCGCTTTATCGGAAGACCCGCGTGCCAGCCCTGGAGAGACCAATGATCTTGAAGCTCCCTACCAGGCAGATACGACCGTACCTGTGTTCAAACAGCCCGGTCTCATTCCAATAGCAGAGCTTGCGGAGATCCTTCCCACGCTTAACCGGATCAGCTCATGGATTGAAGCAGTCTTTGCTTACGTGACGTCTGAGGCCGTGAACCACGCTGTCCCCGTTCCGGGGTACAAGGTCGTGGAAGGACGGAGCAAGAGGGTTTTCACGGATACCAAGGCAGTGGTGGATACAGCGGTGGCCAATGGCTATACCGATCTGTATAAGCAACAGCTGATCACACTGACGGAATTCGAAAAGATGATGGGCAAAAAGCGGTTCAATGAGTTGCTGGGTGAGTATGTGGCAAAGCCGCCCGGCAAACTTGCGCTTGTCCCGGAATCGGATCCGAGACCGCCAGTGGATCTGAACAACGCACCCGATCAGGAATTTGCTGTCCTGACTGATCCGGGTGAGGAATAACAAGGACAGCGGAACAAGAAATACTGCGCCGGAAGATAAACCGGCGCTGTTTTTATGGAGGAAATGATTATGGCAAACAAAACGATGTCTCCGACCAAGGTGGTCATTCCCTGTCGCCTGAGCTTTGCAAATATCTGGGAACCGAAAAGCATCAACGGCGGTGAGGAGAAGTATTCTGTATCCTGCATTATCCCGAAGGCCGATAAGGCTACGCTGACAAAAATCCAGAAGGCGATCGAGGCGGCAAAAGAGGATGCGAAGGGCAAGAAGTGGGGAGGTAAGATTCCGCCCAACCTGAAGCTTCCGCTCCGCGATGGCGATATCGACCGCCCGGATGATGAGAACTATGCAGACAGCATGTTCCTGAATGCGACCAGCAAGGACGCTCCGCAGATTGTTGACCGCAAGGTGCAGCCGATCCTGGATCCCATGGACTGCGGCTCCGGAGACTACGCCAATGTCTCTGTCAACTTCTATGGATTTTCCGCTTCCGGCAATCGAGGTATCGCAGCCGGGCTCGGAAACATCCAGAAGGTGCGTACCGGGGAACGTCTCGCGGGTAAGACCTCCGCAGCTTCCGATTTCGATGAGATCGAGGGCGAGGATGACGGCACGGATGTGTTTGGCGAGGACCTGCCGGATTACCTGAAGTAAGGTCCTAAGATATCGGACTGATAGCGGATGGGAGAGGGCTGCGGCTCTCTCCTGTTTGCGTTTTACAAGAATCCCCAGTACATGGAGGTTCTTGTAAGACGCAGAATGGAACAATGAATTATACAGTATGTGCCGATCAGGCATGTACGGAAGGGATGGTGGTGATTTGGACGAGAAGAAACGGGTGTTGTCTATCGACTTGGAAACATTCTCTGATATCGATCTGAGTAGCTGCGGGGTGTACCGCTATGTGGAGGGGGATTTCCATATCCTGCTTTTTGCCTATGCCTTTGACGATGAAGATGTGAGAGTAGTGGACATGGCCTGCGGAGAAGAACTGCCTCAGGAAGTCCGGGACGCTATTTTCGATGAAACTGTCACCAAGGCAGCATGGAACGCACAGTTCGAACGTACATGCTTGTCCAGGTATTTTGGTACCCAGCTCTCTCCAGATTCCTGGCAGTGCTCGATGGTCTGGGCGGCATCCTTATCGCTTCCGCTGAAGCTGAAAACAGCTGCAGAGGTCTTGAAGACCGGAGAACAGAAGGATGATGCAGGCGAACGGCTGATCAAGTACTTTTCTGTTCCTTGCAAGCCGACCAAAACCAACGGTGGACGGACACGAAACCTGCCGGAGCATGCTCCGGAGGATTGGGAACTTTTCAAATCCTACTGTATGCAGGACGTGAGGACAGAACGGGATATTCGGCATAAGCTGGAGGCATTTCCCCTGCAAAAAAGCGAGTGGAACTTCTATCACATGGATCAACGGATCAACGATAGAGGCGTCCTGATCGATAAGACGTTGGTGGAGCAGGCAATTACCTGTGACATGATGCTTTCCGAAGAGATGACAGCAAAGGCATACGAACTGACCGGCCTTGAGAATCCGAACTCTGTATCGCAGCTGAAAGGCTGGCTGACGGAGCGAGGGATCGATGTGGACAGCCTTGGAAAAAAGAACGTAACGGCACTCATCAAAGACCTGGATAAGCACAGTATTGATAGCGAGGCATTGGAGATGATGCGGCTCAGACTGCAGATGGCGAAGTCTTCCGTCAAGAAATATCAGGCGGCGGATCGATACATTTGCCTGGATGGCCGGGCGCATGGTCTGTTCCAATTCTCTGGCGCAAACAGGACACAGCGCTGGGCCGGACGCGGAATCCAGTTGCAGAATCTTCCGCAAAACCATATCAGCACGCTGGATGAAGCACGGGAGTTGGTGAAGCTCGGATGCTTCGACATGGTCGAAAGCATCTACGGAAACACACCAGACATCCTGTCACAGCTGATTCGAACCATGCTGATTCCGAAAGAAGGCTGTGAGTTTATCGTGGCAGACTTTTCCGCCATCGAAGCTCGCGTGCTGGCCTGGTTGGCCGGGGAGCAGTGGCGAATGGATGCCTTCAAGCGTGGAGATGACATTTACTGCGCATCGGCCTCACAGATGTTCGGAATGCCCGTTGTCAAGCACGGGATCAATGGCGAGCTGAGACAGAAGGGAAAGGTCGCGGAGCTGGCCTGCGGCTACGGCGGGGCGGCTGGAGCCCTGATCAGTATGGGGGCACTCGATATGGGCTTGTCCGAGGAGGAACTGCCGGGTCTGATCGACGACTGGCGCACAGCCAATCCGCATATCGTGCAGTTCTGGTGGGATGTGGAGAAGGCAGCCATGGATACCGTGAAGGATCATCGGGAGCGTAACGTCGGCAAAATAGGTTTTCAATTCTATGCCAATACGCTGTGGGTCGTACTGCCATCCCGAAGAAAACTCGCATACATTAAACCGAGACTGCAGCCTAACCGATTCGGCCGTATGGCTATGACATTTGAATCTTTGAATGCCGCAAACAAGTGGAGCCGTGGAGAAACGTACTCTGGAAAGTTGGTAGAAAACTGCACGCAATCTACAGCCCGCGATCTGTTGGCCGAAGCCATGTGGCGCATGGAGCTGGCCGGGCTCGACATTGTGGGGCACGTTCATGATGAGGTTATTCTGGAAGTCCCGAAAGGCGAAATAACGGTGGAGGATGTTTGCTCTATCATGAATCAGAATCCGACATGGGCAGACGGACTTGTTCTTTCCAGTGCGGGGTACCGTGGGGACTACTACTTCAAGGATTAAGCCCTGCCGATGCAGCAAGATTTTCATAGGCAGCTACTGATATTTCGTGCCCTGAAAAATCTTATAAGTGGAGGAACATTAGAATAGGAGGCCGTCATGGGTAGAAAGAAGAAAGAGAAAGTCGGAAGCTTTGACCGGATTGGCGAAGAAGTCAATCTGGAAAAGTGCCCGGAGTGTGTGGAGCATCCGGACTGCTTTGCCTGGATGGATGGAAGATGCACAGCCCTGAAGGAAAGCGGAGGTCGGGGCTGTGTTTTTTATTGCACTGCTGAAAAGGCAATCGCTGAGGCGCGGGTGTGTTTCAGAAAGCTGATGGAGCAACACCGGACAGATTTGATTCAGAAATACTTCAAGTCATTATCCGCGCTTGGTCTGCTGGATGAAGAAATCGACGCGGTATGCCGGGCGGTGGATCAGCTGTCGGATCAGATGCCGGAGCAATCCGTCGATCTGGCGGGAGATGCACAGTGCAATGCAGGTGGAGAGGAGGGCACAGATGGAGCAGATGATAGGTGCCGTGATCCCGTGGGGTCTTAACGGCACAGCACGGGATGATCCTTATACGGATCTTGCATCCGCTGTTGTTGCACAGGCTGCAAAGGACTATATCAAAATCTTAAGAAAGCTGTGGAAGAAGGACATAACGGTCCAGGCGAGGAGAGAGTTGTTCCTTGGGAAACTGGACCTGGAGAGCTTCTTTCATTCTGCGTGGTATGAGATGCTGACGGATGTGGATCCGGATTTTTTGCTCTCAAAATGTAACTGTACAGCCTTGGAGCAGGAAAAGGAATTCAGTCGAAAACAGGCAGAAAAGCGAAGCAGAAGGCTTGTCGATAAACAGAAGAATACAACTACTGAGCAGGAGGAAAAAGTACATGAAACAAGGCAGAGCATTACCTGAGGTGCTGAAAGAGCTGCAGCATCAGAACAATATGAAACAGGATTTCATCGGTCCGGCGCAGGCGTTCATGTTGGAGCCTGATGGCCGGACTTTTCGTATTCGGCATCAGAACACAGGGGCAGAGGAGACCTTCGGGACGACGGACCTCTTTCACAGACAGGTTGGCAGTACGCTTGGTATCCCGGCGAAATACTATGACCTGATGCGACAGCAGAAACCGGAACTCCTGGCGGAGAACGTGAATAGCTGGTTTGCAGACCGGGAGCAGTCGTACATGATTCGCAGCATGGATTATGGTTCCGGCAGAGTTGCCAGGGCACTGCTGTCCGACCGGTATCGCCGGATTGATAACCTGGAGGTAGCGGCAGCTGTGCTTCCTCTATTCGCGGGCAAGGAAGAGATGGAAGTGGTCTCGACAGAGGTCAGCCCCAACCGGCTGTATCTGAAGATCGTCAATAAGCGTTTGGAGATGGAAGTTGTTCCAGGCGACTATGTACAGGCTGGTGTGGTGATTTCCAATTCTGAGGTTGGCCTTGGCGCTGTATCGGTCCAGCCGCTGGTTTATCGTCTGGTCTGTACCAACGGTATGGTGGTGAACGACTTCGGAGAACGCCGTGCTCATGTCGGCCGGGCGGTGAAAGCCCTGGAGGACAGTTTTCAGCTGTACTCGGATGAAACCATGGAGGCGGAGGATAAAGCCTTTATGCTGAAACTTCGTGATACAACAATGGCTGCACTTGAGGAGGCGAGGTTTGCACAGATCGTCGGACGGCTTCAGGAAAGCACGCAGGCAAGGATCACAGGCAGGGTGCAGGATGTGATCGAACTGACGGGTAAAGCTTATGACCTGAATCAACCGGAACAGGATAGTATCCTGAACTACCTGATACAGGGCGGCGACCTGTCCCTTTATGGCTTATCCAATGCCATCACGCGTGCCAGCCAGGATGTAGATTCCTACGACCGGGCAACAACGCTCGAGGGCATCGGCTGGCAGGTGGCAACCATGCCAGAGACCCAGTGGAAGGAGATCAACAGCCATGTGTCATGAGCATCATTACCCAAGAGGGTATCGTGATGATGAGGAATTATATGTCTACGATCAGTGCTGTGATAACTGTTGCAATGCCCATTGCCCCATGGAATATCCAATGTCGTTAGAGGAGTATCTCGAAGAATGCGGCTGTGTGCCGGATGGCTATGATCCGGAAGAGGAAGCTTTGAAAATGGCTGAGGTTACAGAGCGCCGGAAGGAAGACGCAATCCTCAAAGAGGATGAGCCGACCTGGTGTATCTACTGGAAAGGACGGAGAGACTGCAGGTGAGGGAATATGTCATAGAAAACGAGTTTGTCAAAGCCGTTCGGGCAGCGGGCGGCGTGGCATACAAGCTGACCAGCCAGACCGCTAATGGGCTGCCGGATCGCCTGGTTTTGTTCTTCCCGGCAAAGACTATCTTTGTGGAGCTGAAAGCACCGGGAAAAATGCTGAGGCCGCTGCAGCGAAAGCGCCGGTATCAGCTCATGAAACTGGGTTTCCCGGTGTTGTGTATCGATCGACTTTCACAGATAAAACCAGCGATCAAAGCGATTTTGGATTGGATACCCGGCACCCCTTTTCCGGAGGGAATCGGTGCCAGAATACCGGAGCTGGAGATTGCGCAGCTGCCATCAGACCAGGGAAGCCTCACCGACCTGAATGATTACGGAGATACCCTGGAAGCAGAAGACCCGTCAGAGCTGGCGGGCTTTTTTCATTTAGAGGAGGGAGGTGATGCCCTATGAAGTTCGTGCCGCATGAGTATCAGCAGTATTGTATCGATTATATTCGAGACCACAAAGTATCTGCGCTATTCCTGGACATGGGCCTGGGTTAGGCAAAACAGCCATCACACTGACAGCTCTCCGCGAGCTGATGCTGGACGACGTATCTGTATCCAAAGTCCTGGTGATTGCACCTCTGCGTGTCGCCCGTGATACCTGGCCTGCAGAAGTAGATAAATGGGATCACCTTGTAGATCTGGATGTCTCGGTCATCGTGGGAACCGTGAAGGAGCGGACGGCAGCCATCAATCGCAGTGCAATGATCTATGTGGTCAACCGCGAAAACGTGAAATGGCTGATTGAGTACTATGAGAAGAATGGGCTGCGATGGGACTTTGATTGCATCGTAATTGATGAGCTGAGCAGCTTCAAGAACTATCAGTCACAGAGGTTTAAATGGCTGCGGAAGGTGCGACCTTTTGTGAAACGCTGGATCGGACTCACTGGCACACCGACATCCAATGGTCTCATGGATCTATGGGCAGAGATCGGTATCCTGGACGGCGGTGAGAGGCTGGGCCGCTTCATCGGTCGGTATCGGGACGCTTATTTTAAAGCAGGTTCCATGAACCCAGCAACAGGCGTGGTCTTTTCCTATGTTCCTCGCCCCGGCGCTGAAGAACAGATCTATGAAAAGATCGCTGA
>ODAI013825768.1_pt1 | contig 43986 bp, 64 predicted proteins | sample 1539321 | NCBI WGS metagenome assembly ODAI01 (sample SAMN02144231, study PRJEB22623) | gut metagenome | biome: sheep rumen | host: Ovis aries | place: New Zealand
AGGTTTCTCATCTGTGATAACGGTTATATCGTACACATACTCACCAAAGCCAAGAGTCTTGGTATCTGTTTCCTGTAATTCGAGTGTCAGAGTGTCATTGGGAATCGTCTTCTCTATAAGGCAAGTAGCGTCCGTGTACTCACTCTTTGAACTGTTCATAGTCTTGTGCTTAAGACCGAACTTTATTACATCGCTTTCAGTAGGTGTGTACGGCTCTCCGTCTTTTGTCAGAATCAGAGGAAGTGCCAAGTAGTCTCCCCTTGTAAGTTTTATTGTTGTTCCCGAAATACTAAACATCGTCTCTCCTTATTTTGAGAAGTTGCCGTAAGTGTAAGTCTTGGTAATGCCGATGATACCAAAAGGCTCGAACATACCGTCATTCTTAATCACTATCTGCAATCTCTTGTATTTCTTTATCTTCTTCTTGATAAACTCATCATTTGCTTCTATACCATCTTCTGAATAGTCCACGGAAGACCAGTCAAAGTGCGGTACTGTGAAAGTATCCAGTGAGGTCATCTTTATGCCGTCCTTGATAAGAGATACCTTTGCTGTCGTTCCTTCTGATACCAGTAAAGTCACAACATTTCCCTTCTTGTTAAGATTCTTGAAATACTGTGGCGACTTGTCCTCGTCAAGCGGTGTTGCCCACTCACAAGGTATCGCTACGGTATCAGCACCTTCTGTAAGGGTAAGCGTAGTGCCGTTCCACGATTCGACTCCGTTGTCGCAATATTTCGTGTTGTCTGATACATCGGTGTTCAGTTTGCAAATCTTACCGTCAGCAGTACCGAAGAACAGTTCTTCTTGATAGGTGGCAAATGTCACGGCAGGAATCCCTTCCCAGTAGTATGCTTCATACAAGTAATTGGAGTTCTTTTTCTCGTCTGCCGTTGCCTTTCTTCCATCAAGTATGTAACAGTGGTCATTTACGCAAAGGACATAATATTTGTTCCAAGTTACGGCGCAAGCATCTTTGAGATTAGGCTCTTTCATAAGCCGTCTGTCTAAAAGTGCAGAACGATTTCTGATAGTCTTTTCCTGCGTAGCGTATGAGTTAGTTGTCGCAAAGACTCCAGTTCGTGCAAAGAATAACGGCTCGTCCACCAGCGTTGCAAAACCTTTTGGTGCTATCGCTCCTGTGGTCGCAGATGTCGGAATCACCATAAAGTACATATTGTCGTCAAGATAACTTCCCCTTATCAGATATATGGTGTTGTCCATTACGGTATCGCCTTTGATGACCGCAAGGTAATCTCCTACTCTCTGCAAAGCAAGTATGTCATTATCATCGTGACCCACCTGCAAGAAGTTGTTGTCGGGGAAGTACAGAGGCTTATCCACCTGCGAATAATAAACACTATTTTTGTTCTGACCGCCTACAAGGAACACTCTGTCTGCCTTGGTATGACCGTAAATGCCATATGATGTAGCGGATAATAAATCGGGGGTGCGTTCCTTAAAGAAGCCCTTCATAGCGGTTGTTCCGTTGACCGTAATATTGGTGGTGTCGAATGGCTCGAAAGTTACACGGATATTGTCCTGCCCTGCAACGAGTGGTGGTTTGACTGTGGTGAATGTTATGTTCGCAAGACATAAAGTCAAAGATGTGGTAGTGTGTGAGCCAAGTAAGTCAAAATAGTTATTAACCGTTACTGTTGAATCTCGTTCTACCGTGTAATCAGTTCCTTTTGTGAGCGTTACCCAGCCGTTTGTGGTAAGTGATTCAACTTTCAGCGTACCCTCTATGATGTGCTTTCTGTTGGCATCGTTTCTGATATTGGCAGGATAGAAATAATATTTCTTGTTAGTCCCATCCCCAAGAAAACTGAATGTCATTTTCGGGCTTAAGAGATTGACCGCTTCAAGTGAAGTACCGCCTGTTCCATCGTAGTTGATACCAATAGTGGTTTCGGGGATATAGCCTTTTCCTGTAGCGGTTATGTTCTCAAACATATAAGCATTGTTTTCGTAAATCTTATACATACCGCAGGATACGGTTGAGTAGCGAATCCTTCTGCTTAATATGCAGTACACAGCACCGTTAAACACAAAGACCACGCAGTCGGTCAGCGCTTCTTGGGTAGTATACAGTGTGACCACTTCATAGCCAGTTTCAAAAGTTTGGTCTGTCCTGTGATGCAGATAATAGACTCCGTGTTCCGCTATGACGAACAAATCAGCCATCATATACACATTTCCTCTTGAGTCGTCTCCATCCTTGGTCACTATCTTGAGTATCTTCCCTGCACCGCTTATCTCATTGATGACTCTCCAACCGAGTCTCTTGACAGGGTTTCCACCATTATCCGAAATCATATTCGTTCCAGTAGGTGTCCTTGTCCTGTCTACCTCGGTCATATCCCTTGAGTAATCAACACCGCCTAAACCTTCATAGCGTGTGGTAAAGAGTCTTGGGGATTCGGGTATTTCCATAGTCTGTAATGCCATATAATCACCACCCTACTCCAAACCATTTAGTGCCTGTTATGGTCGGCATAATCGTAGCCTTTGCCGTGGACATATTAGACTCGATGATAGCATCTCTCTTCTGTACGAAGTTGTTGTAGTACATCGTAGCCTTTCTCTCATCGTCATCAAGCCAAATATGGTAAGCGGCGAGAAGCGGTATGAGTTCCACTAAATCATCGGGTATCTCTATGATATGGTCATCGCTCGTATCGTCAGTTATCTTTGTAGGGCGTACTGGTGTCCAAGGCTCTTCCTCTGTGGACAGTTCCCTTGTGTAGTAAGGTATCATCAGTCTGACGGTAGAGTCGTAGATGTACTGGACAGCCCTGTCTAAACTGTCGATAACGATTTCGTTGTATTCTTCGATTGTCTCTTCTTCTTCAAAGCCTAAACTCTGAATCTTTCTCTTTGCTTCTGCTAAAGTCATTTTGTTTCTCCTAAAAAGAAAAGGGGGCATAAAGCCCCCACAATTCCTTTTGCTTATAACTGGTCGATTTCTACGACTGCCACCTTTGAAGTGGATGCACCCTTTACCACAACAAGTCCCTTCTTAGTTCCACTTACATTTTTGAACTCCATAGAAGGAACTGCGATAGCATAAAGTTTGTCTGCTGTAATGGAGAGAGCAAGGTCTGCTACTCCCTGAATGTGGTCGCCCTTTACAAAGGTAACTGTATCGTTTGCAGTACCAGTGATAAGGATTACACAATTTTCGTCTACGCCCTCAAAGTCGATGGTCTTGCCTGTGGTAGCAAGCGCTGTCCAAGTCCATTCCTTAACGGCGTGTCTTTCGGTCTTTACTCTTGAAATGTCTGCCATAGTGTTCACTCCTTTCTATTATGCAGTAGCCTTGCAGTTCATAATAATCATTTCTTTAGGTCTTACGATTTTTGTGCCGTAAAGAATGAAGCCCTTAACTGCGTCGGAGAAGTCCAGTTCGGGTCTGTAAGGCTCGGTATGAATCATAGGACGGGCGAAAGCGATTGCTCTGTCGGTTCTTACCATAAAGCCAAAGTTGTCGTTAGCGTCCTTATAGCAGTTGTTGGAAACCTTGATGTCCATTCCATCGAAAGTACCGATAAGTCCGTTCTTCAGAAGAGCAGAGTTGTCAGTATCGATAGCCGCCATAGCCTGCTTCCAAAGGGTAGCCGCCCAAGGTGCAAGGGTTACAGTTACCTTTGTGGACATAGGAACATCGTTTTCCATTAACTTCTGATGTGCAAGGAGTAACTTCTCAAGGATGTTGTTTGCGGTTAACTGGTAAGTTACGCTTGCATCCTTAATAGCGAGTGTGTCTGCGGCAAGATTTGCGATAGCCTTATCCTGTACATCTGCAAGTCCTTCGGATGTCTCTGCGGAAAGTGCTTCCATAAGACCGCCAACAGCCTGTCTCTTGTCGATGTCATCAACCTTGTAGTTGAAGTATGCCATATTGTCGATGTACATAATCTGTGAAGTATCTTCAACAGTTTCGGGTGCAGAGAGAGTTGTGAATGAATCTCTCTTAACCTCTGTGATTGTGGGTCTGCCTACTCCAAGGATTCTTACGGAGTCGCCCATCTTCTTTACTTCGCCCTCATACTGTCTGTTACAGTTAGCGGCAAAAACATGAAGTCTTTCGAGTTCTCTATTGATAGCCTCTGCCCAGACTTCGGGGATAAAGTTTTTGTAAGCCATTGTTCGTCCTTTCTGTCATAAGAAAAGAGAGCCGTAGGCTTATTTCCATTTGCCCATTGACTCCCTAATCTTGTCAAAGTTTTTACTTATCTGTGACGGAGACATAGCCTGTACCTCTTCCCTTGTGTAGAATCCAGTCTTTGCAGGTGCGCCTGTTTTAGCCTTTCCCATAGGCTTTGGCGGTACGCCTTTCTTTAACTGGAGAGCATCATAAACCGTAACAGGGTCAATATCCATTGTGCGGTACTTAAAGTAGTCCTCACCGAGTTCCATTACATCTTTGATGTTTGCATCGGGTCTTGCGGATTTGATTGCCTTTAGGTCTTCTGCTCGAAGGTTGTCGAACTCAAGTTGGTTTTTCTCTTCTTCCAGTGCGGCTTTCTCTGCCCTTAACTGGTCGAGTTCCCTCTTTTGTTCCATATTGCTAATTGCTTCGTCAAGACTGATGTCTTCGTAGTGTGCGTGAGCCTGTGCGACTTTGTTGTCGCCCTCAAACCAAAGCCCTAACGCTTCTTCGTATTCATCAATCTGTCTCTGTGCCGCTTCAAGTTTGCGTCTCATTTCTGCAAATGCGGCATCACTCTTTGTGTCTTCGGACGGGTCGGCGACTTCCGTCTCTTCTTCGCCTTCTTCATCGAGAGGTTCGGCGACATCCTCTGCTTCTTCGCCTGTTTCAACTACTTCTTCATCGATAGTGGAAGTTCCACCACCACCCAAATCAGCATCTTCGCTGTACGGACGGTTGAAACCTATGAATCCTAACATTGTTTTTTCTCCTTTTCTTGTTCAAATATTTATACTAACTCTTCTTCAGAGCCAATATCGGGTTGGTTGCCCATCATCAGTTCCTGTACCATACCCATCGCTTCTTCTTCGGGTACGCCTTGGTTGAGCAGTTCCTGTAGAACAATGTCGGGGTTAATCTGACCCTGCGCCTGTTCCATCATCATCTGCTGTTGCATCATCTGTTGCTGTTGTAACTGTAATGCCTTACGCTTGTTGATGACCTGCTGTAACTTGGCTTTTGGTACTGATGAGTTTTCGGGTGTACATTCAACATACTCTTCAAGGGTTATCTGATTTAACTGTAAGAGTGTGTCAAGTGACTGCTGTTCTGCCAGTTTAGTCCACTGGTTATCGGGTGATACATCAATCTGTACGGTAGGCTTGAGATTTTCAAGGTCTTCCTGCGAAAGACTTACTGGTATCTTCACGCCATTCTCGTCCTCATACTCGAAGGTGATACCGTCAGAATTGAATACTATCCAAAGGTCTACCCATAAGAGGGATACATCCTCTACGAACTGTTTGAATCTCGATACCTGTTCATTGAGTGGTACTTGAGACTGGTCACGAACTGCGATGATGGCTGTTCCCGAAGCCTGTTCGGGATTGATATTACCTAATGCATAGTCGGACGCACCTGCCAAATCCTTGGTGGTCTGTAACAGGTCGTTGGATAACTGATAGGCATCGCTTGCGATATTTGCAGGATTTAAGTAAGAAATCATCTGATTGATAGACTGTGAACTTCCACCCTGTACTGCTATCGGTGCGCCTACTTTGTCAAGGTCTTCGGGGTTGGATACTGCCGTAGCATCATAAGCCATCCTTGGGTAAGCCGCCATTTTGACTGCCATTGAGCGTCTTGCAAGCGTCTTGTTAAGTTCCAACTGGTTGGGTATGAGCATTTCTACTTCGCCAACACCTCTTGCGGTATTAGGAAGTGACTCCCATACATAGTTGATAACAGGATAAACTGTAAGTCTTCCCATTATCTGACCGACTCCGTTCTGATTTACCTTTGCTTCCAAAGGCTCGATTATCACAGATTCAGTTGAACGCCCAGTCTCTACTACGCCGTCTTCGTTTCTTGTCATATACAGAAGGACTGTCACCTTGTCTTTGACTTCATCCTTGTTGTATAACTGGCGGTCAGTATTGTCATCGGTGCTTATGAGTTTTATCTCATCTTCCGTGAGTCCGTTTTCCTCTGCTACCTTTCTGACTTCATCAATATCCCATCTTTCCTCTATGATGATGTAAGGCTGTTCTTGGATATTGTCGATGTTCTCGTCCGCAAAGTGTATCGATGTGTTAGGTATAATCTGCGGTGGCTCTAAAGTGTTGCCATCGTGCCAATAAAAATAGGAGTCGCCCTGTATAGCGGCTGACTTTAACATACGCCAGCACATCTCATTCATCTTGGACTTCTCCCAACACTGTCTCCAGTAAAGATTCAGATTCTTGTACACTTCTGCCAGTTCTGTACGCATTTCCATATCAGAATAGTATGCAGTCATAGCGTTCTGTGCTACAGATGAAATCTTATACTGGACAATCGTCTTTATGAAGTTGAGGACAGGGAGTTCTTCTCCGAAACTGTTCAAGCCCTTCCACTGGTTGCCTACAAAGAAGTTCCAGTTTCGCTCTGAACGAGTAAGGAGTCTCTTTTTATCCTCATAATCCTTGGATAACTCGAACTTCTCCCAAATGTCCGTCTTCAGTTTCTTGTCTTTTTCGTTCTGTGCCATTAGTTTCTCCCTTAATCAAGGTCTTTCTGCCCAAAATCCGTACCGTCATAAGCGTCTATGTTGTTCAGAAGAGTCTCCATTCGCTTAAATTCTTCGGCTTTTTTCTTGTTTTCCTTCCTCTGATTGAGAATTTTTCTCGGTGAGAATGTCTTTTTTACGGTTTTGGGCGGTTTTTCATCCCCATAAAGGTCGTGTTCAATCATTATGAACAGCATAAAGACCTCAAGGATGATTGCAATTAAAAAAGCCAGTAAAATAACTGACTTAACCACTTCAGACAACATTTATCTTGCTCCTTTTCCCTACCGCATCACCATTTTTACTCTTCTTGGAATACTTCGGGAAGTACATTTCCATTGGAGACTTCTTGGCTATGCGTTTTATCTCTGATGTATGATATATCAATCTGTTCCACGCCTGTGTAGAAGCATCAACTTCGTCATCGTGCTTACCATTGGGGAACTGTGCGAACTCTTCGATGTATTCTCCTACCCATCTTTTGCCTTTGGGGAGGTATACATTGCCCGATTCGACTGCTCCGACTACTGCATTTGCCCTCGACACTTTACCGCCCAAGGGGTTGACCGCTATTATGCCTGTCATTTGCTTTCGCAGTATGTCAATGATTGCACTGCCGTTAGCCTTATCTTCTACAAGAGTGGTTTTGCATTGTGGGTACATACCCCTTAAGCGGACTATTTCACGCATAGTATCGGGCAGATTCAAGTGATTCTTCACTCTGTCCACCAAATACATATTCGCTCCCACTTTTCCCCATACTTGTATTGCTACAAAGTCGTTATCTTCACCGTCTTTAAATGCGGCATCGACTGACATTACCATTTCTGCGAGTTCGGGCAAGTTATCGTAGAACTGCCACCACTCTCTCTTGAACATAGCACCTTCTAAAGCCGTTGGATGACCTTGAAATAGTGCGTTCCAAGTTCTTGACCCTTCTTTTGATACATACGACTCTTTGAAGTCTGCAAGCCATTTGTTGTCTTTCCCTATTTCGGGGCATAAGGCATCGCCTACAGGTCTTCCTAAAGGGTCGTTTTCTTCTGCTTCCAATGGCAGATTGACTACTGACACATTCTTGATGTTGTTTATTATCCATCCTGCCAAGTCGTCTTCGTGCCACCTCGTCATAATGATTATGACTTTACCGCCTACCGCAAGTCGGGTCAGCATTGAGTTCAGAAACTCGTCCTTTATCTTCTCTCTTGTTGTATCAGAGTCTGCTTCTTCTCTGTTCTTGATAGGGTCGTCTATGATGATAAGGTTGGCTCTCTGTCCAGTAATACCCGACATAACGCCTCGGCTTATCATACCGCCTATTTGATTCTCCAACTCGAAATCAAGGTCAGTATTAGGGCTACCCAACTTAATATTAAAAATCTCATTACCGAAATCCAGTATCTTCTGCCTGTTCCTTCGCCCAAACCGTCTTGCAAAGTCCTCTGAATATGATACTTCTATCACCCTGCCTTTGGGGTTTCTGCCCAAATACCAAGACGGAAGTGTTTCAGATATGGTCATTGACTTGCCGTGTTGCGGTGGCGTTGACAGTATCAGTATGTCATAGGCGTGTCCTGTATCCTTCTCCAAGAAGTCCTGCGTAATATCACAGATATACTTGTGGAACTTGGTAGGCTTCCAGTTTCCGTTATGCACATACTGGCAGTACGCCGCATAGTCAGACATCAGAAAGGCTCTTAACCCTCTATCCATCAGAATCACCCTCTAACATAGGTTTAGGTGGCTCTAACTTTGCTTTTTCTCTTGCATAGCCTAACTGCTTCATAAGTTCTTCTGCTTCTGCTACGCCAAGGTCATCTGCCCTGTTAGTAGAACGGTCTTCATACTTGTCTGCCCAATCGCACATATTCTTGAGAGTGAATATCGTAGAAGCCGTGTTATAAACCCCTATCATAGCACCCTCTGACAGACAGTCTGCTAAAGTGTTCTTATACTGTAACTGTGCATCAGCATCTTTTAACATCACATCTGTAATTCGCTGTTTAGAGACGCCCAACCACTTTGCTAAATTTGTCTGATTAGGGATTATAGGCATTGCGCCTATCTCTCCATCGGGTCTGTTGAAAGCCTTTACAAAATTTTGGTTTCGTATCCAGTCAACATAGCACTCAAATGCAAATACCACTTCTCCGGCATCGTTAAAAATTCTGTTTCCGCCTGCCATTCCGTGTTCCATTTCATCATCAGTGTAACCACGCTCTGAAAAAATGTAATCCCAACAAGCCCTCGCTTCGGGCAACAAATCTTTTACATCTATATTTAACGGATTCGGGTAATTTTTAGAGTACCTAGCATATAAGGCATTGGCTGTTCTTATAGTTTCTTTTGCCGCTTTCACTCTGTTTTCGGGCTTCATTTTGTCAAAGTTATGCACCATAAAAGGTCTAACTATCAGTTCTCCTGCTTTTGGATGCCCAACGCCCCTTTTTATTAGGGCGGGTTTTCTTTTTATTGACAAAGCCCTGCCCCCTTTCCTTTATTTGCCTAAAGGCTTCACATATTTGGGCTTGGCAGGTTTCAGAGGTTTTGCAGTAGTTGCTCCAAGAGGTTTATGAACTATGGAATTTGCAGTTTTCAGTTTTCTCTGTACAGGTGTCATAGGTGTTTTCAATGGTTTCATTTTGCTCTCCTTATTTTCTCTTACTCTTTCCACCAGTGAGATATGCCATCTTCTCTTCCCTTGTAAGTTTTCTTAAGGGCTGTGTCAGTATCTCTTCCTTCTTCTTTGCGCTCTTCTTCGGAGCGGTCTTCTTCTTTTCAGCCATTATGAGACTCCTTTTTATTTTTCAAAAAATTTTCCAGTACCACCCTTTTCGTTGACCCGTGGGGGTGAGTACGACCCCACCCCACTATCGAATCAGTATGAAGAAAAGGAGAAGCATTTATGAAAACAGGTATGACCCTGTAATCAGACATAAAATGGAAAAACCGCCCCAATTAAGAGACGGTCTTCCGAAAGGATTTTGCATATTGAGACTTAAGATGCTATCTGTCATCTTCTGCCAATATCATTATAGCACAAATTATCGTGAGACTGGTATCAACATTAGGAAATAATTATGTACTAAAATCAGTACAAAAAAAGGGCAAACAAAGGGCAAGCTGGAAGCCTTGATATATAAGGGACGAAGCCACTTCGGTGTTTGAAAAAGGGCAAACGAGGGGCAACACCTTAATAAATATAAGAATATATATATTAACACTGTAACGCTTCGTATCACTTCGGAGCGTTTTCACATCACTAGCAGAAAAATTGATGGAACGAAATTACCGTATGAATATACCTCTCCCCCTATATGCAGGAATAGTACCGCCCGACTACGACATACCCCCTATATATAGTATATCTTGACTATTAAAGAACTATATCTTGTATAAAAATATTGCACTATAAATGCAAGGGGTATATGTTTTCATCAGCAAAGTCCTTTTTATTTCCCATCTCAATTCAAACATACAGCATATCTCCAAGGCTCTCGGCGAGTCGGCTTTGCCCCTGTTTGAATATACGAAGTATATTCAAGTGGAGTGAAAACTTGACAATCCCGTGGAAATCCCGCATAATGAAGCCACGATGAACGAAGCGAACAGAACACAGTTCACAGAGTTCAAGAAAACTAAAAATTAAATAAATAATAAATTAATAATTAATTCAAGAAAGAGAGGTCTGTTATGAAGAGTTTAGTTGTTAATTTTAACCAGAAGAGAACTGGTATTGAGATTAGATTTAATTTCAAGTTAGAAGATATTCAGAGAAAATATCTTAAAGAATTAGGGCTTATTTGGTTCGGTAAGAAAAAGTATTATTGGGCTAAAATCACTCCAGCAAACTATGAACGCATAGCACAGTTTTTAAATACTCTTAAAGCAAAAGGCTATGAAATCGAAGAGAAGTCTCTTAACGGCTCTATGAGAGCACCTAGAACTAAATAATAATTAATACTTGGATTTGGGATTATGGGGTTATCAGAGCGGATAAACGCTCTAACTAAAACTAAATATGGGTTATGCTTGCCTGTGTTGTACTTGCTATAACTTGCATAGTATGGGGTTATAGGGTGTGAGACAAGTACGAAAAAGCATATAAATATTGGGTGTATGGTCTACGGACAGGACTTGGCTTAAGTGTACATACGGCTATAGTCGGCACATGCTAACCAGACTGTTTAAGTTGTTCGGGGCTTATTCAGTATACTACGGAGTTTATTGCGATGATGTAAGGCTTGAAAAGATATATATACTTACGGAGCGAGTTTGGAGAACTTACCCACCGAAAACGGCTATAAGTGTTTATACGATACTTCCTTGCCCTTATATAAATAGGTAGAAAGGAGTACCGCTATGGCTATGAATACTAACATTAAGAGCATACTTGGAGACTTTGTTAACGCTTACGATGACTATAACACTATGTACTGGGAGCAAGTACGCAACGCTAATACTATAACAGAGGGTTTAGCCTTATACGAAAAGTATGAGGAATATATGGATAAACTTCAGACCGAGTTTGCTAACAAGATACTTGAGGTTTATATCAATACTCTTAAACAGTTATAACTTAAAGTTACGCAAGGAAGTACGGTATAAGCACTTACGCTTAAATATTAAGACCAAAATTTTTAGAGAGAGGTAACACTATGGCACAGTTAGTTCAAAGATGGTTAGGCTATGTTCCTAACGAAAAGCAAGTTAAGGCTTTAGAGAGAAAGTATCATACCAAGGCAAGGCTTGAGTCGGAGTTATGTAGGATTATTATGCACGATGACGAGGACTGCCGTTGGTGTAATATCTTTATCGCTTGGTTAGAAAACTATAAGTAATTGCTACGGTTTATGAAAGGAGACGACTATGGCTACTACAAATTTACTCAAGAATGTTAAAGTTAATGCTAATGCTGAAGTAAAAGGAGAAAAGACTATGACTACAAAGACCACAAACACACAGGAAGTTATCACCGTAACAATCAACGCTAACACCGTAAAAGAGGGCTATGAGATTAGATTTAGCGGAGTTCCCAAGGCATCAATCAAGAATATGCTTATAAGCCTTAAGTTCCGTTTCTACCCCGCCCTTGCTAATGCTTGGATTAAGAAGCAGTCTAAAGTTACAGACGAAGAACTTCAGAAATTCGTTAAGGCTTGCGAAAAGGCTGGTTATACTGTAAGCCGTACCACCGATGGCAAGGTTGAAGAGGTTAAAGCCGAAGAGCCTGTAAATGCTAACCCCGATGTGATGGCTATGATGATTGAGTTCTTAAACTCACAGGGCTACTCTGTAACCAAGAACGAGCCTAAAACTGAAAGCAAGCCTAAAGCAAAGAAAACCGCAACAAGCACCAAGGCTAAAGCCAATACCAAGGCTGAAAAGACCGAAAAAGCCGAAAGTAAGCCTAAAGCAAAGAAAGAGCCTAAACTTGAAGCGAAAGCCGAAGTAAAGAGCAATAACACCAAAAAGCCTAAAGCAACAAGAAAACTCTTTGTTGATGGCGTAGAGATTTTTCGTGACAAGACCGCAACCGAAGTTGAAGATATGCCGTTTTAAGTGTAAGCGAGGTGCGAAAATGGACAGAAAAACAAAAATCAAGAACGGTATAATTACAACCATAGAGGGCATTGGAATAATGCTCTTTTTCTGTATCGATTGGGTTAGTTTATTAGGGTTTTAAGAAAGGAGTCTAAATATGACAAAAGCAAGTTATTTCATAGCAGAACGCAAAGGATTTAAGGCTGTTAAAGGTTATGTATTCGATGTAGTTTATGGCGATAACAAGTATAAAATGGGCGTTAGACAGGACGAAACGAAGTCTTGGAACATAGATATACTTGCAAATGGTTTTGCTCTTGTAGAGGGAATGAAAACGAAAAAAGAAGCCGTGGCAAGTATAACCTATGAATTAATGGACAAATTCGAGTCCTTGCTTGAAAATCCTAACGCTATAAAGCGAGCCGAAATGTTACAGGAATATTTAACCGAACACGCTTTAGAACTTGAATAACTTACAGTTGGGCTTAAATGCCCATTTTTAATGGGAGGATGTTGACTATGAAAGCCGAAAGATTTGTGTATGAATTTGCCAATTATCGTAAAAAGCAATTAAAAGAATTAGTCAAAACTTGTCCTGCATTGGGTTGCGAGAGTTATAAAAAAGCGATTCAAGGCTCTATAGCAAACATTGAGAAGTATGTCAAAGCAAGGGAAAACGGTTATATAACCCCTACTGAAGCCCTTGAATGTATAGCAAAGTGTTAATGAAAGGAGAACAAAATGGAACTTAATGAAATGCTTAAAAATTTAGAATCTTATATCGACGAACTTTCCGAGGAAAACGGCAAGCGTCAGTTAAGAGAAGCGGGTTTGAACGGCGTAGCAATCATACTTCCGTTTGAAGAAACGACTCGTTGTCAGTATGTAGGCAATGGTGCTGGACAGGCTATGGCGACTGAAGCAATGTTTAAATCCGTACTGGAAGACTCCCCTTTTACGGCAATTATGTTGCTTGATGTTTTTAACCGTCTTATTAAAAACGCCTTGTCTCCTAGCGTTGCCGAAAGCATCGCAAATTAATGCTAATAGCCCTGTCGGTAGGTGGTTAGACCGTCAGAAAGGATTTTGATTATGAGCAAATGGTACAACATAGATATGCGAGGTGCAACGCTTGAAGAACTTGAAAAAGCCGAAAATTTCAAAGAGTTCTTATACGAAGTAGTTGACAAAATCGAAGTATCGGGAAACTTTGATTGCTTGCATTTTGAAATATGGGCAGATGATTTACAAGCGAACGAAATAAACCGTTGGCTTAAAGATAACGGTTGAAAGGAGTGTGATTGAAGTGTTTAAACTTTATGGTGATTGTTTCAATGGAAACGAAGTAAGCGACTACGGAAAAGAACACGGCTATTTGGATTACGGCACTTTGGCAAAGGGTTTTGACGCTGTTTTGAACAACGAAATAATCCACGAAATTGATGATTGGGAATTTGTAAGCGGAGATGCATTTGCAGAAGTTTTCCAATGGTATATAGTTAGTGATTCGTTTTCCAATGTTTTGGAAGATATTGGTGAGGTTGTATGGTATAACGAGCGTCTTGATATGTACCTTTGGGGCGTTACACATTACGGCACACATTGGGATTATGTACTGACAAATGTACCGATTAACCAAGGTGAAAAAGCATTTGAGGATTAGAAAGGAGAGCAAGTCAATGATGGATTTTAGTAAGTTTTATGAAATTTGTGACATCGTGCTTCATAAGACATTTGAATTTGATGAAACCGAGTTTGCCCTTACGATGAGTGCGATTATTGATTGCTATGAGTTATATCATACAGGTGCAAATTCGTTAGCGATTGCGAATACGATTTTATCTTCCATTACAGAAGCAAAGGAAAGCAATTACAGTTTAGGAAATATTACACTTTAATCGTGAAAGGAGAACGACAATGGGATTTAATTTAAGAAACTACAATTATGATATTCAGAATCTTATAGATGATGAGTGTGCTGATGTTCGTGCTGATATGGAAAGTGCGGTTGATAATGTGCTTTCAGATTATTTCAACTATAGTTTTTTCGATAGGTTAGAAGAAATACTCGAACAGGCTTTTGACGATGGCTATGCGGAAGCCGAAGAAGAGTGCAGAACTCTTTGCTATGATGAAGCCTACGAAAAAGGCGTTGAAGAAACAATTAATGCTATCTCCGAAGGGCTGAAAGACTTTGTATACGAAAAACTTGGTTTAAAGAAACCAGTTGAAGAAGTTAGCCCCGAAGTGCAGATAGAAAACGCTATCGCAGAAAACGAAAGTAACTCTCTCTAATTATAAGGCTGTCCTATCGGCTTGACGGGGGAAAGGAACAATAATATGACGACGGATGAAAGAAAAAGGCTTACAGATAGTTGGTACGATGACATTTGCAGAGTGTTGACCGCATTTGAAGAAGAAGTGATAGGTGAAACCGAACTTTATAAAATGCTTGTTGATATTCAAAACCATTGGGAAGAATTAACTGCTTAAAGAAAGGAGACGCAATGAAGATTAAACACTTTGCAGGATATGGGTCTGTAACAGCAACGAAGATTCAGAAGAAGCCAATGTTAGATAGAACATTTCTTAAAGTTGAAGTAACAGGCAACCACGAATGGGGTTTGTACAGACCCGACAAGTACGACCTCAAGCGGTGGCTAATAGACAGATTTGATAAAACCGCTAAAGATATATCGCCATACTCTATTGAATACACATATGAGGGCGGTTATCGCAAAATAAACGGATTAGACACCGAATATGCAATTTATAGTTTCTTGTATTAACAGAAGGAGAAAAGAGATGCTACACATTGTATTTGAGTACAGAGACTCTTGGTCTAATTGGAAATGGAAAAGGCAGGAATGCGTAATGAGTAGTGTGCAGAGGTGCATAGAACTTTATGGTTTAGGCATTGATTGTGAGTACAGAATTATAAGCGTTGAAGAAGTTGAGTAGAAAGGAGAATCACGATGAAAGTATTAGTATTAGAGCCTATGAAAGAACCTTATGTAAAGGAAATTGACGGAAGTTTAGAATCTATGAAAGAGATTGTTGGGGGTTGGATAGAGCCTGTATACCCTACTCATCCCGATGAAGCGGTTATAGTTTGTAACGAAGAGGGAAAGTTAATAGGCTTGCCTTGGAACAGAGAGTTAAAGATTAACGGCAGAACATTCGATATAGTTGCAGGAACTTGCTTTATATGTAACGCTCCCGATGACGAAGAGGACTTTACAGGTTTAACCGATGAGCAGATAGCCTATTATTCTGACTATTACTACAAGCCATTGATAGATTTTAGTCTCTTTACTTTTTAAGGACGGTGATATAATGGCTTATTTTGTATGTGAACTCGATGATAAGGCAAAATTAGATATTAGGAAAAGGCTAGTAAACCTTAAGGGATGCTTCGACATATTTTCTGACGAGGATATAAACAGAGTTTTCGACGAGAAAATAAACATCGCAATCCCCGAACTTGAGTGGCAAGAATATCTCTATTTTGACTTATCCCTCGAATGGATTGACGATGATGAGTTTATATCAGAATTGTTAGAACGGTTTTGCGAATATCAAGACAATAGGAGAAAAGTTTTTGGTTATGATTATTAAGAAAGGAGCGACCTATGGATGCAAGAATATGCCCTGTTTGCAAAAAAGAAACCGACAGAGAAGAAATGACATTTACTTATGACTGCCACGGTATTCCGTTTAGGCTTGTGTGTAATGATTGCTATGGTAAACTGATGGAGAAAGGCTATGACGGTGAATATTACACAGAAGCCGATGAATGTATTGATTGGGATTATTGAAAGGAGTTTGCTATGAGTTTAAGTATGCTCGACCTCACGGACAAAAAAACAATGCTAATGCAAGTGTTCCAACCTGCTTACTTTGATAGGCTCAAAGAATCGGGAGATGTTCTCAAGTATGCAAAGAGATGGTATTTCTCTTCTTACCTTGGGTGCGGTAGCCCAAGTGGTGAATCCTATGAGTTTAACCCTAACTCTTTTAGTATGACTTTAACTGGCGGTTTCAGAAACTACGATTATGTGTTAACGCCTATTGAGTTTGCCGAACTGGTTGAAGAAATATTTGAAGAAGAAATTGATTATGAAGAAGTTTACAACGAAAGGAGAAATAGACACTAATGCCCGAATTAACCATTGATGAAATAAAGGATGATATTGCTAGATTTTTAAATCGAATTTTTATGGAGCGTAAAGTTGCTCAAGACTTGGGTTTTAATGTTGATGAAATCGACGCTTTCATAGAAACCGAGGGAGCAAAGCAAATGCAGAAATTTGATTCTATGACTCCTTCGGATATGATAGATTTGATGTTAAACGAAATAAAAGGTTTTATGTCAGACGACCCTATGGTATAATTACCAACAAAGATTAACTTTTTTGGGGGGCATTGCCCCCCTTTTTTATTCTGTTCTTTCTATAAATCTTCTTATTTTTGTTCTGATTTTCTGTACCGTTCTGTACACAGAAGCCCTTGAAATGTGTGCTTTATATGCTATTCCGTCTACCGCATTATGACTTCTGAATCTCTTGATAAAGTAATAGTCTGCTACAATTTTTTCTGTCGAGTCTAAACATCCGAGCAACGCATCGGCTCTCTCAAAATAATCCCTTAAATCGTCGATTTGACCCCTTATAGCGGACATTCTTTCAACGGCTGTCTCTACCTGTGAACTTGGCAAACCGCCATCAACTTTTGGCTTGGCATAATCCATACCGCCTTGAGACATAGCCTGTGCTAAATCCCACTCTAAATCCCTTAACTTTCTCTTGTTCTTTTTATAATCTCTAAAGAAACCATCTACATCGAATACATAATACTGGCTATTCCTGTCTATCTGTTTCATCTTTCCACCCTCTGTACAAATGAATCCAATCCTCTAAACGCATAGTGACCAACACGCCTTTGTAATTCTTGGTATGGAATACTGTCGGAAACTCGTCATCGTTTGCGTCTCTGACCGCTTGTTCCATCGCTTTCCAAATGTTCAAACTCTCTACATTTTTTGCTTCTATGTGAATCCCATCAAGACCCACTACATCGTCCGCTTCCCCTTGGAGTCCCGAATACTGGACACCTCTTCTGCACAAAAAGCCGTAGGCAGTCAACATTTTAGCCAACTGCCTTTCAAACCTTTTGCCTTTTTCTCTCGAATTAATCTTACCCATATCAGAACGGCATATTCTCGTCTAATCTTGTCTCTTCTACTGGCTCTCTTGAAGGTGCGTCTCCGTACTTGATGAAGTCGTCCTTTTTAGGGGCTGTGTGAGGCTCTGACTGACGATTTGAGGACGATAACTTCTTTATCTCGTCTACCAGTACATCCGTGGTATAAACTGTTGTACCGTCCTGTTTCTTATATGACCCAGTATCAATGCTTCCAGTTACTTCTACCATATCCCCCTGCTTAATGTAATTCCCACAGAACTCTGCGGTCTTACCAAAAGCCGTAATGCCGATAAACGATGTCTTCTTCTTATCGCCGAATCCCTTGTCTACTGCGATATTAGTCTTGCCTATTACCATACCGCCCTGTGTGTTGTAAATATTAAAGTCTCTTGTTACTCTTCCTGTTAATGCTACGAAATTCATTTTGCCACCTCATTTACTGGAGTTAATGTCTCACCGATTTCTTCCTGAAGTCTTTTCTTTTCTGCTTCGATTACATCGGGACAGATAAAATCTAACGGCAGAGATACAATAGGGATGCGGTAGCCAGCCGCAATGTCTTCTTCGAGACTTACTCCTCTGAATCTCCAAGTCTGTTGGGGGCACACGAAGTAGTCTGCTTCTGCCATTAACACGACAGCCTCTCCGAGAGCCTTAAGTGCTTCTTTATCAGAGCCTATCTCAATATGCTTTTGGTAAGTTGGAAGCACTTCTACATTTTCGCCTAATAAGGCTTCCGTTGCTTTCTGCATTTTGAAGATTGACTCTTCGATTGCCTTTGGTGTTCTGTCCTTCATCGGTACGCTGATAAATACTTTTTTCATTCTTCTTCTCCTTTTCTAAAAAATTCCCAGTACCCTTTGCTCTCTGTTGCCTTGTCTATGTTAGCCATCAGTTTGATTGATACTGTTATCAGTTTGAATATATCTCTTCTTAACTTCTTGAGACTCTCTACGCTGAACTCCTGCTTCACTACTTTCAAGTCTCTCCAAACCTCTTCGTAGTATATCTCCAAGTCTTCGTAGAAAAACTCTATTGTGTCTACCGCTTGATTCTTGTCATCGAAGAAGTCGTCTTTCTTTTGAAATACCTCTTCCTTGACCGAATAGACTATGCCCTCGATGAGCGTGTCTTTGTTGTCAATTAATGTTTGTGTTAACTTCATCATCGTCCATCATCCTCTCGATTTCATCGTCTATTGATTCCTGCATTTCTCTGTCCAATAGCCGTGTCAGTTGCAGGTACATCTGCATTATGCCCCTTAAGTTCCCCGATGAGAGGAACACTTCTAACACATCGTTATTACAGTCTGCCACTCCGATTATGATAGACTTATTGTCCTCAACGACTTTCTCCTTGTTGTTGTTAAGTTCAATGGCGAACTCTCTTAACTTTTCGTAAATCTCATTCATCTGATTCTCCTTCCTCTTCCCATTCGGCGTTTGGGCAACCACAGTCAATGTATCGTACTTGGTAATCAAGTTCTATCTCGTCCTTTTGGCATATACCGTCCTTAATGAACAGACATTTATCGAAAGTGCATTTTACTTTGGTCATTCTCCTATCCTTTCTTCTATCCTATTGCAGATGTTCTTGATGTATATTAGGAATGCCTTGTATGCGTTATCGCTTATTTCGATTAGTGGGCAATCGTTCGGAATAGTGTCATCATCAACTTCCCTTTCTAACAGTTCGCAATAAGGATACACATAAGGTGGTTCGTCATATGCGTAGTGCGTTGGTGCTTCTTGCAAAGTGAATGCAATGCAATACATACACCTCTTCGGCTTATCCATATTAGGTATGTATATTCCCATTATTCTCTCCTTTCTCCGTATGAACAGAAGTCTGTTGGCAAACAATAAAGTATAGGTCTTGTTCTGTATTTGCATTTACCAACATTCCCCTCACCTTGGTTAATGAACCACTTGCACTCCCCACAAGTTACGATTTCGATTAGTGGGCAGGCAAACTTTCCGTTAATATATTCGCATCCCTCTATTGGACACATATCACAAGTTTCGGGCATATCCATATTAGGTATTGCTATCATCGTTTCTCCTTTCTCCGTACGAACAGAATCCGTTACTTGGTTGCCCCAAATTAGTGAACTCGCAAGCCATTCCACAATCTGCATCGCTATACCAATGCTTACACTCTCCACATCTTACAAGGTCAAGGTCGGTGACTTTCGCTTCAAGAATATTATCGTGTATGTCCCTCACATCAAATGACCATTTTGCCCACTCTTTCGGCAGTTCTATATATACTCCCATATCATTCACCCCACTATCTTTATCTGCTCCACTATGGAGTTAAATAAACTCTTAAGGAACTCTTTGTCTTCGCCTTTGTCCATACACTCCGAATCACCAAGTATGTTCCCATTCGAGTCGGTAAATATCGTGTATTCGCCAAAGCCTATGTTGCCTTGCCACGAAAGTATTAACCCGTGTTCTATCGGGATTAGGTCTGTTACTTCTACTTCTACCTTTTTCATTCCCATATCATTCTCCTTTTAATTTGTTTCCGCAGTTAAAGCAAAAATGCAATTCGTCTATGTTATCCTCACAAGTAGTGCAACTTCCACAGAAGGGACATTCGACATAACCTTCGTTTCTGTGGTCTATCCACATTCCCTCTTTCCGTTCTTCTATGGTGGGAAGTGAACTGATTACTCTCTCAAGCCTTCTAAACACCCAACTTGGCACATGGTCTATACTGTCAAGTTCTTCAGTTATTTTTCTTTTGGCTTCCTCTCTTGATATAAGTTCCATCCTATTCTCCTTTCGCTTCTGCCGAAGATGATAGTTCTTTTATGACGATGATTCCTTTCTGATATGCTTTCCAAACTTCTATGGCTTCCTTGCGGTTGATATAATCGCAATCCCAAGCGGTGCAACCGTCTATTGTTCCTCTGATACAGTTCTTACAGTCTCTTTCCATATCGCTTCTCCTTTCATCAAGCACTTTGGTATATCGAATCTATTCTCTGACTCTTCCAGTCGCTTTTTAAAGTTCCCGATGAGTCTTAAGAACTCTACTTTGGTTACCCTTGTCATATTCTGTACTTCTTTCTCAAGGGTATTTACTTCTCTGATTAGGTCTTCGTTTCTCATATCGCACCTATCCTTTCCGCAGTAGTCCTAAATGTATCACCGCCATATTCGAGACTGTCTTCTATGAGGTCTATTACATCGTCTCTGCTCATTCCCAGTTCTTTCACATAAAGGTCTATGAATCCGTTTACTGCGGTCTTGAACTCTGCCTTACATCCCTCACAGATGTCATCAATGGCGTATTCTCCACAAACCTTACACTTCTTTGCTTCTCTGTAAAACCAACTCCCACAATTAGGGCAAGCGTTTGGCTCTTCTTCTATTCCGATGATGGGGCTTTCAAATGTCGCTCCACAGTCTCCACAGATATACATCTTAAGTCTCCTTTCTCAATATGCTTTGAATCTTACGCTGTTTCCTTTTTCGTACTTGGTACACTCTGCTCCTACTGGACACCCTCTTCTTTCGTGCTTATTGAGGATGTAGCCGCAAGCAAGGTTTCCCATACCCGAATCGTCTCCTGTACCCGACATATGAGTGCGGTACATACAGGTCTTACACTTCGTCTTGTCTATTTTCTGTACTTCCATAACGGACACGCTTTTAAATTGCACCTTTCTCGTTCTGTTTCACTACCGCCCGAACATTCCTTGCAGTACCTTCTGACCGCACTCTTAAGAGCCTTTAACTCTTTTATCGGGTCAATAATATTCTTTGCTTTTGTCATAGTCATACTCCCTCTTTGCCAGTTCTATAAACTCGAAGTTGGCAGGTCTGAATGTGATTTGGAACTCGTCGGTCTCACCGTCTCTTTGCTTGGCAAGATTTAAGAGCATTGGTCTTGTGCTTTTCCAGTCTATGGCTTGAGGATTATTTAAGTCTTCGGGCTGAAGTCTGTGCAGAAGAATCACATTGTCGCTGTCTTCCTCAATCGACCCACTCTCCTTGAGATTTGCCATCGTGGGCTTGGAGTTATCCGCACTACGGTTTATTTGGCAAAGTAGCAGTATGGCTACATTCTCTTGGAGAGCGATTCTCTTGAGGTTGGAAGTCATGTATGAAAACTTGGCACGAATGTCGTTGAATCCTCTTTTAGCCCTCATTTGAGTCAACTGGTCTATCACTACTACGAAGGGCTTTTCCTTCTTAATAACGCTTTCTATACGCTCTATAGAGCCTTCCCCTTCGTATATTTTGAAACGCTTTGACTTGTGCATTTTGTCTATTTGGTCTATGCCTAACTGTAACTTGTTAGGGTCTTGGAACTTGCCTGTCTGCACTTCCTTGGCTGAAGCATATCCGTTCATTACAAGTAGCCTTGCATTGCTCTGATTGGTACTCATTTCCAAGGGGAAGTATAAGACCTTCTCGCCTTGCTTCCACGCACCGTAGGCTATCTGTAAAGCAAATGCTGATTTACCTACTGACGGTCTTGCCGCTATGGCAGTCAGTTCTTTTCTCTTGATGCCTACTGTGAGGTTGTTGAGGGTCGGTAACTTATCCCACTTGACGACCTTTCTGTTCGCCCTGTCATTCAGTTCATTGGCAAGTGATACCGCAGGGTCTTGTGCTTCCTGCGCATCGTTGAAACTAACGCCTTTAAGGTAATCCAGTTTGTTATATACTTCAGTCAGAGATTCCATATTGGCTATGTCGTGCTTTATCTGTCTTGACATCATTTCGGCAAATGCTTGTTTGTATAAAGTCTCTGACATATAGGTTGACAGTTGGGCAAGGTCTGCTATCTGCTCTCGCTCTGTTCCTATCTGAAGCATATTTTTTCCTGCCTTTAAGCCTGCGACTACATCCTTCATCTCGAAGTCTTCGGGCTTGACATATTTTAAGTCTTCTAAATGTTCTTCTCTTAACCAAGTTCCAAGGAGTATCTTTTCGTATTCTCTCATATCGTCTCCTAAAAAGTGTACTTTGGTCTTTCCTGTACCGCTTTAGGCTGACGCTCTCTTTCTTTCTTATCCCAAGTAAGGAACTTCTGCTTCCAGTTCTTGACTCCATCCCAGTTAGAGAGATTGTAGTAGTTCCAAAAGTATTCATAGTCTACTGGGGATTGTTTCTCATAGGCGTATGCCTTGACCTCTTCCAAAGTCGGCGGTACGAATATATTTTTTTCTTTCTTACTTTCTTTAGGTGTTGCCCTTTGTTTGCCGTTTGTTTGCCCTTTGTTTGCCCCTTCCTCGTCATCGAGTTGGTACTTTGCCCAGTTTTCAAGGGTTGCGATGGAAAATTTGTTTGTCCCTTTTATGGAAATTTCACCAGTCGTCTGCAAATGAGCAAGAGCAGTTCTGACTTGTTTTACTGATAATCCAAGTTTTTCTGCCAAGGCATTAACACCAAAGACAGTATCACCTGCATTTAATTTATGACCTCTATATTCTGTTTCTTTCCAGTTAGCGGTTAATAGCAAGTGCAAGAAAACTGCCTTGGTGTTAGGGTCATCATACCAACCCCAATCGAGCATACCTCTATCGAGTTTGATATAACCGTTCATACTATTCCTTGGGTAATGTTATCAGTACATACCCTGCCTTTCCTTTTTTCTCCTTTGGCTTGAGATAATGCTCATAGAGTTTAGGATTGTCTTCTGCAAAGGCTTTGTCATCGAACTTCCACTCTGTAGTAGGCTCACCATCGGGTACAAGGGTTATCTTGACACCGCTATTGGTTATGTAAGTCTTGACACCTGCCTTTTCCATCGCTTCTTTCAACTGGGTCTTGAGAGCCTTTGCCTGTGCTTCTATCTGCTTCAGAGCCTTTAACTGGAGTTCAAAGGTCAATGCCTTATCGGCTATCTCTGTAATCTCCGTAGGCTGTAGTTCCTCTTCAGTTAAGAACGGATTGCCTTTTACTTTTGCAAGGTCTTCTCTGAATCGGTCTATCTGTCTGAATATCTCTGTGAGCAAATCTTCGTAGTCTGCTATATTCACTCTGTAGATGTGCAGTCTCTTATGCTTGAATCTTGTACTGTAGTCTTCGGGTCTTTCGTATACCGCCAGTATGCCGTTCTCTTTGCCGAAGACCTTCATATAGAAAAGCAACTGTACTAAATATGACTTGTACTGGTCTACAGTTTTATGTATAATAGAAGTGGTCTTAATTTCGAGAATAGTATCGACATAGAGTCCATCGGTGTTACCTCTCAAGTCTCCAATGGTCTTTGTAGCAGGAGCGAACTGACAGTCCATCTTGTTGTTGATATATTCTCGAATTTTTTCTTCCATAACATTCCCATATTCGATTTGGGGTGAGGTGTATTCTGTTGCGTAGCCGTTGCCTTTTGGTTCGGCTTTTTCTTTTATCAGTTGCCACCTTGTCTTGAAGGGGCTGATACCCATTAGGATGGGGATGTCACTACCGCCGATATACTTATCACGGTCTTTGATTACACTATCTGACTTCACTTGCTTTCAACTCCTTTAATGCTTCTTCAAACTGCTTCTCCGTGGCGGTGTTTGTAAGATTGAAGGTCTTTGCTACTTCGTTCATATCTATGCCCTTATCCTTGCAGTATTTCACAAGAGCGTCTCTTTTAGGTCTTGCTTTTGGTACTGGAGCATTATGCTCTGTAGTATTGCCATATTCATCAGTATCTGCATCCTTGGTATCGTCTATACAGAACAGACCATTGAGTGCGTACTTTCTTGCGTATGAACTTGCAGTTCCAGTAATCTGACTTCCGTCCATACCTTTCTTGGCTTCCTCTTCCCTTGCGTAAGCACTAACGCTAATCTGTGCTTTCTCGGATGTGAGAGTTGCAGTAGCCTTTACATAGTATCTGTCACCGATGTATTCAAGACTGTCAGATAATGTGAGGTAGCAGTTATTTTTGTGGCACAGAGGTTTTACCGCTTCGAGGATGTCCTCTGCTGAACGATATTTGTATTTTCCAAAGGAATTATACTGACCTTTAGGTGCTTTTAATTCTTTCTGAATAGCAATCAATTCTTTCATTTTTCTTCTCCTTCTGCTGGCTTAAAGAACAGAATACCTTCTTCTACCCAACCTTCAAATTTTCTGCAAGAGCGAGTCCTTGACAATACTTCAAGGCAGAAATTAGCGCTGGTAATAGTTCCACCATTCTTAATTCTGTGTAAGGTTATCAGACCTACCTTGTCTGTCTTGAGAGCAAAAGTCTCACCAAATCTGTAGAGATTCAGTCTCTGTTTGTCCTGCCAATCAAGTTCCTTTATGAACTTACTGGAAATATTCATCTGTTTTTTATCACTTGAGATAGTGAGAAACCCTCTCTCAAAGGTTGTAGGATTAACTTCGATGAGTTCAAACTCACCCCATAAATTCTTGTCTAACATATGCAGTTCCTTTCTTGAGTCCTATTTTTGACTCATATACTTTGATACTATGAAGCCAGTTCGGTTGGTTGAAACACTTTACCACGAAACTCCCCAACGGACTGGATGCTTCTCCTTTTTTTGTTAATAAGATTGTCGTCTTTGATATTTAGTTGTAAGTTTCGCTACTCTCGCCCCTACGAACAAACTTGTATGCAGTCTTTGCAGTATGTATGACTTTGAGACTTTTCAAATGAAGGTTTTGTTATGAAGAGCAGAACACTACATACAAGTCGGCGTAATATCCGCAATGTTTGTTACTTTATCAGAACATTAATTCTGACCTTGAGAGCCTTTGCGACTTTCATCAAATTGGTGACCTTTGGGTCTTGAGTTTTCCATCTTGATATAGACCCATGACCTATATTCGCTCTTCTCTCGATTTCATTGAGCGACAAACCATCACGGTTGGCGATTTCCATAATATTCTCATAAATGTTCATATCGCCTGTTCTAATATCGGAGTGAATACTTGACAATCTAACAAAAGAATCCTATAATAAATGTCGTCACACATCATTCATCCGTCCTATTGTCTGTCGTGCGAAAGTGCTGAATATTCACTCCGTTTTGTTCATTGTATCTCATTTTCGCTCCATTGTCAATAGGCAATTTTCAAATGCTTCGGAAAGGAGGAAAACAATGGACTTGTACGATAGAGTTCGTGCTTTGTGCGACAAGCGTGGAGTCTCATTCAGAAAGGTTGAGCGAGAAGTCGGGATTGGTCACGGCTCGATTAATCGTTGGCACAACCAAATGCCAAAGGCTAGCACTCTTCAAAAGGTCGCCGACTATTTTGGAGTCACCCCAGCCTATCTTCTTGGAAGTGAAGAATCCTATTCTCACGAATATTATGTTGACCCCGATGTCGCTGAAATCGCACAAGAGTTGAAAGATAGACCCGAACTGAAAATTTTATTTGATGCTAGCAAAAATGTAAAAAAAGAAGACATTGAATTTGTAGTAACGCTCATTAATAAAATGAATGGGGGAATGTAAATGTTTAAAGGTATCGACAACAAAATTATTAAGGCTCTCCTTAATTTTATTTTCACTTTTATTGGCAGTTATGTTTTTATGTGGGTCGTCTTCTCTATTGTTATTTCCATAATGCACAAAGAGTTGACGCTCTGCCCTCTATTTATGTCTGCCCCTGCCGCACTCGCTTTTATTGGCTCTCTTTTTGCCACAATAGAAGACTATCGTAAGTGGTGACAAAATGGACATCAAGTATGAATGGGCTGACTTACCTTGCAGTATCCCTGCTTGTGTGACAGAAAAAGTCGAAAGCGATGGCGATTATTATACTATATTGCTTAATGTTAATTGTTCAGAAGAACGCTTGGAAAAAGCAGTTAGACACGAATTAGAGCATATTAACAACGATGATTTTCATTCTTGTTTAAGTGCTGATAATTTGGAACTATTAAGACATAAGTGAATCCTTCGCCCTGCTATACGGAAAGGAAACGCTATGACACTTAACGAATGGGCTGACACTTGCATAGAAGTGTATAAGCCTAATTTTAAAGAAGACACGCATTATGCGTATACCTATAAAAACAGGTTGAAGAATGCTGTCCTTATACCTTTAGGTGAAATGCCTATCGAAGACATCAAACCTATAGACTGTCAGCGATGTATTAATTTGCAAAAAGGAAACTCCGCTTATCAGATAAACCAAACAAAACAAATGATGAACTTCCTTTTTGAACACGCTATAGAAAATGATATTATAAATAAGAATCCTGCGAGGAACATCACTAAACCTAACGGCACGAAGACATCAAGGCGTTCGCTTACTAATGAAGAGCGTACTGCGTTCCTTGAAGCCATAGAAGACACCGCATATTTGCCTTTTGCTTTTATGTACTATTGCGGGTTAAGACCGAGCGAAGCAAGAGACATCAAAGAATCAGACATCATAGAGATAAATGGTTGCCAAGCCTTGAATGTTCGTGGTACAAAGTCTCAAAATGCCAAACGCACAGTTCCAGTTCCAAAGGAATTATCAAGGCTGATACAAAACGCTCTTAAAACGCAAAATAGAGCCTCTCAAGGGTACATCTGCAAGGCAAGTTACGAAACTTTGAAAAACAGATGGAAACATTTAAGAGACTCTATCGGTGGAGACGCAAGCCTTGTGCCGTATTGTTTAAGGCATACATTCTGCACAGACCTGTTAAAGAAAGGTATTGATTTGCGTATAGCACAAAAATTGATGGGTCATTCTTCCATCGAATTAACATCTACTATATATAGTCATTTTGACGAAGATTTGTTTACAATAACCGCTAAAATGATGGACTAACTTGTGAAGCACTACGAATGCGAAGGTTGGGGGTTCGAGTCCCTCATGGCGCACCAAAACAGTCAAGAGTCCAGTCCTATCAAGGGGTTTGGGCTTTTTTGTTATCAAGTTTACAATAATTTTTTCTACTATTCTATATATAGTATAGCAGGGCAAAAGAAAAGAGGGGGCATTACGCCCCCTTAAAAATTATGGTTTGAAATCTCCAAAAGGTTTTCTCTTCCACCCTTTGTCATTTCCTGCCAAGTACCAGTAGCAAGCCTTTTGTTCGTTAGTTAAACCATACATCTTGTCCATATTGTTGATGATGTTTATCGCTTCGGCTTGTGTGATAACACCATTATTATTGGTGTTTGAATCCACATACTGCGATTCATAAATAAAGGCATCATAGTCTTTTTTTGATATTGTTTTTTGAACTTTTTGGCTTTCTGTGTATCTGTTATCGGCTCTTGTCTTGTAATAATTGTCGAATTTTTTCTGCTCTACCGTCATATTTTTCTGACGCTCATTCTTCGCAATTACTTCTGATTGGACTTGTTCAAAACTCTTACCATCAGTTTCGGCTTCAGCCCACTGGCTTTGCCCTTTTTCTTCGTCGATATAGAATGTACTTCCTATCGTTCCGTCAATAGACTTCGCCTGTTCGTATGTAGTTATACCGTGTTCTCTTAATAAATGGACTATCTCTTGGCTAGTTAAATCTTTGCCGTATTTAGCCTGTTTCTCCCTATTTGCTTGGAGTTTAGCCTCGTAAGCAGTAGCCCATTCTTCTTTGTCTATATTGAGATTTTCTGTCCACTTACCCTGTTGTGATTTAGTCATCATATAATATGTTGGTGCTGAAGCAAACTCTTTGTCTTTGCCTTTAAGATATTCTATTTTGCCTTTTTTATTGGCATCCTTGTAGACATCTTGAATCATTGACTTTTTATCTTCGTCTGAAGCGTTCTTGTACGCATCGCTATCAAAGAGTTTTTCAAGTCCTTCGTATTTTGCTTGACCAACAGTTTTCTTATACTGCGTAAACTCGGCAGGGGTCATAGTGTATTCCTTATCGTTGTACTTCTGCTTATACGCTGTAGATGTAAATTTAGGAATAACACCCTCTTTGTCCTCTTCGGGAAGTGCATCATATAACCGAAGTATTTCTGCGTCAACATCAGTAACTTTATTGTCAGATACATAGAACGGATATATAAAGTTTTCCAACGCTCCGTCTCTATAGTCTCTCCAGTTAAGTTTAGAGTCAGTTCTGCCCCACTGGTCAACATAATCTTGATTAACCATTTGATTGATGTGAGGTAGTTTGTTTAAGATGTTGCCAAACTGTTTCTGCATTTCTTTTGTAAGAGGATTATCGGATGTAGATAAAGCAATCTGACGGTCTTTAGTTACGAATCTTGTCATTTGTCCTGCTAAAGTTGGTACAAGTTGCGACAGATAACCGTATGCTGAATTTCTTGCCATCTGTCCAAGACCACCCTTTTCGGAAAATGCTGTATTAAAGATATTTTCAACTCCTTGCAACATTGACAATTCAAAGATAGGTTCTGAAATGTTAGTCATTGCCAGTGCAAAGTCCATAGCCGTATCAATTGGTGTATCTGTATCTTTTAAGGCTGTTCCTAATTCAACTCCCACAAAGAATGGAATCGACTCTGGTGCAATCCAATCGAGTGTTATGCTTTTGCCTGCCAAAGCCTTGTTAGGATTATCTTCGGCAAAGTTTACTGCATAGTTCTGCTTGCCTAACATTTTTTCATAGGATGTTTTATCGTTTACATCACCTAAAGTGCCGTTTACGAGTCCCTGCTGTGCAAATATTAAGCCTAATGCGGCTACTCCTGTGCCTGTGATACCTGTAGAAATAAGGTCTACACTATTAAGAAATTCTTCAGCAGTTTTTGCTTTGAATACTCCACTTTCGCCAAATACTCCTCTAAATACGCCTATAGGAGAATACTCTAATGTTCCTCTTTTGAGGATATTTAAAGGCGTTTTTACGAAAGGTATGGTAGCATCCATAGCAACTCCTGCGGCTTTCTTTCCGAGTTTCTTTAGACCTTTATCTTCAGGAGTAGTTTTAGCCATTCCACGAATTTTATTTATAGTATCAGCGAGCATATTGGCATCTCGATATGTGCTTTTAAGACCTTCATTGTACGCATATTCTGTAACTTTTTCCAAGGTCTTTGGGTCGAGATTTGCTGGATTAAGTTTGTTTGCTCTGCAATATTCAACAAAAGCGTTATTGAAATTTGCTTTCATAAAGATAACATCTTCGCCCTCAAGCATTCTTGTATTGAATTTCTCTAATTTGTCAAGAATCTTGATTTTGAAGATTGAAGACTCCTTGATTCTACCTCTGTCAAAGAATTTCATTTCTCCAAGTTCTATGCTATCACGAAGTTTTTTAAACTCTTGATTTGAAATCTTACGGAGTTCTCTATTATTCTTGCTTAACGGATTAAGTAATGCGTGTCTGCCTTTCTCTCCTTGGTCTGCGAGAGTCCTTTCTAATGCACTAATATAATCCGCTTTTGTTTTCAGCCCATCCTTGCCAGTTCCTTTAACTTCTACGCCATATTGTTTTGAGAGATTTGTCAATTCTTCTTCGGTGAATTTTCCGAGACTTTTTCTAGCGTTTTCTAAATTGAGTTTGTCCAAGTGCTTCAATGATGCTCTTTCAATACCAGTAGCAAACGCATCAGACATTCCTCTGAATGGCATAAGTAAAAAGTTTCCCAAGACATTTCTGTTATGCGTCTTTAAATTGCCAAGCATTGACAGGTAACGCCAAGCGTTCAACTTTTCGATGAATTTAACTGGAACTTGATCCCAAATAGATTTTGCGATTGCCTTTTGTGCTTTCAGTTGTTCTGCTTCGGTAGTGGCGTTATACAAATTGTCTAAAAGTTTTGTGTCAATGTTAAGTTTAAGTCCTCTTGCTTTTTCAAGTCTTTTAATGCTTGATATAGTAGACTTCAATCGCCCTTCGGGTGTTAACTGTTTAAACAACCTCTGCGCCTGTAAAGCACGACCAACCTCGCTCTCCATTGAACTCAATTCTGAATATACTTTTATAGCACTATCAAAATCTTGTTTGCGAATATATTCTCTTGCAAGCACATATCCGTCTGCGATGTCTTGGCTCGTTACTTTTCTTCCTGCGTTTGCATTGCCAAAGAATGTAGACGACATCTCATCAAAGTCTTTAGACGCTCTTGCTTCGGCATTTTCTAACACACTCTTATTAGAAACATATTTCTTAAGATGGTTTTCGTTTTCCTCTACCATTCTAGCCTGTAACTCTGCGGGGGTTATATCGGCATTTTCGTAAGTGTTCCATCCCTTTTGAGTCTTACCATCCCAATCTACCTTTTCCCGTCCGTAGTGAGCGGCTATACTATCGACATCACTTCCCCAATCTCTTACATCGTCAGAAGTCTTTGCTTTATTAAGTCTTTCTTTAATGGTATCTTTTACGGTTTCTTTTGACTGTTTAGGCTCTGCTGTTCCTTCGATTTTCTCCCCTTTCTTTGGCAGGTTTTCTCTTTTCCACGCTTCTGCGTTTTCTATAGTCTCTTTGCCGCCTTCTCTTGTGAGTTTCTTTGGCTTTTTAGGAAGAGCCTTTGGCTGATTTACATTTGTAGTATATGTACCATTAACATTAGGGTCGGGGGGATTAACTCCGCTTCCGCTTGTGTACAGGGATTCCCCTTTTTCCATCTTCCCTTCTCTGCCGAAGTTACTACTTTCGTAGCCCTTTGCTCCCATCCTGCCAAGTGTAGGCTCTCCTTCGCCAGCATATTTCGCTAAAAAGTTATCGACTTTATCTAATGGAACATATGTAGCGGCGCTGTCGGCGAACTCTACTCTCGCCATTCTTTCGCCGTCCACTTTTTCTATGCCTGTAAACTTACCGACTCCGTATCTTCTATCAACTACGAAAGCCCCTTTGTCCAGTTTCCTAATATTATCAATCTTTTCTGTAGGTATTTCAGATGGCGATGGCTTCGTTGCTTTTGCAGGACTAACAGTTTCCACTTTTGGAGCGTTTTTCTCCCTTAAACCATTCTCGATTATTTCGTCAAGTTGTTTTGCTCTAACTGTCTGCCCTTTGTATTGATTAGGAACTTTGATGTCATTCGCTCTTGCGAAGTCTCTCCTGTCTTTGAACTTTAATTCGTGCCAGTCTTTTTCGCCATTTAAAGCCTTTTTTACATCATCAGATAATTCTTTTGCTGGCTTTTCTTTAGTTGACTTAACTGGAGTGGCTTCTGCAACCGTAGGCTCTGCCTTGACTTTTATCGGGTCATAGTCAAGTATTCCTTTGTAATGCTCATAATGTTTCCAGTACGGAGATTCTTGTGGAGTAGCATATCCATCGTTTTCAGCCCTTTTCTTTACTTCGTCTGCTAACGCTTCATAGTTTTTTCTGCCCTCTTCGTGAGAAACCGTGGCATTATTCTTTAAGTATTTTTCTTCCAGTCTATTTATTTCTGCTTCAACTTCTGAATCTGAAGACTTTTTCGCTGTAGGCTCTGCCTTTTGTGTTTCGTTCGCCTTAAGTGAAGCCTCGTTTCTTGCGTTTTCCTGTCTTAAACGAATATCCTCTTCCGCTTTTCTGTACGCTTCAAAGTCATTGTTACGCATAGCGGTTTCAAGGGCTTCTCTTTCCTGTGCAGTTGCTTCGGGGAAGTTCTCTTCAATTTCCTTTTTAATATTGTAAGAATTATCTTCCACAATCTTTTTAGCGTCTGCTTCACGAACTTCATCCGCAGTACGAAGTCTGCGACTTTCCACACTAACACCATTATTAGAATTTAAATCATTTCTTCTAGAAAGCGCAGTTTTGTTTTCTTTAACTGGAGTAGGCTCTCTAAACCTTAATGAACCTTTATTCTGATTAACTCCGCTTAATTTAATATCTTCTTCTGCCTTTGGCGGTCTTCTAAAGCCTTTGTATTTTGGCTCTTTTGCAGATTCCCTAGGGGCATCAGGCTCATAAGTCATTGTATATTCAGCATTAGTGCTTTTCTTTTTTAGTTTCGCTTTGCCTTTGCTTTTAGGCGAACGAGCCGTTTTGCCTATGGATGTTGTTTTTTCCGAAGTTGCTTTCTCCGAAGTTGTTTTCTCTTCGGTTGTATTTGTTTTCTCCGACGGTGTTTCAGCCTTGGTGTTTGCGTTCTCTACCGCTTCCTCTACTGTGTTGCCAGCCTTTAGGCGGTTGAACTGTTGGTCGCTCATATCGAGGGCTTTGCGGTACTCTGCCATCAAATCATTTATCTTTGATTCAGATGCTTCTGCCACCTGTTTACCTGTGGTATTACTGTCACGAAGGTTTATCAAGCCACGCAGTTCGTTTCTAAGGCTCTCCGCATACTCTTCTTTTGTTTTAGCGTTCTCAAGACTTTCAGTTACGCTTCTACCAAGTATCGCTTCTGCATCTTTACCAGCCTTACGAATCTCTTTGCCGATGCCAACGCCTTCCATTATGCCGCCAATAGCAAAATCAAGGGCGGTATCTTTTGCCTGCTGTTCCCAAAACCTCTTGCCACGCAGTCCTTCTCCATAGTTTATTATGGCGTTCTGTCCAAAACCAAGAGTAGCGTCAGAAATGGCTTCTTTAACCAATCCAGTAGCGATGTCCTGCGCAGGTTTAGTGCCTACTGCCTGTCCTATTTTGCCAAGTGCAGAACTGCCTTTTATAAGGTTGCCTACCTTTGTGCCATTCATAACAGCATTAGCCGCTTGAGTCAACTGCGGATTTACAGCAGAACGCATAAGACCATAGTTGAGTGCCAAGCCAGCCATTCTACCAGCACCAGCAGATATGCCCTGATGTCTCTGCGCTTCGTATGGGTTGTCATAGTATGCGCCATCGGTTATCTTTTTACCAGTAGCAAGCGTTGCTCCAGCACCAAGGAGAGAGTTGTCTATCGTGGAGTCCATCGCATTAGAAATGAACTTGCCCATAGGGTTAAATGCCTTATCAAAAACATTATTACCCTCTAATGCACCCGATAATGCCCTGTTCTGAATATCCTTCGCACCTTCATCAAGTCTATGCTTATTGTAGTTGTTGCGATTGGTAGGCTTCTTTTGGCTTGTGTCCCTGTCGCTTTTTCTCGTTGGGGTGGAGTCTTCTTTTTTCACTCTTGGAGTAGTATCTACTTTGTTGACATACAGCCCCGAATCTTCCATCCTCTCTTTAACAGTAGGCTTTATTTTTCTGTGTGAGTATCTGTTAAGGTTAGCACCAGTTCTGCCGATGTTTTCCTTGCTGTCAGTCTTGTAACTATGTCCTTTTTCGTTATCCCACTGTCTCTGTGCTATGGTCTTTGCAACATTGTTAGCCTTGGTAGTCTTCTGAACATATCCCGATGTGGAAACTGATGACTTCTTCAGACCGCCTTTCTTACCCTCAACATTGTTCTTGATTGTCTGTGCCGCATTTGTTGCAGTATCTGTATAAGCATTGGCAGGTTTCTTCTGCTGTGAAGGTTTGGTTACTTTGGATTTCTTCGGTAACTGTTTTGCAGTCTTCTTGGAAGAATCGTTGACAGACTTGGTGTAATACTTATCGTCATTGTTTTTATATTTTCTTTTAACTCCTGCTTGTAAAGGCATTGTATACCCCCTTACTTATACATACTTACTTTATATGTTCTTGCTTTGCTTGTTCCGCCACCACTTCCACCTGTCTTTTTCTTCTTCGTGGTCTTCTTGGTTGAGCCGTAAGTTTCTTTGTATTTTGCGGTGTTTTCGATTGTCTTCTTCTTGCCCTTGCCAGCGTTCTTTAATGCATTTGCGCCTATTAATGCTGTGAGATTTGCACCGTTCTTTATTGCATCGCTGACGCTTGTTTTACCGCCACTGGGCTTTACTCCTGTGGATGAACTTCCGCTACCACCTTTGTAGTAACTTCTGTAACTTCTTCTGCTTGACCTTCCACCACCACCTCTTGAACTTGAAGCCGCCGCTTTAGCCGCCTGTTCTGCCAGCAGTTCTTCTCTTGCCTGTTGTGCCAAAGTCAGATAGGTGTTAGCCAACTGTTCTGCTAATGAGGTGGAGTTCTCCGCTACCATTTGGTCGTACTGCATATTGCCAGTATTGAGAGCATTAGCCCTTGCAGATTCGTTGTTGTACAGATTGCCCGAATACTGATTCATCAGACCTAACTGTGCAGTCTCGGAAGCACCGCCTGTTACGCCAAGGTTGGATAACTGTTCGGGAAGTTTGTTCTGATTGATACGATACTGTGCATAGTAGTTCTTTGCGGCATCATTGTACTGGCGGTTGGTGTTATTCTGCATATTCTGTCTTGCGGACTCGATTGCTTGGAAAGAGCCGTTATTCACCAACTGATTGGCGTAGTTCTGATACATAGTGTCGTAGCCCTGCTTGACATTCTTCAGAGCCGCCGCATTTGTTGCTATGATTTTCTGTAAGTCTTGGATATTGTTTGCTGTTGCCATTACTCTGTCTCCTCAAAAATGATTGGAAGTTTCTCGGCTCTGCTACCGAGTTCTTTGACATTGGTATTGTTTTTTACATCATCTGTATATGATTTATATAACTCTTTAAAGGTGGCGACTTCATCTTCGGGTATTCCCCCCATCTTTATGTATTTCTTCGAGAGAAAAAGCAGTTTGTCTCTCACTAATGCAATCACCATCACTTCAAGAGGTGTTTTCTCCTTCTTCTTCTTGTGGTCTTGGTAGATGTTGTTCATCAGTACCCATAGACCTTGACTGCCAAAAACTATGGCTATTAGTTCAATTGTGTGGTCATTCATAAGTTTGCTCCCTTGTAAAAATAAAGGGCAGAGCCAGTATATATGTCAAAATGAAAAGAGGTATAATATGGGGATTTTAGGTAAGGAGATTAGGTTGACCCTGCCCTTATGAACTAAATTTTAAATGCGTTGTTCTTCTGTTTACCGCTCCTTGAATCCCAGTTGAAGAACTTGCCTTTATTGATTTTGATTTGTTCTTCATTCTGTATGCCAAAGTGTATCCATCCGTTATACAGACCAGCCTCACCGACTACTCCGTGTTTTGTGCAGAAAGATTTCCACTTCTTTGCATACTTGATGAATTTTGCTTCTGTTATGGGGATATTAGTATGCCAATCAAAAGCACAGCCACGGAGATGATTGGAATTTGCTATACCGCCAACCTTTTTGTTCTCCTCAACTGTGCGATGCCATCCGTGTATAATCATTGGGCGTTTGAGCCATACTCTGAACTCTTCTGCTATTATTACGCATAACATAGAGTCCATTGTCATTATCGCCGCACCGTTTCCAGTGCCAGCATATTCTGATAGGGTGAAATGCTCTGACACATTACCCTTCCAGTAAATCATCATTTGGTCACCCCCTTCATCTTGGCTACAGTCTGCTTACCAACCACGCCGTCAATTTCGAGTTTCTGCTGTCGCTGGAATAACTTTACAACGCCAAGAGTCACCGAGCCGAACTTCCCATCAACGGTCAATGGCTTAATGTCGGAGTCATCCTTGAAATACCAATTTAGATACCTCTGAAGATATTTTACCTGTGTCCCACTCGAGCCTTTCTTTAACGGAGAGTATACCTGTTTGTTGACTGGTCGGTAGATGGTCAGTCTCTTCTTGTTGCTCATATCGAATCTTGCCTTATGAGCATTGGTGGTTGAGAAAGCCCAGTTACCTGCGGATGCTTCTTTGATTTTATCGCCCTCGCCTACTATGAAGATGTGACCCTTCCTTACAATGCCTTTCTTGGTATAGTGACCGATGTCTCCTGCCTTGGCATTAGATGGAGATACCTTCTGATAGGCTTCGGGATGTGCGTTCATATAATTTAACTGTTTCCAAAGACCCAAAGGCATATTTCTGTCATAGACTGACCTAATGGTAACGCCCGACCCTACATCGCAACTGAAACCGCCCCTGCTTGCTTTTGACCAGTATTTGAAGCCCTTTGCCACCTTGTTCTGTGCCGTCTTCCACGCCTTTGTGGGATGACCATTTGGGTACTTCGCTTCTTTAGGTCTTCCTGTATACGCAAGCCTGTTTGCTTCGTCTGCGAGTTTTTTCTGATAGTCTATGGTCTTATACACGCTTGGGTATGTGCCTGTGTATTTAGCCATTTTCTTCCTCTACTTCCTCATCTTCGTCTACTACAAATTCGGGGTCGTCATATGTTTCTGTCATATTCTTGACTCCGCTAAACAGACCTGCCGCCATAAGACCGCAAGCAAGACCAACTACTACACCGATGTAAGGTGGATAGTCCATATACAGAGTGTAAGTTCCAAGACCGAAGATAACGCCAAGGATGAGGTCGAGAATGAAGATGAATTTTGCTTCAAACAGTTCCTGCTTCTTGACTACTTCGGCAATGCCCATAATGAGGGCTACCTGTCCTACAGGTGTGATGAGATAAGTGATAAGTTCGTTGATGTCCATTTTTGCTCCTTTCTATCCAAGCCGTTTTCTTAATATAAACCTTACCCAAATGTATCCCGATATTGACGACATTACTGCGTTCTTTATTTGATATGTGATTTTCTTGTCTGCTGTTGAGTTACACCAATACACATAACATTGATTACTACCGCTTCCCAAAGGGATGCTTGCAATAATGTCGTACCCATCGGGTATAACTGACGAAACATCGTATCCCTCAACGGTTAAAGTTGACCCAGACGCAATTGTGTATTGCGGAGATTTCCAATCAACGGTTGTTATGTAATACTGCATATCATCAATTTGCGCTCCGATAGCATCTAACACATTCTTAAGGTCTTCTCTTGTTACTACTTCGCTATTTGCCATTATTTCCACCTACCTTTAGCATTAAAAGACAACGCTAAATTTTTACCCGATGCGTTGTATGTTACGGGATTCATAACATATACTGTGTTTATGTTGGAAGCCGTTACGCTTGACGCACTAACAGTAAGAATGCCACCCCCTGTTGTAATGTCGAGATTTAGTTTTGGAGCAGATATAAACAAGTTAGTTGGAAAACTATAATTGCCCAAATTGGCATAATACAATGAACCATATGAAGTCGCCATATTAGGGTTTTCAATGCTTATTCCCCAACATTCTGCTACTCCGCTATCCCACTTACGATAGTGCCATATACCACTTGTTCCTTCTTCCACTATCCAATCAACAGACCCACGGAAGTCTCGGTTAAGGCTGTCTATGAAATCGTTCAGTTCTGTTGTGGTCATAGACGGAGCAAATAATCCCTCTTTGTTGTCATCTGCTGGCTCAAAGAAACTTACTGCTGTTCCATCTTCGTTAATGTCGATAGTAAAGGCTACAGTTGAAATGAAGGTCGTATAAATGTTTGTGTCATATCCATCGTCTTGCAATGAAATCTCAATGTCGTATTGTTTATCATTACTGATACCGCCGCCACCAAAGTATGCCGTGTATATGCTTCCCGAAATACTTCCGCTTATCGTGTGCCAATTTGATGCTACTGATGTGTCTTGTCCGTGTTCGATATACCTTGCGGTTATTGTAGGGTCGGTATCGAATGTGACGCCGCCTTGAGAGCCTCTTGTAAACGAGAACTGTAACAGTCCATATGTTCCTGTGTCTTCTTCTTCGTGATTGCTGTTTACTCTTACAGCCTTGATTGAGGAAGGTATCTGCGGTGAGATATAGTCAAGTTCCCATATAGCCGTCAACGGTAAGTTATTGGATATTGTTACAGACTGGCTTGGCTGATATGTATTGTTTCCGTTACCCCACCCCATAAACTTGTAATACTGTTTAGTAGGCTGATTTGCATTAAGTGTAAATGTAGCCGAAGCGGTTGAGTTATATATATCAGTTGACTGGCTTGGGAATGTGCCTGACCCTGTATTTGTGTCATAAGTAATAGTGAGCGTTTTCTTCCAAATGGCATACAGAGTTGCAGAAGCGTTTGTTGAGTATGTTCCACCAGCCGAATATGTAGCCGTAGTAGCAGTCGAAGATGTACTCCATCCAAGGAATGTGTATCCGCTCTTGGTAGGTACGGTACTTGAAAGCGTTATGTTAGTTCCGTAGTTCTTGGTCTGCGCAGATGGCGCATCGTTTCCACCGTTAGCATTGTACGAAATCGTATATTGTATTATGTTCCAACTTGCAGTTGCCGTAACATTTGACGCTGGCATTACATACGAAGATGATATATTCCAGCCAGCAAAGGTGTATCCAGTTCTCGTTGGCGTTGGTAAAGTTCCTACAGCGGATTTGTACTGAACACTCTTTGATGTTGGCGATACACTACCGCCATTGGCATTGTAAGAGAGAGTGAAATACGGAAGGGCTGGTATGGTAAATGACTTTGATACCGTCGAAGTACCATCGTGGTTAGACCCTGAATAAACTATCTTGCCTGATATTGTTATTGTGTATGCGCTTGCTTTTCTTTGCCAATGCCAGTCGGGTTTTGAAATCGCAATATGGTGAGTGTTATTAGCAATTTTCGGTTTGTCCTTTTCTGTTGCACTTCCCGAAGACCCGCCTGATTCCGTCAGCGTGTACTTTCTTGTTCCTGATTCTACCCAACCACCTTTGGTATGGAAGCCCATATAAGTTGATATTCTGTAGTAGTCATTTGGGTAAGGGTCTGCGTTATATTCATAACCTATGAAGGAACACCAGTCGTTACCTTTCGTTACCGTAGACCCTTCTACATAAGTTATAGCCATTAGTTGCCCTCTACTTTCTTAAGTGATAAATGTCCGTTAGACCTCGCTATCCATCGTAACTGTCCGTCTCCATTTGTCGTTCTCATCGTTATCTGCTCGAACTGTCCTTTAGGGGCTTGGAATACTTCTCCACTGGCGACAGCAGTCTTTTTGTTATCAGTCCAAAACTGTACATCTTGTGTCGTGATGACTACTTTCGATTTAACATTTTCGCCTGTTCTCTTACCTAATGTTATAGACGCTGGCGATGCTGTGTGAATCTCTATGAACTCATTGTAAGGTGTTATTTGGTTTTGGATGGTTGTTATGTCTGTTTTTGCTTCAGATATATCAGAAGTGTTTTTTCCAATATCACTTTCGTTTTTGCTTACTCTGCCATCTAAATTACCAATATCGGTTTCCGTCTTGCCTACTCGCTCATCGTACACTTCGTTTAAACGCCCTATATTGCCGTTTATCGTATCCTCGGCTGTGGCTAAATCACCTGCCACTTTACTAATGTCTCCGTTTAAACTATCAAGTGCTTCCTGCGTAGTTGTGTCGAGTTCGCTGATTTGCCCAGCGTTTTCCTCAATCGAATTGACAAGCCCGCCTCTGGTGACCGTGATGGGAACATCGTCTTCGTCTTTATCCAACTGTGCATAAGTTACAGTAACTTGTTCGTCATTATCGTTGATGTAGTAATATCTGTTGTTATCTTCATCGTAGATGACATCATAAGTGTAATCGTTGACCGTGTACTGATAATATGTTTTGCCGTTAATGGAGTTGGCATTTGCGTCTGCCGTTTCCTGTGCAGTATTAGCAGTTTCTAACGCTTCCTTTGAAGCAACATATTCAGAAAGAGTAGATACCGCAGAATAACTGAAAGTATTGTTGTCATATTCTGTAAGGACGACTACATAACAGGTCTTCGTTAAGTCCAAGTTGGGCTGTGTGTTGCTCCATCCAGTAGGCGGTTTTACAACTGGAACGCTCGGGGTTGAAGTGTCAAGTTTGTAGTACAGAGTGATTGCTGATACGGATGTTCCTGTGTCTCCAGTATCGCCTTTTGCACCGTCTTCACCCTTATCACCTTTGTCTCCCTTTGCTCCAGTCTCTCCCTGTATCCCTTGGATTCCTTGGATACCCTGTTCACCTTGGTCGCCTTTGTCTCCCTTGTCACCTTTTGCACCCTGCTCCCCTTGGATACCTTGTATGCCTTGGATGCCCTGCTCACCTTTCTCGCCTTGCTTTGCTTTGAGGTAAACTTTACTGTTGTCGCTATAAACGACCCTTGTCCAAAGCCAGTCTCCCTCTGCTACAGTAGGAACAGTCGTATAAGTGAACGCACTATCGTTAGGCTGGGTTTCAGTCGTGCTGACAGCATAGCGGATGGTTGATACGGTTACTGATGTTCCTGCGACACCTTGTATTCCCTGTTCTCCCTGTTCACCCTTCTCTCCTTGGATGCCCTGTATACCTTGTATGCCTTGCTCTCCTTGGTCACCTTTATCTCCCTTGTCTCCCTTATCGCCTTTAGCACCAGTCTCACCTTGGATGCCTTGGATACCTTGCTCTCCCTGTTCGCCTTTAGCACCTTGGATGCAAGCGACATTACTGTAAGTTGTAGTGCCGTTCTTCGTAGTAGCAGTTCTCTGCCAAATATACTTTCCAGTAGTCCAAGTAGGAGTACCAGTAGACCATCCAGTTGAAGGAGCGGTAGTCGAATCATCACCAAGTGCGTATTCAATAGCGACGCTTGTAATGGAGTTTTCCACAGAAGCAATTACTTGCGATAATGTCTTGCTACCGAAGTTTACCTTTGTACCGCCGATAGTCACGCTACCAGTGATAGGGTCGAATACTATATAAGCATCTTCGCCACCAATATACTGCGGAACATCATCACTGAATCTGATACTTGCTCCGTAAGTGGCTATCAGTGTTCCACGGCTGTCATATATCTTAACTCCATCATTGGCGACAAGCACTTTGTATGAATTGCTGTCTTTGATTACATACAGTCCGTCATTGGTAAGTGCCAAGTGCGAAGCCACATAGTCTGATACCGCCGCATCTATGAACAGTTCATAGTAAGTGCTTAATTCTTCTGCTTTTGGCTCTGCAACTGGAGTGTAGACATTGCCGTCTTTCACAAAGTAAACCTTGCCGTCTACAATTTCAGTATCAGTTGTAAGCGTGTAAGTTCCGTGTTCCGTAATCCAGTTAAGAGTATCAAGCACCTTCTCAACTACAGCCAGTGAAGTCAATGCTCCATTAGCCGAAGCGTTTGCGTGAGTGGCAGAAGCCTGTGCGTTTTGTGCTTGAGTCAAGGCGTTACCTGCCTGTGTCTTTGCTTCATCTGCCCAATCATAAGCAGTATCAGCCGCAGTATGTGCATCGTCTGCCCAGTTCCAAGCAGTTTGAGCCGCAGTCTGTGCATTTTGTGCTTGTCTCTTTGCTTCGGTTGCATCTCCTTGTGCGTCTTGAGCCGCTTGTAATGCTTGATTAGCATATGTCTCTGCGTCCTGTGCGTGAGAATAAGCGTCTGTTGCACTGGTCATCGCTTGATTTGCCGTAGACATAGCGGCGTTCACATTTATATTTGTTAAGTCTATTTCGCCAGCCAGTAGTTCTTTGATTTTCTCCCATATATACTGGAAACTCGGCTCGCCATAATTTGCCATTTATTTCTCCTCATAGTATTTGTGAACCGTATCAATGACCGTGGTGGGGTCTGTTACCGCTTGCCATAAGCCATTGACCTTTCGATATACGGTCACTTCTTTCCAAGTTCCGTTGATTTTGAAATACGCCTTGTTCGTTTCTACTGCACCGCCTATTACTACAGATATGGTGGAATCGCCTGTCGTGATGAAAGTATAAGTGTAGTGGTCAAGCCCTGTTCCTGTCGAATATGTGACATCGAAGGATATTCCTGTGACTAAACCGCCATAATATCCCACAAAGTGCCGTATCGTTAAGTTGTCCAACTCACTTCTTGTTATCGTCCTGCTCGGTGTCAGCGTTATTATTGATGACGATGTGCTTGGAAAGTCCACCGTATCGCTTACAGCGGTGTTTCCGTTATAGATAGCACATTGCGATACATAGGTTGAACCTATAGTAGAACTCTCTCTGTGTCCGTGGCATCTTACTTCAATATCTTCTATAGTGGCATTGCTTGGGATACCGCTGAAATCAAACGAGTATTCCGCATAGCCTGTCGATGATTGCGAAGCATACATATTTGATGTACTTGAGTATGGGCTTTCCGCTGAATGTCCAACTGCATACTGGGCATAACTTGACCCACTTTGGATTCCGCTGGTGGTTACATCGTCAGGAACTGCGCTTGTGGTTGATTCACTACCGTGTGCGACTAACTCGGAAGTGATGTCCACTCCGTCCCTTGTGGCGGTCACGGTGTCACTCTTGTTGGTTGGGGTTATCGTCAAGACATATTCCCTGTCCTTATATGTCGAATATGCTCCATTCGGCACTATCGTACCGTTTCCGCTTAAACTTGAGGTGATAGTACACGGGTCGGGGACGGTGTAATCGACTTCAATCTCTGCACCGTAGATATACATATATGATGTCGTGCCACTTGACGCCCTACGGCAGTTGATTCTTATGCCGAAATTAGAGCCATAGCCTTTGATGGTTTCCCAGTTGGCGGATAGTCCTGTGAATGTATGTACTGTCGCCGTGGTGTTGATTACATCACAAGTTCCGTTGATTGTGGATGTACCGTTAGCAAGATATGGCTTGTACGATGTCGAAGTCGATACTCCCGATTCTCTTGCCTTTAATTTAACAGTAAAACTGTTGACCGTGGCTTCCTCGGGTATGTCGTCAAAGTTGAACCCTCTGACATATACATAGTATGATGAAGTGCTTGAACGGGAATTGGTGACAGTTGCATAAGTATCTGAATCCGTATTCGTGTACATATTGCTTGCATTTGATACGGATAAATAATTCGAATTGGACAGATAATATGTGGATGGTATGAGTCTCGCTGTAGCCATTTAACCCACCACCTTGAGATATATGTCTCCATTTTCCCCTGTCGAGGAAGAGGGCGTACTTGACCCCGTGTAGACCGTTATCAGTTCATCCTCTTCGATGAAATTTGCCGTTCCACCGCCTGTTTTCGGCAAAGTCAACGCAGGTACATTTGAGTATGTCGCTCCCCATAAGGTAATGTTCTGTGACATAATGCCACCCCCTTATGAAATGCTTAAAATCTTTGTCGTTGCATCCTGCGAGATTACTGGAACTGCGGCACTACCGTTTACATTGAAGATGCTCTTTCCTGCCACGATATTCGCACTTACCAAATTGGGGTCGCCTGCAATTGTCTGCGCTCCTGTCAGATACTGATTAGCATTGATAGTCTGTGCAGAAGTCGAAGGTGTGTATGTCTGTGCGGACTTCTCTGTCATAGAGCCTGTGATTTTAGTGCCGTTAGCATAAGCCGTAACACCGTTTCTCATCTGTGAGCCGTTAGAAAGAGTAGCATCGTCAGTATCTACGAACTTCGCTGTTCCACCACCGCTAATAGGAATATCTACTTCGGGTGTGGCACTGTAAACGACATCTCTTATTACTACATTTTTAGCCATTGTTTTCTCCTTATGAAATAGTCAGTTTCGTGCCATCCCAAGTGATTCTTCCATAGTTGGAAGGGATAGCACCTATGGTTACATTGCTTAAAAGTCTTGTGTCCTTTGTGGATAAGACCTGTACTTCCTCTGTCGGCGTTATCAGATACTCACCGCCATACTTTGGAGCAACAGTATCGAAATTGACTTCAAATGATTCGGGTGTACCGAGTTCTATCTCCATTGCCGAAGGTGTAGCAAGGTCTATCTCAAGCGTAGGCTGTGGATTGAAGATAACATCCATTTAAACCACCTCTGCTACGATTATGAATTTTGCATTGTTTACAGGGGTATAAGGTTTCTCATCTGTGATAACGGTTATATCGTACACATACTCACCAAAGCCAAGAGTCTTGGTATCTGTTTCCTGTAATTCGAGTGTCAGAGTGTCATTGGGAATCGTCTTCTCTATAAGGCAAGTAGCGTCCGTGTACTC
>ODAI010329764.1_pt1 | contig 43961 bp, 27 predicted proteins | sample 1539321 | NCBI WGS metagenome assembly ODAI01 (sample SAMN02144231, study PRJEB22623) | gut metagenome | biome: sheep rumen | host: Ovis aries | place: New Zealand
GGGATAACGCTTCCAAGGTCGCACTTTATCTCACGTCCGTTGTAATCAAGCGTGGAAGCATCCACTATATCCGCTTCAAATCTGGTCGTGTGATCCTCTGCTATCATTACATGGATACCATCGGGCTCAATGCTCATTCCGATCGTATCTCCAACCTTCGGAGACTTGGTGGAACGGATGACCATCTCATACTTTCCGCTCTCAACGGTTATCTCGTAGTGCATACCCTTAAAGATGACTCCGGTAACTTTTCCCGAGATGGTTCCCTTGGAACTGTCTGCATCCCAGATGACATCCTCGGGTCTTATTACTATATCTACCTGTGTTCCCTCCGGAACATCATCCACACATTCAAATTCTCCGCCCGCGAATCTCGCTTTGAGTTTGCCGGTCATGATTCCCTTGAAGATATTGCTCTCTCCGATGAAGTCAGCAACGAATGCGTTTGCAGGCTCATTGTAGATGTCCTCGGGAGTGCCTATCTGCTGGATCTGTCCGCGGCTCATGACCACGATCTTATCGGACATGGTAAGAGCCTCTTCCTGATCATGAGTTACATATATAAAGGTAATACCCAAACGATCGTGCATAGCCTTAAGCTCGAGCTGCATCTCTTTTCTCATCTTAAGATCGAGCGCGCCCAGAGGCTCGTCCAAAAGGAGGATCTCGGGCTCATTTACAAGAGCTCTTGCGATCGCAATTCTCTGCTGCTGACCTCCGGAAAGAGTTGATACCTTTCTGTCCTCAAATCCTTCGAGGTCAACTATCTCGAGAACTCTCTTAACCTTGGCATCCATCTCGTCCTTGGGGAGCTTCTTAAGCTTAAGTCCGAAAGCGATATTGTCATATATATTCATATGAGGGAAAAGAGCATACCTCTGGAAGACGGTATTGACCGGTCTCTTATAAGGAGGGATCGCAGTAATATCCTTTCCTCCCAGCAGCATCTCTCCCGATGTAGGGACATCAAATCCTCCTATCATACGGAGCATCGTCGTTTTTCCGCATCCCGAGGGGCCCAGGAAAGTGACGAACTCTCCTCTCTTTATCTCAAGATTAAAGTCGCTTACCGCAACAAATCCGTTGTCGGAAAACGCCTTGGTCACATGTTTGATCTCAATGATATTATCCGATGCTTTCACCCATCTACCTCCGTGAAAAAACTCATCCAGCACCCTATCCCGGGCGCAAACATACTATGTTACATATTACAGTAATATCTCAAAATTGCAACTGTTTTTTTATTTAATGTTCAGAGCATAAAAAGTCGCCCCGCAGATGACTGCGGGGCGGCTGTAACATCGCTTTTCAGACTGTCTGTCCGGCCTGTATTACTTCCAGGGATTCTCGGTAGGATAAGGAAGAGAAGCGGGCTGGTTGTAATTAAGATCCTCGATGGGTACTCCGATGTACTTGAATACCTCGAAGAGCTGCTTTCCGAAGTGGCCGAATGCAACTGCACCGTGGTGAGGATAATTCTTCTCAAGAAGAACGTGACGATAGAAACGTCCCATCTCATGGATAGCGAATACTCCGATGCTTCCGAAGGACTGAGTAGCAACGGGAAGTACTTCGCCCTCTGCGATGTAAGCGCGAAGCTTGCAATCAGCGGTGGACTGCAGACGATAGAAGGTGATATCGCCGGGCATGATGTCTCCCTCGAGAGTTCCGTTGGTAACTTCGATAGGAAGTGCTCGTGCCATGATCTTCTGGTACTTCATGCTGCAGGAGCTCATCTTCTTTGAGCAGGTATTTCCGCAGTGGAATCCCATGAAGGTATCGGTAAACTCATAAGGGAACTTGCCCTTGATGGACTGATCGAACATATCATGAGGAACGGAGTTGTTGATGTCGAGAAGCGTTACAGCGTCACGGCTTACAACAGTTCCGATGAACTCGGAGAGACATCCGTAAATATCAACCTCACAGGAAACGGGGATGCCCATTCCGGTAAGACGGCTGTTTACATAGCAGGGAACGAATCCAAACTGAGTCTGGAATGCGGGCCAGCACTTACCTGCGATAGCTACAAACTTTCTGTATCCCTTGTGAGCCTCTACCCAGTCAAGGAGAGTGAGCTCATACTGAGCAAGCTTGGGAAGTACTTCGGGCTTCTTGTTTCCTACGCCGAGCTCTTCCTCCATCTCCTTTACCTTGGCAGGGATCCTCTCATCATTAGCATGCTTATTGAAGGACTCGAAAAGATCGAGCTCGGAGTTCTCTTCGATCTCCACTCCGATATTGTAAAGCTGCTGGATGGGAGCGTTACATGCAAGGAAATTAAGCGGTCTGGGACCGAAAGAAATGATCTTGAGATTGTTGAGTCCGTATACAGCGTTTGCGATAGGCACGAAATCGTGGATCATATCTGCGCATTCCTCGGCATTTCCTACGGGATACTCAGGGATCCAGGCCTTAACGCTGCGAAGCTTCAAATTGTAGCTGGCATTGAGCATACCACAGTATGCGTCTCCACGGCCATCCTGAAGGTCATTCTGGCTCTCCTCAGCTGCTGCGCAGAACATCTTGGGGCCTTCGAAATGCTTTGCAAGAAGGGTCTCGGAGATCTCGGGACCGAAGTTTCCGAGATATACGCAAAGAGCTTCACATCCTGCCTTCTTTACGTCCTCGAGAGCCTGTACCATGTGGATCTCGCTCTCTACTATACAGATAGGGCACTCGTAAATGTCATCAGCGCCGTACTTCTTGGTATAAGCCTCTACAAGAGCCTTGCGACGGTTAACGGAGAGGGACTCCGGGAAACAGTCACGGCTTACGGCTACGATACCGATCTTAACCTTGGGTAAATTAACCATTTTTGTATCCTCCTAAATTTCGTTTTCCCCTGTGGTCATACGACCACCGATGTATTGATTTTATCACAAACGCCGAACTCTTAAAACCTAAAAATTGACATAAAATACCGAAAAATTGACATATCCGAAATGCGATTTGTTCAATATGGGCTGTTCATATTGTGGGCCGCAGCGACAGCCTGTTCAAGCGTCATATCATAGAACAGACCCGCTCCGAATATCCTGCCGGATTTTCCGTCATCCACAAATGCTCCGACCACTACACCGGGGATCGCGGATTCGGGAGCATTGGGAGCATTCGGCCCGCCGAGGTCCGTCCTGCACCAGCCGGGATCGGTAAGGTTTATCATCACATCCGTTCCCTGGAGTTTCGATCCTATATCAATAGTCACCTTATTAAGCGCCGCCTTAGCCGCCGAATACCCTGCCTGTTCGGGTTCGAGAGCTATACCGCTTGTTGTATTTACTATTCTGCCAAATCCGGCCTCAGTCATCTTGGGAATGAAATGATAGCAGATCATCATCGGCGCCACAGTGTTGATAAGAAAACTGTCCGTATAATCCTCGGCCGGTGTGCTCAGCCACTCGGTCCTGTAGGCTATCTGCATGCCCGCATTGTTCATAACGATATCGATCCTGTGACCAAGCCCGTCTACCTCTTCAAGCATTTTCTTTACGCTCTCCAAGTCAGACAATTCCGCTTCCACTGCAATGCACTGCGCACCGAGTTCTTCTACCTCTGCCTTTACTTTATCAGCATGTTCTTTCTTTCTGCTCTGAACTATGATGTTGCATCCTCTTTCTGCGAGGAAAAGAGAAACAAGTCTTCCTATACCTCTTGCTCCTCCGGTGACAAGTGCCCACCTCCCTTTTACATCTACCATAAATACCTCCTGCACTTTATGTGCGTGATAAACACAAGCTAAAAAAGGGAGCGATCCGTCGCGCCCTTTTTCAAGCCTACTGTTTCCTAATGTCCGTTTCCGGATGTTCCTCTTTATATTTTCTTTTGTTTGCGTACATTCGTTCATCCGCGAGATCCATATATTTCTGAAATTCCTTCCCGACAGATCCGACTTCGCATATTCCCATGCTCGCATGCATGGTGTACGGTTTGCCCGATTCTCTGTTTATCCTGTCTAATCCCACTTCAAAATCACTTACAAATCTGGCAAGTCTTCCCCTGTCCTTATACAAAAGTATGACAGCAAATTCATCTCCGCCTATTCTCGCGCCGCAGTCATCCTTATCGAGACATCCGGCTATTACATCGGCGATCTTGCGAAGTGCCTGATCACCCTCTGAATGGCCGAAAGTGTCATTGGTGTACTTAAGACCGTCCATATCGATACTGACCAGAGCCATCTTCAGTTTTCTTCTCTTGACCCTGTCTACCGCAGTCTGTATATTCTGTTCATATCCGCGGCGGTTTCTGAGTCCGGTGAGTTCGTCGGTAAGGTATGCTCTCCTTATCTCATCCATATTCATATACTCACTGCGGATATTGAAGCTGTCTATCGCATCACCGAAAGTCTGCGTATATGACTGCGTATACTTGTTCGGCCAGAACCCCTTATCATACTGCATCACGAGATAACCGTATGCATGATTGAGTGAATGTATCGGATAGACAAAATATAACCCCGGCTTTTCGGATTCAAAATACTTATCCGGCAAGAGTTTGGATCTGTCGAATTTGATCCCCGGAGAATCGTAATTCTTATCCTCATCAAGATAGAACACTCTCTCCAGCAGCATCTTGTCGGTATAGCTTGATACTTTCTCAACGGGCCTGTTCTGCTTTCCGATATAATCGGTACACATGCATATATATCCGACCTTGGCCCTGTTGTATTTAAAATATCCGTCTGCAACGGAAAAAATCCCGTCCAGATCAAATGAAATATGATATCCGTTATCGAGAAGGACGCACATATCCATACCGTAATTGTGGTATTGGATATATCTCAGTTTCCTCTGCAGATCGCCCTGGCCGTCAAAATGCCCGCAACCGCAACTGTCTCTCAGCATCAGATTAAAACCTTTTTCGATACATATGACTCTTTCCGCAGACTCGCCCCTTCTTTCGCGAACGATCGTGTCAACAGCGATCTCCGCTATATCTCTCTTGGGCACTTCCACAGTCGTAAGAGCAGGTGACATGAGTTTACTGTCCTCTATGTTGTCATACCCGGACACGCAAACGTCCCCCGGTACATTCACGCCTCTTCTTATCAGTTCTTGTACGATACCGATGGCCATATAATCATTGGCACATACGATAGCTTCCGGATATCCTTCTCCGTCACTTATAAATGTATCGAGAGCTTCTCCTGCTTTATTGTACCAGTAGTCTCCCCAGTAAATATAATTGTCCTTAACCTCAAGACCCGCCTCCTGCATCGCTTCCAGGTAACCTTTGCATCTGTCATGAGCATCTTCAAGGTCACTTCTTCCTGCCATATGGCAGATTCTCTTAAAGCCGTGATTTTTGATGAAATGCTCCGTAACGGTCTTCATGGCCTTAACATCGGAAGCGATAACCGAATTGAATCTGTCCTTGATCGTCTTTAGATATACGATGGGAATATCATCTGCACACTCACGCAGATGAAGATATAGATCGGTGCTCATGCCCGAGATATTGAGCATGCTCTCCTCTACGATGATACCTTCAAGAGAATCTATCACAGGTATCCTTATAACTGACTTTTCCCCATCGGAGTATAGTCTGAGATTTTTATCATAGCTTCCGTAGTTGGCGAAAACTATCGTATCCATATTTTCGCGCGCCGCGGCATCCGCTATGAACGGTATCAGTTCCATAGCGTATTCGCAGTCTGCTTCTCCGATTATTACTCCGATGCGTTTTCTCAATCTGTTCACTTTCCGACAATCTTGTCATAAAGAGGTTTGCAAGCAGGGTAAAGCTCCTTGAATACCCTGTACTTCTCCTCGTACTTAGCAACGAGCTCGGGGTCGGGCTCTACGGTCTTTTTAACCTTAACGATCTTGGATGCGATCTCCTCAACCGATGCATACTCTCCGCATGCAACCGCGGCAAGCATTGCTCCTCCGAGCGAAGGCCCTTCCTCCACTTCGAGGATATCTACTTTCATATTCATCACATTGGCGATTATCTTCTGCCAGAGAGGGCTCTTTGCTCCGCCTCCGCAGATCTTGGTCCTCTCGGGTGCAACGCCGAGACTTCTTGCAACCTCTATGGAGTCCCTGAGACCAAAAGCAACACCCTCGAGAACAGCCTGTGTCATATCGGCACGGGTATTGTCCATAGTCATGCCGATAAAGGTTCCTCTCGCATTAGGGTTATTGTGAGGCGATCTCTCTCCCATGAGATAAGGAAGGAAGAATACGTGATTCTCTCCGAGCTTATCTTCGGTGATGGGCTCCTGTTCCTTTGCATAGTCCTTGGTTCCTATTATTTCATCCATCCACCACTTATTGCAGGATGCTGCGCTGAGCATGCATCCCATGAGATGATATGTGCCATCAGCATGATCAAATGAATGAAGTGCATTGAATTTGTCGACTCCGAATGACTTCGAAGAGATAAATACGGTACCGCTGGTTCCGAGTGAGATATTACATGCGCCGTCGCCTACAGTTCCGGTTCCGACTGCTGCCGCAGCATTGTCTCCTGCACCTGCTGCAACGATCGTACTCTCGGGTATGCCGAGTTTGGATGCGATCTCGGGCTTAACGGTTCCTACCTTCTCATAACTCTCATATACCTTGGCAAGCTGCGATGTCGTGATACCGCAGATCTCACACATCTCCTCAGACCACTTTCTGTTCTTTACATCGAAAAGGAGCATACCGGATGCGTCGGATACATCGGTACAGAAGCTTCCGCTGAGCTTATATGCGAGATAATCCTTGGGAAGCATGATCTTGGCGATCTTAGCAAAGTTATCGGGCTCGTTTTTCTTGACCCAGAGGATCTTGGGTGCGGTAAATCCGGGGAATGCGATATTGGCGGTAAGCTGAGAGAGTTTCTCCTTGCCTATCACATTATTGAGATAATCGGTCTCTTCTCCCGTACGTCCGTCATTCCAAAGGATCGCGGGACGGATCACATTGTCATTAGCATCGAGCATTACAAGTCCGTGCATCTGTCCGCCGAAACTGATTCCGGCAACCTTTGACTTATCCTGTCCCTCGAGCAGTTCTCCTATTCCTTCGATCGACTTCTCGTACCAGTCCTCGGGCTTCTGCTCGGACCATCCGGGATTCGGGAAAAAGAGCGGATACTCTTTGCTGACGATCTTAAGGATCTTTCCTTCCGAATCCATAAGAAGAAGTTTTACTGCGCTGGTACCGAGATCGATTCCGATGTACAACATTTCTTTGCCCTCCTGTATTTGAAAAGAATGTATTGATTATTCCGGTCTCATCCTTTTATCGTTATCTCTACAGGTTCTGTGCCTGTGAGTTCACGGCTTCTCTTATCCGGCTGGCAGGTTCCGATATAGATACGATACTCCGGAGCATCCATCTTCATCTCACCGTTTTCGTCTGCAAGCATGAAAGCGCTTCCGGGGAGATCTATCTCTATATGGCGTGCCTCGCCGGGCTTAAGATAGACTTTTCTGAATCCTTTGAGCTGTGCGTTTGGAGCTCCGTCCTTTTCTGCTTTGACATAAACCTGCAGAGTTTCTCCTCCGGCAACATCTCCGGTATTTGTGATCTCTGCGCTGACCCTCAGTCCCTCAGCATCCGCTTTGTCTTTTGATACTTTGACTTCTCCCACTTCAAATCTGGTATATGACAGACCGTATCCGAAAGGATAGAGAGGTTCATTCTTCATATATCTGTAGGTGCGTCCCTTCATCGAATAATCCTTGAAGTCAGGAAGTTCCTCACTGCTCCTGTAGAAAGTGATAGGAAGCTTGCCTTCAGGACTTGCCGCACCAAAGAGAAGATTGGCTATTGCTCTTCCACCCTGTGCTCCGGGATAACCGCCATAAAGGATCGCAGGTATCTCCTTATCGGCACGGTTTATTGCAAGTGCGCTTCCGCCAAGAAGCACGAGCACCACGGGCTTGTCGGAAGATGCGGCAAGTTTAAGGATCTCTTCCTGTCTTCCGGGAAGATTGAGATCAGGCTTGTCTCCGCTCGCATACTGGTTGCCCTGGTCGCCCTCCTCGCCTTCAAGACCGGAATCCAGTCCCATGACGCAGATGACGACATCGCTTGCATCACACACTGCCATAACTTCCGCATCACGGTCTCCGGGCTGTCCGAGTCCCTCGACCTTATCATTGCACAGATGACATCCCTGTGAATACATTATTCTCTTATGATATTTTTCCGCATACTCTCTGATACCGTCAAGTATGGTCACATACTCCGAAGAAGTGCCCTCGTAGTTTCCGACAAGCGCTCTTCTGTTATCGGCATTGGGTCCGATGACTCCTATCGTCTCGATCCTGTCGAGATTAAGCGGAAGGAGTTTTTTATCATTCTTCAAGAGTACCGCACACTGTTCTGCGACCCTCCTGTTGAAATCCCTGTTTTCATCGCTGTCACATGCCGAATACTTAATATCATTATAGGGATTATCATAATCCTCACCGTATTTACCGACTTTCATTCCAAGCTTAAGTCTCGTTCTGATGAGAGTCTCTACCATCTCATCAAGTCTCTCCTCGGATACCAGTCCGCTCTTTACACACTCTCCGAGTACTTTGAAGAGATTTCCGCAGTTAACATCACATCCCATGTTTGCCGCAAGCGCTACGGAATGGACCGCATCTTCCGTCACATGATGTCCCTCGTGGAAATCCTTAATAGCCCAGCAGTCGGATACTACATGTCCCTTGAATCCCCACTTTCCTCTGAGGATGTCCTGAAGGAGCATCTTGCTTCCATTGCAGGGCTCTCCGTTTGTACGGTTGTAGGCACCCATGACTGCTTCGACTCCGGCTTCCTTTACACACGCCTCAAACGCAGGAAGATATGTCTCGTACAGATCCTGCATCGAAACCTCTGCGTTGAACTCATGTCTCACATCCTCGGGACCGGAATGCACGGCAAAATGCTTTGCACATGCAGCGACCTTCATATACTTCTTGTCATGTCCCTGCATTCCCTCGATGAAACGAACACCAAGTCTGGATGTAAGATAGGGATCCTCTCCGAATGTCTCATGTCCTCTTCCCCATCTGGGATCGCGGAATATGTTTACATTGGGAGACCAGAAGGTCAGTCCCTTATATATATCCTCATCACCGTACTTCTGCTGCATATTGAACTTCGCGCGTCCCTCGGTCGAGATCACGTCTGCAACCTGCTCGATCAGATTCTCATCGAAGCTGCAAGCCATGGTGATCGCCTGAGGAAATACTGTGGCAACTCCTGCCCTTGCAATGCCGTGAAGAGCTTCATTCCACCAGTTGTAAGCAGGTATTCCGAGTCTTTCGATCGCAGGTGACCAATTGAGCGTCTGACTGACCTTTTCCTCAAGAGTCATCTGGGATACGATCTCCTTCGCCCTGGCCGCGATCTCCTCCTGTACCTTCTCGTTATTTCTCCACTCGGATGAACACTTTGCCTCTCCGATGGTTTTGTTCACCGCATCGATCAACTGATCGGCAGGAACACTCTTGCCCTGGTTGAGTGTCCTTATAACCGCATCAAGCTCTTCACCCGACGAGAATACCACCTGCTTGCCGCTTCTCTCGGCAGCAAACGTATGAATCTCCTCAAGACTCCTTGCAGCGTTAAGCGCTTCCACCAGTTCGTCGATCTCAGTCTGTGAAAGGACCCACTGGGCACCGATCGTGCTGCTTGCTTTTCCGCCCTGATTTACTGAACTGAGTGCTTCGATCAGTGTATCGATTTCTTTTTGCGTCAGTACTTTTTGCATATAACTACCTCATTCTTTCCTGAAGACAATATATTCCAGATCAAAATTGCTGCCGGGAAGAAATACCAGCTGGACCTTTTCGTCTCCCGTTATTTTGTTTATCTCAAATACGATCTCATCCGGCTTTTCGGTATGAGGGAATTCGATCATTTCCCTTCTGTTTCCTGTACCGTCGCCAAATACGAGATGTATCGTATTGATGTCATTGGGTGTGTATCCTTTTATTGCTATCTTTGTGGCTCCTTCATCCCCAAATTCAAGTTTTCCGAAATCTATCGTGACATTGTTGCCGATTCCTGTTATGCGACTGCCTTCCTTTTTGTAACTGTCTCCATACATATTCTCGGCATCGTTTCCGTCAAGTATTGAAAATGCTTTTTCCTGTCTGGTAAACGAGAATCCTTTGATATGGATCTTTTCCGTAGTGACAAAGGATATCGTTCTCACGCCTTTCATCCTTCTCTTAAGGCGATAGGTCTCAGGCTGGTATGTATTCCAGATACTGGGCTTATGATAGACGGCATCGAGGAGCATCTCGCTTCCCGGTTCTCCCGCAAATCCATCCCATATCTCGATATTTATCCTGTTTCCTCCAAGTTCAAATACCGGGATCGTGATCTCATCGGATCCGAACTCTCCAAAGTCTACATTCTCAAATCCTATTACCGTCCTGCCATCTCTCATGGTGCCTACACCGTGCTCGTTTCCGTTTCCGAGTTCTCCCTCGTTAAGCGTCCACATAACTCCGGGAATAAATCCGTAAGGATCAAGGAGTGCGTCTCCTATTCCTTCATTTGCAAATTCGATACATGATATGACCTTGACCTGAGCCGCTCCGTTTTTCGTCATGCATCTGACTCGGAACGATCCGTCTCCAAGCGCAGTTATCTCTGCATTTCCGTCCGAATCTGTCTTGATCTTTGCCAGATTGGTATCCACTCCGCTGTCGGTCACAGCTCTCCAGATAAGTCCTTTTCTCGCTTCCGGAGTGTCTGCTTCCTCAGGAAGAATCTTTGCGCTTATGCGCATACTCTTTTTATCCGCGGTAAGTTTTCTCTCTCCATCGGTAACAAGTTCTATCTTCCTGATCCACGGTGATCTGTCGGAAGCGGGTTCGTTATCGTCAAGTGTTTCCCTTGTATATGACGCCCCCGTCATTTTTTCGTCCGGCAGTATCTCAAATATCATCTCTGCTGAGACGAGTCCTTTTCCTTCGGCACATACCGTGACCTTACCTGCTTCGTCGGTACTCTTTACCATGGCGAGAAGTTTCCCGCCAAAGAGTCTTCTGTAGGAGCATTTATATCCTTCAGTGTCCGTCGAATCTCCGTTGTCAAGTCCTGTAAGATATCCGGCACCGCTCACTTTAACATTTATCATGTTGTTCGCATTTCTCACAGGATACCCGTCCTTATCCAAGACTTCTATTGTGATAAAAGCGACATCTCCGCTTCCGGACTTTATCTCTCTTTCGGGCATATACCGCGACATGACGATTCTTTTCGCTTCACCGAAAGAATGCTCCGATTCTCTTGCGATCTCTTTCCCGTTTCCGTCATAGGCTACAGCAGTAATCTCGCCCGGTTCATAAGTTACTTTCCAGTTGCCTGTAAGAATATCGCCCTTTACGTGATCGATATTCTTCTTGCCAAGAGACTTTCCGTTAAGGAAGAGTTCCACGCAGGGCGCATTGCTTGCGATCCTCACATCAATGATCTGTCCGATATTCCAATCCCAATACGGGAAGATATGTACGAACGGATCATCTGCCGCATCCGTCCATCCCGATTTATATATATAGAACTGATCCTTCGGGAATCCTGCGAGGTCTATCTGTCCGAAATATGAATTCCTGGTATGGTATGGAGTGGGCTCACCGATATAATCAAACCCTGTCCAGAGGAACTGACCCGCTGAGAATTCATGATCTCTCTCAGCTATGATGCAATACTCCGTATTAGGCGCGCCCCAGCTGGTAACGCAGTTCCCGAGTGCTGAGCACTGCTCATCATCATCTGCAAGAGTAGTCTGCGAATAAGGGAAGTGATATATACCTCTGCTCTGTACCGTGGAAGAAGTCTCACTACCGTATATAAACCAGTCCGGATGATCTTTGTGATGATCATCATATTGTTTTTCATTATAGTTGTATCCGATGTATTTCAGCACGTCAGCGCAATTCTGTGCACCCACCCACGGCATATAATTGGATGCCATACTGACAACCGCGTTTCCTCTGAAATCATGTACCTTTACTTCATCCATGAGCATGCGCGTTATTTCCGGCGCATTTTCATCGGCGTGCGTGTCGTATATCTCGTTACCTATGCTCCAAATGGCTATAGAGGCATGATTGCGATCGCGTCTGATCCAACTCTCTACATCTCTCTCCTGCCATGCATCGAAGAATCTTGCATAGTCAAATTCAGTCTTGGGTCTTCTCCACATATCAAAGGCTTCGTCCATCACGACAAACCCCATCTCATCCGTAAGTTCAAGGAGTCCTACGGCGGGCATATTGTGCGAAGTGCGTATTCCGTTCACTCCCATCTGCCTTAAGATCTCCAGCTTACGTCTCATCGCGCTCTTGTTAAAAGCAGCTCCGAGTGCACCGAGATCGTGGTGTTCGCAGACGCCGTTTATCTTAAGGTGTTTTCCGTTAACAAAAAAGCCTTCATCATTTGTAAATACAAAATTTCTGAATCCTATCTTTTGGCATAAGCTTTCAGTCTTGCTTCCATCCTTCAGCAGATATACTTCCGCATTGTACAGATTTGCCTCTTCCGTACTCCAGAGCTTCGGAGAGTTTACCGTGACGGTAAAAGTCACACCGTTTTTGTCTATCTCGCATTCGGATACTTTTTTGCGGCAGTCTCCGAGGCCATCCGCACTAAATCCTATTTCGTATATGTCCGCAATATTTCTCACTTCATCTGCGGTCATTACTCTCCCGCATTCAGATGTCAGCTCTGCGGATACAGTCACGATCCAGTCGCTGTCGGGAGTCTCCTTTGCCCCGCACTCTTTCGCAGGGCGTTCGCTTATATATACACCGTCCGTTGCAAATGAAAGACCGTCCTTCTCTATCAGAAATACATCTCTGAATATTCCGGCGCCGGAGTACCATCTGGTATTGGGTGACTTATGATCAACTTTTACTGTGACAGTATTCTTGCCATTTTTCAAGAAGGAAGTCATATCAAAGAAAAAGCTCGAATATCCGTACTTCCACTCATACGCCTTGCTGCCGTTTATATATACGGTCGTATCCATATATACACCTTCGAAGTATATCGAAGCGTATCTTCCGCCGGCCGGCTCGTATTCAAATTCTTTTACATAGAAACCCGTTCCGTCCTCATAGAGGTCATCGGAATTGTAAATAAGCCAGTCGTGAGGTATGGATACCTCTTTAAAGTCAGCCACTTTTATCTCTTCAATTTTTGTTCCGAACGGATATTTTGCAAATCTCCATCCGTCATTAAAAAGCGTTCTCTTAGTCATATCCTGCTAACCTTTCTATTTCATTACATTTCGAGAAATTCCGGCAGCGGTCCGAAGTATCCCTTTGCCCAGTCCGATCCGCCTTTTCTTATGAGCACTCTCTCAAGTATCACTCCGGGATCCTGCGCATAGATGATGAATTCGTTCTCGCCTTTTACGCCCTGCACGAGAGTATTTTTCCTGTGTATCTGATTAAGGACTCCCTTGCTCCACTCATCACATCCTGAATCACCGCCGACATACTTTTCACCGAGAAGCTGTATCTCACGGATCTGCTCATCTCTCCATTTAAAACCGATACGATGATTTCCGTCCGGTGTAACCGGATTGGTCGGTGCGGTAAGGAATGTGATAAGATATGTTCCTTCCTCGGGAAGAAATACTCTGTAAGTAAGCGACGGAGCATCCTTCCCCGGTGTATATGTTTTCGTTACCGGAAACGCCTTGGCTCCCGCATCATACTTTCCGTACGGAGCCATGATCACATAGTCTCCTCCGTCTCCGGAGCAAATGGTATCATGATCAGCCGCCGAGAGAGCAAGTCCTATGTCATCGCCCTCTTCCATTATCCTTCTGGACGAAGGCAGATATCCCATGCGATACTCCGGATAGACCTCTCCTATAAATCTGCCGGGAAGGACCGGCACGTAGTGATTGTGCTCCAGCTCCTTTTCTTCAAATGCTTTGGCGATGACGAATGTTTTGATCTTTGCACACGAAGAAACTATCCGCACACAGCCCTTTATAACATGATCTTTCTCAGCAGAGGCTGCTCTCTTAAGTGCAGCTCTGTCGATACGCAGTTCTATATTGCAAACATCACCCTCAGCGAGTTTGGCTTGTCCGTTACCCGATCCGTAGAATCCGGAAGGCACTATCCATTCATCGTCCGAAATGATCTCAAACGAGACATCTCCAGTTCCCGCATTCTCCAGATGTATCTCCTGAACAGAAGTGTCCGGCTTCAAAAATCCAAGACTGTAAAGCGGTCTTCCCGTCCAGTCCCCGCCGCATGTATATGTTACTCTGTCCTTAAGTGAAGCAACGAGCCTGGATTTTCTCGAAGGTATCACTACCGATCTTACCGGATACTCCGCTTCCTCGTCGTTCCAATGTGTAAATCCGATATGCTCAGAGAGCATGATGCCGTTCCATTTTCCTCCGGCTATCCTGTGATATTCATCGCGGAGTTTAAGATCCTTATCCATGCATACGGGTATCTCTTCGCCGTAACCGTTTGCGAGCGGTCTTCCCTGTGCTGCAAAAAGAGCATTTCTCCCCGCAAAGATCTGCATCTTCAGGAGGTTCATGGAAGCGCACACGGGATAATATACCAGCTGATAAAACGCATCATATATCGGGAGATACTTTGCTTTCTCAAGAAGTCTCTCCGCCATTTCTTCGTAGGTGCCGGCACGCATCAGTACGGAGTCAGCCTCACCGTAATGTACGGGGTGATATGTATCGGGCCAGAGTGCTTCCGGTTTTCTGATACTGTTAAGTCTGGTATATCCTTCCAGCAGCTCATATATATCCGATATGTCATCATCGTCAAAGTACGATCCGAACTGGTCCTGCGTCCACATGGCGAGGTATTTCGATGCACTGTCGGGATCGTTCGTTCCCCACTTATCAAAATCATATGCCAGATCCAGGAAGTATGAGAGCGGGAGTTCCTGCGGCTTTAAGTCTCCTACGTTTACGATCCATATCTCGCGCACTCCGGACTCATAAGCCTGTCCCATCTGTTCCCATACTTTGGGAAGATATGTACTGTTGACCCACTCATACGAAACCGGTCCGCCATGATAATCGAAATGATAGTACATTCCCCATCCGCCCTTGCGGTCAGCCTCGTGAGCTTCCGGCAGTATCCTCATATTTCCGTAATTATCATCGCAAAGCATGCACGTGATGCCGTCCAATTCAGGCCAGTATCTCAGTCCTTCCGTATCCTTGTCTCCGTAAAAATACTGTTCGACTTCCTTGTATACAGCAAGCATCCTCGGCACACGCGAAAGGTCCTGATCCACGTAATCCCTGATGAGTCTGTTCTGTGTTGTTATAACTTCTTTGAGATAATCTATATTCTCTTTGAGAGTTGCGCTATGTCCGAGTATCTCGCTGTCTCTCTCTCCGCGCATTCCCATCGTGATGATATTTTCAAAGGCGCCGTTTCTCTTTAATCCGTCGCGCCAGTATCTTCTCAGTCCCTCTTTGTTCTGATCGAAATTCCACTTATCTCCGTATTCCGAGTCGGGTCCCTTTACCAGATCCCACTCCTCGCTGTGTCTAAGGCAAGGCTCGTGATGCGAATTACTCATCACCACTCCGTACTCATCTGCCAGTCTCGCATTCTCGAGTCCGGGGCCGTCCAGCGAGAAATTGGAAGTCCACATTGCGGGCCAGAGATAGTTGCCTTTAAGTCTTAAAAGCAGCTCAAATACATGATCGTACATCTCCGCAGTAAAGCCGCCGAAATGCTCAAACGTCCAGTTGCCGAATGAGGGCCACTCATCATTTATGAAAAAACCTCTGTACTTTACGGAAGGCTCCTTTGATACAAAGTTTACTTCCTCCGTAAATACCGCGCTCTCCAGTTTCATCGGTGTCACATCCGAAAACCACACCCAGGGAGATACGCCCAAAAGCTCCGATACATGGAACAGTCCGTATATGGTTCCTCTCTTGTCGCTTCCGGCGATCACGAGAGTGCTTTCCTGTCCCGGGTCTTCTATGATCCGGAATCCGTACACTTCTCTTTTCCCGCGGACATCAGAGAGAGATATCTTGCCCATGCTTTCGAGTTTATTCAGAAGTTCGCTGCAGCCTACGGTCCCGACAAATATGTTGCCCGAGATCTGTTCGGGATCGGTATTTTCTCCGAGATTGCGGACAACCGCCCCGTTTTCCGTAACGAGCCTGATATCGCCTGCTACTTTTCCGGCTATCTTTTTAACACCGGAAAAAGCAGATTCCTCAAGGACAATATCGCACTTTTTTTCATTTTCGGAAACAATGAATCTCATAGATCCTCCGCTGCTTATGCAGCTTATGTCATGACACGATGCCAAATCCCAATATCGTAAAGAGCTTATCTTCGCTGCCGTCAGCAGGTCCTATCTCTACGGTATGAAGTTTTTCAGTATCATTATCGATTATGATATGCGGGCTGCAATGGCACCATCCGACATCGTTGGGATTAATACTCTTTACCTCTTTGCCATCCACCTTTATCACTGCGGTTCCGAACGAAACATCCGCAGTATCCTTCATAACGAGAAGAAGTCTCTTGCATCTTATTTTCATCGTGAAGGGAGCATCCTTCTTCATTCCTCCGGCGCTGTGCCAGTTGTACGGGAATTCGGGAGTGCCCTCCAGATCCATATCCATCTCCACACATTGAAGCACACTGTCCGTCCCGTCAAAGCATCCTTCAGTGATCTCTTCCACGCATGCAAACCTGTTCGGGTTATTCTTGATCTCTTTCTTATCCAGCAGGAATACTTCGGAAAATCTGCTGTCCTTCTCCTCTTTCTCAGGGATGGCAGGCTCCGCAGTATCATTTGATTCTTCCGCGCACTTACACATCTCAAGCAGGCAGTCTGCATTTACTCGGTGTCCGAGATTGGTCGGATGATATACATCATAGAAATACTGACTCTTAGAAATGACACGTGTGTCTTTATTTTCCTCGCCTGCTTTTTTCGGAGGAAGCGGGAACTGGGGGCTTACCGCATCAAGTACGCTGACCATAGGAAGCGAATACTTCCTTCCCATCGGTGAAAGTCTCTCCTGGAGATTCCAGTCATTTGCAAATACAAGGAAAAGGAGAATGACCGCAGGATCACTGTCCCCGGTATACACTTTCCTTATGAGACTTCCGTAACTGTCACCCTTGGTCTCGTCACCTTCATCGTTAACAGCGAATTCTATCACTACTATGTCGGGCTTTTCCGAGCCATCTCTTAAAACATCCCTCTCATATCGGATCATTCCAAGCTCGGACGGGGTTCCTCCCACGCCCGCTTTTATAAATCTTACATTTCCGGGCTTTGAATATCTCTCCTCAAATCCCTTTGCAAAGAGTCTGGCGTAACTTTTCTCGTTTATAGGGATAGCTCCCGCGCCCTGAGTTATCGATCCTCCTATGCAGGCTATCGTAACTTCTTCGCCGCGCTCTGCCTTATCGATGGCTCTGCGAAGCCTGAAGAGATTTCCTTTGTCGAAAACACTCCTCTTTATCATGGCGGCGTATTCATCGGAATCAAAATCAACCGCACTGTCTATAACAGGCTCAGGGGCTGTGAATCCGTCATTGAGATAGAATCTGACATTGACGTATGAAACAAAAGAATTGTCTTCGAATTCGAATCGGATCTGTCCGGGCTTGGCATCCATATCTCCCCAGTTTACATCCTCAAGGAAAAGCGTAACCTCGCTTCCGTCCGGTTCCATATCGCAAAAAATATTCGTCCCGGTCTCATACGGATCCTCTACTCCGTACATCTGCAGGACGAATCTGACTTTGCCTTTATACTCTGCAGGCGCTGACACCGAAACTCCGATGCTGTGAACGAGTTTCCTGAAACCCGCAGTCGTCTTAAGGAGATCAAGCATCTCCTCATCTTCAATATTTCCTACAAGTTTGGCCGCAGTGATCATACGTCCGTCATCTTCGTAGATGAACTGGATCCCTCGACCGTCCGGCTGAGGCGCCGCAAATATTTCCTTATCTGACATCAGATAGAAATACGGCCTCTTTTTCTCCGGATCTCTGGGTGCAACCGGCCCCGCATTCTTATTCATTTCATTCCCCCAATTTTAGAGCTACACTAATCTCTATCCCAAGTTTTGGCGAAGACAAAACTTCAGAGTTAATCCGGCCAAATTGTTTCTATCCTAATTTTTGGCTTTGCCAAAAATTTAGAGATAATTTTGCGCCAGCAAAATTTTCTCTAGTATTCCTTTGAAACTACTTGATTCTTGCCCGAATTTTTACCGATATAGAGATTATTGTCAGCCTGCTCGATAAGCTTATCGATATTATAGCCCGGCTTGTAAGTCGTTACACCGAAAGTGATAGTGAATCTCACTTCGTTCTCATCACTGCGTACAACATTATCGGATACTCTCTGTCTTATTCTCTCCGCTACCGTAACAGCCTCGCCGCGATTACCCGTTACCAGGATAAGGAATTCCTCTCCTCCCCATCTGCATACGGTATCTCCGTCTCTTACGCTGCTCTGCATGATAGCCGATACAGCCTTGAGTGCCTCGTCACCGCAATCATGTCCGTACGTATCGTTGATCTTTTTGAAATTATCGATATCACCCATGATGAGGCTGAATATGACTCCGCGCTCTTTGGCTCTGGCCATGGCATTCTCAAGTCTGATCTCCATGCTCCTTCTGTTGTTGAGGCCCGTAAGAGGGTCTTCGCTGGCCTCTTTACCGAGGCTTTCATTCTGCTTGGTAAGTGATCTTACGAAGTACCTTCTCTCGAGTGTGAAAAGGTGTGACATAACAACCAAAAGAAATACCGAAGGTATCGTATTGAACAGATATATACCATGGATCTGTGAAGATGTGAGCTCGTATGCCGGCACAAGGCAAAGCGATATTCCATATGTGGTGAAATAGATCACACCTGCAGCAAGCGCCGCGATAAGCGGAGTTCTGAGTTTTGCTCCTTCTACATCGTATGTCAGATTCACAAAGTAAAATACAGGTATGATAGCTACGAGATACATATGATATCCGACGCCCCATCCGAGCATAAACGTACCATATACGACCTGTATCGTTATCTCTATAAATGTCAGGATATATCCTTTGAGGACCTGCCCTTCATGAACCTTCTGAAATACATAGATGTAAAAGAAAACAACAATAAGATTATAAACTATCATCGGGAGCATATACAGTCTCACGAAGATAACAAGCATTGCAAAATGGACCAGGGTTATGGCGATAGAAAGAGTCTCAAGTTTCCTCTGCTGGGAAACATGTTCCTTACCCGTGATTATATTATTTATTAACGAAAAAAAACGCTTAACGGCTTTCATAAATACCCTTTAAAACGAAACCAATACTCCCTGGTATTATAGCATACTATTGACCTTTTCCACAAACTTTTCAAGCTCCTCAAAGTAGTCCGGAAATGTCTTTTTGCAGCACGAAGGGTCACCTATGACTATCCCGGGGGTCCTGAGTCCTATGAGCGAAAATCCCATTGCCATACGGTGGTCAGAATGGCTGTCTATACGGGCCGCGTGGGCCTTTCCGGGCGTGATCCTTATCCCGTCCCCCGCCTTTTCGGCCTTTATCCCCACCTGTCCGAGTTCCCGGATTATAGCTGCGATCCGGTCACTTTCCTGCAGGCTTATATGTGATATCCCCTTTATGGTCACGGGCGAGTCTGCAAATACCGCAACCGCCGCGAGAGTTATAGCCTGGTCCGAGCATGCATGCATATCCGCCTCGATACCGCGGATATGTCCGTCAGCCGGAGGATCCAGCCTTATCCCCTCCTTGCCGTCCTCGGCATGACATCCCATCTTTTCGAGCAGATGTATGAACTCCGTATCCCCCTGGAGCCCGCCGAAATGCACACCGGGTACCATGACAGGCACTCCGAGAATGGGGCATGCCGCATAAAAGTAAGCCGCAGCGGAAGCATCGGGCTCTATATCATATGACCTCGCTCCATACACCTGTCCGGGAGCTATCTCAAATACAACCTTTTTACCGGAAGTCTCCTTCTTAGAGACCTTTACTCCGAACGCCTCCATCATCCTCACGGTCATATCAACATACGCCATACCGTGATCGCCGACAGGAATTATCCTTACCTTGTGGTCGGAAAGTGGTGCCGCCGCGAGGAGCGCACTGAGGAACTGGCTGCTCTTCTCAATATCTATCTCTATATCCTTGCTTCCAAATCCGTGTCCGTGAAGAGTATACGGGAACAGACCGTCACCGTTCTCAAAATCGATAACACATCCCTGATCCCTGAGTGTCTCAAGGAGTTCTCCCATCGGCCTTTTCTTCATCTGATCCGAAGCATCAAGCCTGTAGGACCCTTCGGATATACCAAGGAGTGCCGTCAGGAATCTGGCTGCAGTCCCCGCGCTTCTTACATTGATATCAGCATTCTGAACAGGGATCTTTCCCCCGTCACCGGTTATGGTCGCGTTTTTTTCCTTTTTGTCAAAGCTTATATCGAAACCGAGCTTTTCGACGCATTCAAGGAAAGCTTCGCTGTCGTCTGAGAATAAAACATTGCTTAGCTTACATTCGCCATCAGAAAGCATCCCCAGGAGGAGCGCTCTGTTAGTAATGCTCTTCGATCCCGGGACGTGGGCTTTTACAGGCTCTGCAAGATTGGCAAACAGATCTGCCTGCTCATGCACTCTTTCATAGATGCAGGGGATCTTTACATACGGTCTGTCGTAGATATATACATATGTATCCTGCCATTTATCGTCCAGGAATACGTCATTATACCTGATCTCTTCAAGTTTAAATCCGGCTCTCTCATGAAGGCTCCTGCTGGCTTCGTTATATCCGAGGACCCTCGCAAAAGTCTTTGAAAGTCCAAGCACTCCGCATGCATACTCACGGTTCATGACCTCAACAGCTTCTCCGGCATATCCTTTTCCGACCGGAGCTTTCTCGCTCATAAAGACTCCGGATTCCATACTCTTCGTCTCCGGGTCATAATGCTGGAGATATACGCAGCCTATCGCTTCTCCCGTATCCTTTAGGCACACAATGAACTGATGCACCAAACCCGTGGCCACTTTTTCTTTCAGCCACTTTTCGTGCTCCTCGGCAGTTATGATCGCTCTGTAGTAGAAATTATTGCGTGTTCTCTCGCTGTTTCTCCATTCAAGGACCATCGGAGTGTCAGATGATGTGATCGGTCTTAAGAAAAGCCTTTCTGATTCTATATGCAAGTCTTCGGGCATCGGGATCATATCTTTCTCCAAAGGGTCCGGCCCCGGCCAAACCCCTTATTTTTCCTAGATTCAACGCCTATTATTTTACTAAAATTTGCTGATAATCACAACATTTTACACAAAGTCTTGACATAAGTAATAAAAGTTTTATAATGAACATATGAACAGTTATTCATATGTTCATCGATAGTAAATCACAGACACCCCGAAAGGAGACAGAGATGAAGAAAACCTACGATATCGATGTTGATTGCGCTAACTGTGCACAGAAGATGGAAGACGCTGCCAAAACGGTTGAAGGCGTAAAGAATGCCATCGTCAGCTTCATGACTCTCAAGATGAAAGTGGAATTCGAGGAGGGCGTCGATCATATCAGTGTTATGAAAAATGTGCTCTCTGCATGTAAAAAGGTTGAAAGTGACTGCGATATAGTCCTCGACTGATAACCTTCTAACGGAGACGACGGCTTATGAACAAGAAACAAAGGAATGTACTGAAAAGGATAATCGTATCTGCCCTGCTTCTCGCAGTCATCACGATCGCAGAGCATGTGATCAGCATTCCCAATCCCGTGCTTTTGGCACTCTACATGGTACCCTACCTGATAATAGGCGGTGATATCCTTAAGAAGGCCTTCCTCGGGATCAAGAACGGACAGATATTCGATGAGAATTTTCTCATGGCCGTCGCAACCATCGGTGCGATCCTGCTCGGGCTCGTGACCGACGGAGAAGAAGGCGGATACCTCGAAGGAGTAGCCGTCATGCTCTTCTATCAGACAGGTGAGCTTTTCCAGTCCGTAGCTGTCGGCAAGAGCAGAAAGAATATAACCGCACTCATGGATATCCGTCCCGACACCGCTCATCTGATCGCTGAGGATGGCACCGAAGAGGATGCCGATCCCGATGACATTCCCGTAGGAAGCATCATATCCGTTCATCCCGGAGAGAGGATCCCCATAGACGGAAAAGTGACAGACGGATCGACCACTCTCGATATGAGTGCTCTTACAGGAGAAAGCGTTCCCGTTTCATGCAAGGCAGAAGACAATGTCCTCAGTGGAGCCGTTAATCTCTCAGGTCTCATCAAAATAGAGACTTCAAAAGAATTCGGAGAATCAACCGTATCGAGGATACTCGACATGGTTGAAAACTCCGCGATGAAAAAATCCCGCTCGGAGAATTTCATCACCAAATTCGCTCATGTATATACACCCGCTGTCTGCGGAGCAGCTCTCATACTCGCAGTCCTTCCTCCCGTCATTAATACGATCATTGCAGGTGAAGGTCACTGGACCACCTGGATCATCCGCGCACTTACTTTCCTCGTAATAAGCTGTCCCTGCGCGCTGGTCATCTCCATACCGCTGAGCTTTTTCGGCGGGATCGGAGCCGCATCCACAAAGGGTATCCTCGTAAAAGGATCCAACTATCTCGAAGCACTCTCTGAAACAGGTATCGTTGTCTTTGACAAAACCGGTACTCTTACCCGAGGAGTCTTCAGCGTAACAGCGGTCCGTCCTTCCGAAAGTTTTACTTCCGAATGCAATGCTCTTGGCGTATCCCCCGAGGACAGTCTCCTTCTCCTCGCAGGAAGATGTGAAAGATACACCTCCCATCCTATTGGAAAAAGCATAATAGAATCCCTTGAAAAGAAAGGGCTCATAAAGGACGAAAACACTCTTACGGGTGCGGAAGATATAGAAGAGATCTCCGGACGCGGTATAAAAGCAAGTATAGGCGGACGCACCGTTTATGCCGGAAACTCCAAACTTATGGACGATCTCGGTGCGGATTATGACAAAACAGTTCCCGCAGGAACAGTCGTTTATGTCTGTGCAAACGGCGCCTATGCCGGATACATACTCATCTCGGATATTGACAAAGACACATCCAAAGCTGCTATCAAAGCACTCAAAAGATCCGGTATCAGAAAGACAGTCATGCTGACAGGAGACAATGAATCAGCCGCTTCGGAAGTTGCCGAAAGACTCGGGCTCGATGAACATCACTCAGGACTTCTCCCGGGTGACAAGGTAGATATGGTCGAATCACTCCTCGCGGGCAAAAGAGGAAAAGAGAAACTTGCTTTTGTCGGAGACGGCATCAACGATGCCCCCGTTCTGTCACGTGCCGATATAGGAATCGCAATGGGCGCGCTCGGATCGGATGCTGCCATAGAAGCAGCGGATGTAGTGCTTATGGATGATGATCCCATAAGGATCGCACTTGCCATGAAAATATCAAGAAGATGTCTTCGCATCGTAAAGGAAAACATCTTCTTCGCACTTTTCGTCAAAGCGATATGCCTGGCTCTCGGAGCTGTGGGTATCGCCAATATGTGGCTCGCCATCTTTGCAGATGTCGGCGTTATGGTACTTGCAGTCCTAAATTCGATAAGGTGCCTTTCGGTAAAGGAATGATCAGGCAGTGATAACCGTGCCGGCCTTGCCCTTGAGCGCATCGTCTGATGCCGTTATCGATGTAATGATCACTTTTCCTTCCGGAACGTTTGACAGATACTCAATGGCAGCTTCAATCTTGGGAAGCATTGTTCCGGCTTCGAACTGTCCCTCTTCAGCAAGCTTTTTTGCTTCACTGACGCTCATCTTTTCGATGGGCGTTTTATTTTCTTTGTCAAAATCTTTGTATACGCAGGGGACGCTCGTTAATATCACGAGCTCGTCGGCTTTAAGATCCGATGCAAGCTTTCCGGCTATAGCATCCTTCTCTATAACGGCCGATGCACCCTTTAATACATGATTTTGCTCAATGACAGGGATGCCTCCTCCTCCGCACGCGATGACGATCTGTCCCGCATCCGCAAGAGTCCTGATCGCATCTATCTCAACGATCTTTATCGGCTTGGGTGCCGCTACCACTCTTCTGAATCCTTTACCGGGATCCTCTTTGACATAATTGCCCTTCTTTACTTCGACCTCGGCATCCTCTGCCGACATATACCGTCCGATCACCTTGGTCGGCTCATAAAATGCTTCGTCATAAGGGTCTACCGTTACCTGTGTAAGTATAGTGCTGACAGGTGTTGCATCGCCTCTCGACAGAAGTTCAGCCTTAAGTGCATTCTGAATATCGTATCCGACGTAACCCTGGCTCATTGCCGAACATACGCACATTGCAGCAGGCGTATAGTCGATATATACGCGTCTGAGCTCAGTCATTGCCTTATGTATCATACTGACCTGAGGTCCGTTGCTGTGTGTTATAGACAGCTGTCTGTCATCCGAAGCAAGATCAGCCAATGCCTTAGCCGTTACCTTTACGGCGTCAAGCTGTTCCTGAGTTGTTACTCCGAGTGCTTCATGTCCGAGTGAAACAACAGTTTTTTTCTTTGCCATGATCTCTCCTATCCTCGCAATCCGATAACAGGACCGCCATTACCGTTAATATAATCAGCGTTTATGGTAACGGTTCCGATGCTCTCGTCCTTCGGGATCTCATACATGATATCAAGCATGAATTCCTCGATTATCGATCTGAGCGCTCTCGCTCCGGTATCTCTCTCGAGAGCCTTTTCAGCGATCGCCTCAAGCGCATCATCGGTAAATTCCAGTTTTACTTCATCGAGCTCGAGCAGTTTCTGATACTGCTTGAGTATTGCATTTTTCGGCTCTTTGAGGATCCTTACGAGCATCTCTTTTGAGAGACTCTGAAGTGTAAATATGATCGGGAGTCTGCCGATAAACTCCGGTATCATTCCGAACTTCCGTATATCCTCGGTCGTAACCTTGGACAGAATATCCGTATCCTTGTCATATTTATCCTTAAGCTCCGACTCAAATCCCATCGAAGACGACTTTGTGAGACGCTCCTTTATTATAACATCCAGATCCGGAAATGCACCTCCGCAGATAAAAAGAATATTTCTCGTATTTACGGTTGCAAGCGGGACCATGGCACCTTTGCTGGATGCGCCGACGGGAACTTCCACTTCGGCTCCCTCCAGGAGTTTGAGCATTCCCTGCTGAACGCTTTCTCCGGATACATCTCTGGTGTGGGTGTCTTTCTTTTTTGCGATCTTGTCTATCTCATCTATGAAGACTATGCCTCTTTCCGCACGCTCCACATCATTATCCGCTGCGGCAAGGAGTTTTGATATAACGCTCTCTATATCGTCTCCTATGTATCCGGCTTCCGTGAGTGACGTCGCATCCGCAATAGCAAGAGGAACATCCAGGAGTCTGGCCAGGGTCCTTACGAGATATGTCTTTCCGCATCCCGTAGGTCCTATCATCAGCATGTTGGATTTCTCGATCTCTATCTCATCCATCGTACCGGTAGCAACCCTCTTATAGTGATTGTACACAGCAACGCTCATAACCTTTTTAGCATGTTCCTGTCCCACGACATACTGGTCCAGGCTCTCCTTGATACGATGAGGCGCAGGGATGTTCTTTATGTCGATAACAGGCACCTGCTCGCCTTCTTTTTTCTTTTTCAGTTTTTGCTTGTTGGGGATCCCTCCGTCACCGCGAAGGTTTGCAAGATTGATAAAACTAAAGCCCGGGAACCCGCCCATGGGATTTCCTTTCCCATCATCACCTGTTCCGGGCATTACGGGCATGCCGGACATAGGTCCGAGCATTCCCTGATAATCAAACTGACTGACCGCATCCATCGTCTTGTGCATACAGTCGTTGCATACACAGATATTATTGGGCAGGTGGAACATCTCTCCGGCTTTGCTCGCGGGGCGTCTGCAGATGAAGCACACATCCTCGTAATCGTCGTTATTGCCCTTGCCCGCATCCTCAGTCTTTGATGCGTCGGCATGACCTTCAGTCAGATCATCCTTCTTCAGATCGTCCTTTTCCAAATCGTCGTTCATGTATTACTCCGTTATTCGCAAAACAGTATCTGCGGACAGGGTCTCTCATCCGATGCTTTCGCTGTAAGACAGTCTGACTCCGTAGGTAGATTCGTAGACCTCTCTCCAGTATGCGGCATTGGCATCCATCATCATCCTGATATTTTCCTTGCGGCTCTTCTCGGGATCGGGATAGATGGGCGCTCCGATATGTATAGTATATTCCTGTACATAGAAACCATCATCTCCAAGTATATCACTGTCTTCCATAGTGATAAAGCACGGTAATACAGGAACCGAATTTCTCACCGCGAAGGTAAAACCTCCCTGCTTAAGAGGCTTGGGTTTGCGATAATTCCACCACATGCTCTGTTCAGGGTAAATAAGGAGAAAATCGCCTCTCCTGAGTACCGCATCCACCGATTTCGAAAACTTGCGGAGGGTCTCTTTGTTGGAGCTAAGGGGAAATGTATCACAGTTCCTCATAAGCATCCCATAGAATCCGGGGAAGCTCGTGTAATTTCCCTCTCTTATCACGCGGTAGAATCTGCGCTTTTTCTGTCCCGATGCCTCATATGCGAGCTGCATCGCAAAACTGTCATATGCATTGAAATGATTGCATGTGATCACAGCGCCGCTCTTTAAAGACGAATAGTTCTCTATTCCCTTGATCTCTTTGATTATCAGTTTCTTATCGGCTATCAGTTTGTTGACGAATTTTCTCGCAACCGAATATGCCAATTTTCTCTTTATCCTGCTCGATGGTTTCCTTCTCAGGTAATCTATCTGCTCAGGCAGGAGTTCCTTGGTCGGAGGATCGTTCTCCACGTCCTCATCAAACCTGCCTTCCCTCTCAAATTGCGCTATGCGGTCGAGGATCTCCAGTCTGTCCTTTGACTTTGCGACTCCGCCCTTTACCATGTTCAGATAATTGTTTTCCTTTTCGGTCTCATACCTTGCAGTCTGCAAGAGTTTCTTCATCGACTCTTCGTCCCTTCTCCTGTCCTCATCCGTATAGGATTCAAGTTCATTTTGAAGCGCATCGTACATTGGAAGCTTTACGGCATACCTCCAGAAATACTCTCCGAATCTGCAATTCTTATAATGCCACGGCTTGGATGTCATGATATAGTGAATGATCTTGAAATCCTCCTTCTTCACAGTGATATCTCCAAACACCTCGACATTCCACGCCTGATCTATCCACTGTACTCTTCTTGCGCAGAGGATATTGAGATAGTCCTCATCCTGCGTAACGACAAAGCTGTATGTATCTACCAGATCAAGGAATTCTCCAAGAGTATCTTCCTTCCTGAATTCATCGCAATTGATAAGGAGTACTCCTGCGTTGAAAAATTCTCTCCTTCCGATGCCAAGGGATCTCTCGACATACTCCCCGTATACATCGGTCTGCATCATCGCCTGTTCGTGTGCCGCACCGACAAGACATGTTCCGAGATTTATATCATAGAGATCGGCCACATCTCCGAGTACGACAGTATCACTGTCGATATAGACGGCCTTGTCATATCCCGGAAACATATCCGCTATGAACAGTCTGTAATATGTGGTGTAGTTGTAGTAGTCTCTTATGGGGAGACGTTCCGCTATCCCTTCAAGTCTCTCCGTCACATCGACAAATCTGATCTCAAAGCGCTCATCGCCGCCTGTCATATCGTATATTTCTTTTTCCTGCTCGAAATAGATATCCGCACTAAGGATATGGATACGATAGATCGCATCCTGCCTGGCGTTATCCATGAGAGATCTCAGCGATACCGCAGTATATTTCAGATACTTTGCATCAGTCGCAAAGAAAACCGGTATGATCTTTTTCATTTGATGCTCCCATCCTCAAAAGCTCTCTTAAGGTAAATATATTCATAAAGACAATCGTCAAACTCATCATATCCGAAAATCCTGTGGACCTTGGTGACCATCCACGGCTTGATATTATCCGTGTGCGGGTACGGAAGGTAGAACAGTCTCTTTGAAAAATGTCTGACCACAGTGGACTTGTGAAGGAATTTCTGATCATTGAATTTCTGCGGCAGCATCTTCTTTTTGGAAGAGCATCTCCATATCGCGCTCTCGTCCGCAAAGAGAAGTTTCTTCCTTGCAAGAAGATCTCTCGATTTTACAAAGAGTCCGGTGTTCCCTATCTCCTTCATGTTAAGGAGAAGCACTCCCGCATTTATGAAATTGGGATTCACGAGATACTTGCCGTAATGATCCCTTGCAGCCGCATATTCGTATCCTTCGACATCGATATCATACAGAAGTTCTATCCCGCGGTTAAACATCAGATCCGCATCGAGATACAGCAGTTTTTCCGGCATATCGGGCACGACATCCGCCAGGAGTCTGAGGAGCGTATAAGGAGTACAGTATGCTCCTTCATTGGGTCCGCCGCCAAAATATTTCTTATAATACCCGGTGACATCTACCGCACGCACACTGCTTTCTTTGTTGTATCTCTTTACAAGACTGTCAAGAAAGCCCGCCTTTTCCTCTGAGATGGCGGTGTATTCCGGCTTTACTTCGGTAAGATTCATCGTATAGATATATACGTTAAGCGCGGGATCATTCGACCTCTTAAGTATCGAAAGCAGGCATGTCATTATGCCGTCAAATACCTTATCATTTCCCGCAAATAAAATGTTGATCATGCTTCACCGTCTGCTTCTGTGCTCTTTACATATCGGATCATCTCGATATCACTGTTTTCCGATCTTTGTTTCATAGCATTATAGACCGCATCACGCAGTACCTTTTGCTTATCTTTTACCTTAAGCGTCTCATCCGCTCTGAACGGTCCGTCTATATAGGTGACCAGTCTCGGTGTCTTCCGGAATCGTCTTTTCTGATACGTATCCGTAAAACAGTATACCGGCAGGTCACTCTGTGCCGGATACCTGAAAGACTTCTCCGTAAAGGGTCTGATATCAGTATAGTACGGCCATATATGTGCCTCCGGATATATCGCTATACCATATCCCCTGCTCTCGAGCTTCCTGACAGCTCTTAAGAAATTCCCGGTACTTTCCGTATCGGCAGGGAGCGGCAACGCGCCCATATAGGGTGTCATCCTTCCCAGTACGGGCATTGATACATTTTCGGGATTAACGATGACATATATATCCCGCGGCGATCCGACCATCGTCGGCATGAGTGCATCCGCCATAAAATGCGTATGATTCCCGTAAATATAGAATGCTCCTTTTTCTCTCCTGCCCGGTTTATCACCGATGATCCTATGCCCAAAATACAGCCTGAGCCAGGCCTTGGCCAAAGGAGCAGCTATAATGCGATACAGTATAAAATGAATAAAGCGCCCCATGTAACCATCTCTTAAATAACGGTATGAGCCGTCGATCTTTCGAGGTGTTATGACAGCGCTTGAGAATTCATCATTCAGTTCATCGCGGTAGTAAATAACCCGTTTTTCCGTACTCATATAAAATCGGGTGGCCCGCATCGGACCACCCAAAAATTATACTTTATACAGTTTTTTGTGTCAAGGTGACGTAGTTTTTAAAACTACATCCATCAGCCCATATCGGCAGGCTTCTTACCCAGGGTCAGCATGACCTTTTCCTCATGGTATTCACCGTTTTCGAGGCGCATATATACTACTTCCACCTCATCTCCCACTGTATAGTACTTGGTTACATTCTGCAGATCTGAATAGCTCTCTATCTCCTCTCCGGCAAATCCGGTTATGACATCGCCTTTCCTAAGTCCCGCTTTCTCCGCACCGGTATCCTCTATTACATCTGTTACATATATTCCGACAGGGATCCTGTAATATGCGGATGTCTGTGAGTCTATGGTCTGAAGCTTGATGCCGATATATCCCATATCCTCATCGGAATAAACCGTGCGCGAGCTCTTCTCTATCAAGCTGCTGATAAGTTCGGTTACCGAAGAAACCGGTATCGCATAACCCATGCCTTCTACCGTTGTACCTCCAAGCTTGTTGGAGTTGATACCGACGACCTCACCCTTCATATTGAGGAGTGCTCCGCCGGAATTACCGGGATTTATCGCTGCATTTGTCTGGATGAATGTATTGGTATATCCGTCCTCGGTCTGCATCTCGCGATCAAGCGCACTTACAACTCCGTTAGTTACGGACAGGCCGTATCCGAGTGCATTTCCAATGGCGACAACCTCCTCGCCGAGTTCAAGCTTATCGCTGTCACCGATCTTTGCGATCGTTATCGCGCTCCTGGTGTCCGGGTCTACATCACCTTTCTGAACGGCAACTACGGCTATATCCCGCTTCTTATCAGTTCCTTTGATGCTTGCGTTAACCGTAGTATCGTTAAAGAATATTACTTCGAGCTTGTTGGCATCCTTGACCACATGATTATTGGTGACGATCAGATATTCGTCATCTGTCTCACCTATTATGATACCGCTTCCCGATGCAGGCACTTCCTGTGTGTATGAACCGCCAAAGAAGTTGTATGTCGTATTCGTGTAGTACTCGGTGATGCATACCATCGAAGGCATCGTACTCCTTGCAACATCACTGACATCCATCTTGGCACTGCTAAGGAGCGTGCTAACAGATCCTGCCGTATTTCCCGAAGGAGTCACCTGTGCCTGATCGGATGATTCCTGTGCACCCTCTCCCTCATCTTCCTGTCCGAAATTTGAGATCGGATCTGCAGCCGCCTGATCATCCGCATTCTGCGTTATGACTTCTTTATTACCTGAGTTTCCGAATGAACCGGTAGCGAGATTGACTGCATAGAATCCTCCTCCTGCACTTGCCCCGAATGCAAGGCCCAGGACACATGCCAACACAGCCTTTCCAAAAGCACCTTTCTTCTTACTTTTCTTTACCGGTGTTTGCGGTGTATATACAGGCTGCATTGCCGGTTGGGGATTCTGTGCGGTATATCCGTTCTGAGTTCCCTGTCCGTTTCCTTCGCCATACATGTTACTAACGTACTTCTGATAATCGTCCATCATATCCTCCCGTCCGAGGAGCTTATGCCCTCTTTTGTTATGAGCACAGTATAAGATAATAATGTGACGAAATTGTGTCTTTTATATTTTCTTTCGGTGAAAAGAAACAGGGCCCCGCATATGCGGAGCCCCGTCTTAGTGTTAACTTTCCTTTGTATCAGCTGTGATTAAGGAAGCATATCGCCTGAGTAAGTAGCCTCCCAAGCGGAAGTTCTCTCGTTGATGATAGCCTGTCCGCCTGCTGCGAGATACTCTTTCATTCCTGCATCCCATACAGAATCGAAATCAGCGACTGCAGCGATAACTGCCTTGTCATAAGTCTGATCTCTCTTACCTGCAAGGTCGGTTCCCTCGGTCTCAGCTGCGATATCGCCAACTGAAGGAGTGGGAGGAATCTGTGCATCCTTGGAAGCTACCTCGATTGCCTTCTTAACATCCTCAGGATCTACATCCGAGTAGGTGTAAGCAAGTGAAAGGGTGGTGAGCTCAGGAGTAGCAAGTCTGAGTCCGTTGCAGTTGATGGTCATGTCGATGTTCTTACCGGAGTTCTGATACCAATCGTGATGAGCCTCATCGGGAGCCTGAAGAACAATAGCGCCGGTAGCTGCATCTACGGTGTGAAGGACGCCTTCGTCACCGATCTGGAGGTACTGAACAGTCTCAGCCTGAGACATGAACTCAAGGTAGCAAAGTGAAGCGATGGGCTCGTCATTGGTAGCGGGGAAAAATACCTTACGGTCTCCGCTGTTGGAATAGCTGTACTTGTTGTATCCGCCATTCTTGTCCTCGAAGCAGTTAACTGCTACGAACTTAGCATCGTCGCCGAACTGTGCAGCGAGGGTAGCGTTGATGGAATCCTTGCCGCCACGGAAAGGATAGTCATAGTTGTGGATGAATGCTCCGACAAATCCGGCCTTGATCATGTCATCCTCGGTGCTGGTAGTAGCATCGGTAACTGCGAAATCTTTCCAGATAAGTCCGTCGTTGTACCACTTGTTAAGAAGTCTGATAGCTTCCTTGGTTCCGTTCTCGGTGAACTTTCTGTCATCGTATCCGTTTACATAGTACTCTTTGTCAGTGATATTGGGGTCCATGAAGGACTCGATAAGGTTAGCTGCTCTCCAGCCTACATCAGTGGAGATGGAGAAGGGGACCATCTTGGAAGCGTCTGCTCCGAGAAGGGTATCTGCATTGTCTCTGAAGGCAATGAGCATATTCTCAAACTCCTGCTTGTTGGTGGGCTCTTTTAAGCTAAGCTTGTCAAGCCAATCCTTACGAACGAAGGTGTTGATACGGCAGATCTCATTTCTCTTTCCTTCGATTGCCCAAAGGGTTCCTGCGGTAGGATCGAGATCCTGATAGATGAGCTCGTCACCAAGCCAATCATACATGCTGGGAACGAGGTCCTTGTTTTCCTCAAGAAGGGGAGCGAGATCAATGATACCGCCCATGTTAGCGTAGGTCTGGATCTGTCCATAGTTGTAGGTGTAGCAGATATCGGGAGCTTTCTGTGCTGCAAGAAGATTTCCGATGTCATCGCCCTCAGTCCAACGACCAACGGTGATGAACTCAACTTCTACATTGTAGCGATCGAGCATCTGCTGCTGGATCCACTTGGTCCATGCATTGTTGCCGGCCTCGGTACCACCGTCAACGTTACGATCGTAGAGCTCAACAGAGATATGTCTGGTCTCTACAAACTTTCCATCCTGCATTCCGCGTGCATCGGGGCCTGCGGGAGTAGCGGGAGTTGTGTCAGAACCGGTAGAGGTCTGGCTGGTTGCGGGCTCAGACGGCTGAGTAGTAGCCGGCTCAGTCTTACCGCATGCTGCAACAGAGAGCGTCATAGCTGCAGCGAGTACAACTGATAAAAGCTTCTTTTTCATTTTTATCCTCCTTTAAAAATGTGTATGAATAACGTCGGCCCTTCCGGCGTTTATTCCTTGACCGCGCCGAGTGATACTCCGGCGATGAAATACTTCTGCAACCAGGGATAGATGAGCAGGATCGGCACCGTTGCGAACATAACCGTTGCGGACTTAAGCGAATCCTGTAATCCGGGCTGCATGAATCCCTCCTGTGCTGCGACCTCTACAGAGTTGGCATTGTTAAGTATGTTGTAGAGAAGGAGCTGCAACGGGAAGAAATTCTTGTTTGTCTTGATGTACATGAGTGCATCACCGTATCCGTTCCATCTTCCTACCGCATAGAAAAGTGCGAGTGATGCAAACACCGGCTTTGAAAGCGGAACATATATCCTGGTAAGGATCTTAACAAAGCTTGCTCCGTCTATCTCAGCGGATTCACGAAGCGAATCCGGTATGCCGTAGAAGAAACTCCTCATGATGATCATGTTATACACGCTCATACATCCGGGAATGATAAGTACGAGCGGGTTCTCAAGGAGATTCAGGTCGTTCATCAGCAGGTAGTTAGGAATCGTTCCTGCGTTGAAGAACATCGTGATCGTGATAAATACATTGATCAGTCCTCTTCCTTTGAGATTGGGGAAGATCAGCGGGTATGCACAGAGTGCGGTCATAAAGAGCGAAAGCATTGTGCAGACCAGAGTGAGGAATGCTGTCCAGATAAACGCTCTCTGATACTTTGCATCGCTGAGTACAGTTTTGTAAGCATCCAGATTGAATCCCTTCGGCCACAGGAATACTTCATGTCTTATCAGAAAAGCAGTATCGGAAAGGGACTTCGCTGCCAGATGTATCATGGGTAATACGCATATGATACTTATAAGCACACATATTATTACAAATACCCAGTCTCCGATCTTGGAGCTTGTAGATCTTACTTTCATTACCAGATCCCCCTTTCACCGAGTTTGCGTGATATAGCATTCGCAGACAGAAGGAAGAACAGTCCGACAACGGATTGGAAAAGTCCTACCGCAGTCGTGAGAGATATCTTGAGCTGCTGGATACCTACTTTATATACGAATGTCGCGATAACTTCAGCCACATTCATGACGAGATTGTTCTTCATTGCGAAAGGTCTCTCGAAGCCGCCTCCCATGATATATCCGAGGTTCATGATAAGAAGTACGACAATCGTGGGCTTAATGCCGGGAAGTGTTATGTGCCACATCTTCTTAAATCTTCCCGCGCCGTCAACCGATGCTGCCTCGTAGAGCTCGGGGTTGATACCTGCTATAGCGGCGAGATATATGATGGATCCCCATCCAAAGTTCTGCCAAACACCGGCAGATACGTATGTTCTTACCCAGTGTGACGGATCATCAAGGAAAGGTATCGATGTTCCGCCGAAATGAGTGATGACATTATTGATAAGTCCGTCAGTAGGTGCAAAGAGCTGTGTGCAGAGACTTGCGATGATGACCCACGAAAGGAAGTGGGGCATATATGCTATAGTCTGAACGACCTTCTTGAATTTCTTGAAGCGCAGCTCGTTAAGTATAAGCGCAAAGATAATGGGTGCCGGGAATCCCATTACGAGATCAAGGAGATTGAGCTTTAAGGTATTCCAAAGCGCACGTATGAAGTCGATATTTCCGAATGCCATCTTGAAGTATTTGAATACATCGGTCTCTCCCCTGTTATTTGCCCAGGGCATCTCGGAGAGCGGCATATTGAGCTTATATTCCTTGAAAGCAAGGATGATGTACCTCATAGGGAGATACTTGAATATAAGGAGATAGACCATAGGCAGAAGAAGCAGAGCATACAGCTGCCAATATCTCTTTATATAGTTCTTATTGAATTTCTTCTTCGGGCCTTTCTTTATCTTCTCTTTCGCCATACCTGTAACGAACGCCTCCTTTACTTGAAATACTCCGGAGCCTTGGCTCTGATCTGTTCAGCATCAAAGCTGTATCTGGAAAGATGTTTCTCTACAAGAGCGACTGCCTTCTGCTCATCATGTTCCTTGATTGCTGCGAGCATTCCGCTGTGATCAGCCACTATCTTCATATCCTTTACCGTTTCGACCGAAAGAGTTCGTACCCTGTCGAAATGGATCATTACCGTAGATCTGATATCATAGATGAATTCCTTGCGTGCAGCTTCATAGATGAGCTTATGGAATTCATTGTCGAGAACATATATCTTTTCAGCATTTTCCTTTGACAGGTAATACTCCTGAAGGTCAATGTTCTCTTCCATCTTTTTGAGAGTTTCCGGTGCGGTCTCGGCGCATGCCAGCTTTATAACGGCTATGTCCAATACCTTTCTTAAGAATCTTGACTCTTCAACCATCTGCGGATCTATGAGTGATACAAAGGATCCTCTCTGGGGATAAGTCTCGACTATCGATGCTCTGCACAGGTCGTTCAACGCTTCCCTTACGGGAGTCCTGGACAGCCCCATCTTACTTGCCAGTTCATTCTCAGAAACAAGCGTACCGGGCTTTAACTCGAGAGAAACGATATTTTCTTTTAGTGTTCTGAATGCGTAATCCCTAGCGGTTTCGCTCGGGTACCTTTCCTCGATAACCATTTACCGGTTCCTGTATCTTGCCTGTAGTTATATGTTGTCTACTTGTTCACTTGTGTACTAGTTCATTAAAACACAAATCCATTTTTATTGCAACTTGGCATAATAACTCATCTTTTCGGTGACTTTTTTGGTAAAATTGCACAAAAAAGCTGCCGTGACTGTATCTCACGGCAGCTGATCCTATCCGGTTTCTCTGTTTTGTCAGGCTTATTCCTGTCTCATGGTCTTCATTTCCTTTTTACGTGCATACATTGCCTCATCGGCACGCCTGAACACGCTCTGTACATCTTTATCCTTCTCGGGATCGTAGACTGCGATACCGATCGCAGCAGATACTCTCTCCCAGGGATCACGGCTCTCATCGTTAGCTATCTCATTCAGCTGGTCTTCAAACTTCTTAACCAGCTCATCCCTGATCCTGAAATCAGCATTCTTGAGAACAATGACAAACTCATCTCCACCTATCCTGAATACGGGAGAATGATCGAATGTTGTACAAACAATGCGGCAGAGAAGCTTGATCGCAACATTTCCCTTTTCATGGCCGTAGTTGTCATTTATCGATTTGAGGAAATTGAGATCTACCATTCCGAGACCGAAAGCAGTCTCTCCGTTATTCAGAGCCAACTGAAGCTTCTGTATCTCGTTGTCGTATGCGTTCTTATTTCTGATGCCGGTAAGTGCGTCTTTGTTGGCGAGTTCCGTCATCTCTTCCGCACGCATCTGACTGTTTCTGAGTTCATTCGAAGTCTTGATCAGATTATCGATATGACTGGTCAGATCGGTTATCATACCGGCAAACTGTCCGCCCAGTGAATCGAGCTCATCCTTTCCGTTGAAATGCTTCCTTATGACCTCGGCCATCCTGGGGTCCTTGCTCTTGGAATACTCTGCGATCTTGCTCTCAAGGAATCCTGTCCTGCTTACAAATCTGGCTTTGATGACCATAAGCATGATCACAAGTCCGAGAATGAAAACAGAAACAATGATACCAAGCTGTTTGATCGTATTCTGCATTATGTCATGGTTTACGCTCGCAACGTCAACCTCAGATACAACAAGTCCTACTTTCTCTCCGTTTATGACAAGGGGCGTGTAATATCCGTAGGTATGTCCCCATGCGTTATCCCACTCCATGTATCCGTCCTGTTTCTCACCGGTATCCCATGTTTTCCACATGATACCGTATTTTTCACGGGGATTGTAATAGGTATCACCGAGATACATATATCCGCTGTCATCTCTCTCGGTTCTCTCTCCGTCTATCATATAAACGACATTGTCACGGTCTTCCTTGCCTTCGCCCTGGACGAATTCAACATCATATCCCATCTTGTCGATGGTGTCCTGACTGTCAGCCATAACAAGGAAATATGTATAAGGAAGATCATATACCTCGCGCGCCTTTTCAAATGTAAGCAGCCAGTATACGTGAGTATCTATGATGAAGGCCTTCTGCACTTCGGGATCCATATCCTCGAATTTGATATCTTTATCAAATACCTTACCCGGATATTTTTCAATGAAGGCTTCTTCGAAATCCTTTCTTACCTCTGCGTAATTGTCGATATCGATAGGGATATCCATCTCTTTGTAATGCTTCATGAAATAATTCCTGTAATCAATGATGATATCGCCCTCGGCTTTCATCAATTCGGACAGATATACACCTACATTGCGCACTCTGTTCTCGCACTGTTTCTTGTACAGGCGCATCTGCGAAAAGTATGTTGCCACACCTGCCACAGCAAGGATCGCCACAGTGAGCGCGACAAACATTATTGAAAATTTGAACATCAAACTGTCTGTTGTTCTTTTGTTCTTTTTCATATGACTCTCCTTAACAGCTGTCCTGCGCTCACTCAACGGTTACCGACTTGGCAAGGTTTCTCGGCTTGTCGACATCGAGTCCCTTGGCTACGGAAACATAATAACCAAGGAGCTGAAGCGGCACTACGGCAAGGCTTGCCGCGAAGTGCTCATCTATCTTGGGAATATACGATACAAAATTGCAGGTATCCTCGGTCTTGTAATTGCCTGCCATGGTCAGACCGTACAGGTAAGCTCCTCTTGATTTGCACTCGACCATATTGCTGACGGTCTTCTCATACAGATCAGGCTGTGTGAGAACACCCACCACGAGCGTACCGTCCTCTATGAGGCTGATGGTACCGTGCTTTAACTCCCCTGCGGCATACGCCTCGGAGTGAATATAGCTTATCTCCTTTAACTTAAGACTTCCCTCAAGGCTGACTGCATAGTCAATGCCTCTTCCTATAAAGAAGATATCATGTGCATTTGCGTATTTGGAAGCAAACCACTGTATTCTCTCCTTGTCCAGCAGGATATTTCCTATCTTGTCGGGGATGGTCTTCATCTCCTCGATCAGTTCTTTATATTTCTTATCATCCAGGTTGCCCTTTATCTTTGCAAAAGCAACAGCAAGGCAGTACATTGCGATGAGCTGTGCGGAATACGCTTTGGTGGTAGCAACGCTTATCTCCGGTCCCGCCATAGTATAGAAGACATTGTCCGCTTCTCTGGCTATGGAAGATCCAACCACATTTACTATTCCAAGAGTCTTTATCCCCTGCGACTTAGCTTCTCTAAGTGCCGCAAGCGAATCTGCCGTCTCGCCCGACTGGCTGATGACTACAACAAGCTGGTCGGGAGAAAGGATAGGCTTCCTGTATCTGAATTCGGAAGCGAGCTCCACTCTGACGGGGATCCTTACAAGATCCTCTATGACATACTGTCCCACCATACCCGCATGCCATGCGCTTCCGCAGGCAACGATGGTGATCTGTGATATCTTCTTTATCTCATCATCCGAGAGTCCTACTCCGGAGAGATCGATCGTATCCTTTTTGCAGACGCTTGATAAGGTATCCTCTACGGCCCTGGGCTGCTCATGGATCTCTTTGATCATGAAATGCTCGAATCCGCCCTTCTCTGCAGCTTCAGCATCCCAGTTGATCTCGGTCAGTTCCTTGGTTATCTCATCACCGTCGAGATTGTAGAATGTAGCCTTGCCGTCTGCGAGCTTAGCCATCTCAAGGTTGCCAATGTAATAAACCTGTCTCGTATACTTAAGGATCGCAGGAACATCGGATGCGACATAGCAGTCTCCGTCGGCAATACCGATGATCATCGGGCTTTCCTTTCTGGCTACCCAGATCTCTCCCGGATGGTCGGTGAACATTACTTCAAGTGCATATGATCCTCTTACTCTCACCATCGTCTTGGCAAGAGCATCAACGGGACCCATCTTGTATTTCTTATAATAGTAATCGATCAGTTTGATAACTACCTCGGTATCGGTCTGTGAATAGAACTGATAACCGTGTCTTAAGAGCTTATCGCGAAGCTCCTGATAATTCTCTATAATACCGTTGTGAACACCTACGACTTCACTTTCAACGGCGCCGGAACCCGAACGCGTGCAGTTGCCGCTGACATGAGGATGTGCATTGATCTGGCTGGGTTCACCGTGAGTGGCCCATCTGGTGTGACCTATACCGCAATTACCCTTAAGAGCTCTTCCTCCGTCTACCTTATCGGAGAGTTCCTTGAGTTTACCCTTTTCCTTTACTACTTCAGCAAGTCCATTGCCATCCCTTACGGCAAGTCCTGCAGAATCATATCCCCGGTACTCAAGCTTTGACAGTCCTTCCAAAAGGATGGGCGCAGCCTGTTTCTTTCCTACATATCCAACTATTCCGCACATACGATCACTCCTAACACTGTACTAATTAAGATCACTTATATATTTCGATGCATCATCGCGAATCCTGTTCGAATACTCGATAACTGTCGTCGAAGGTACATATTCCATATCATCGAAGAGATACCCGTGTATCCACTTTACTCCCATTTCGAGATTGTTGGGAACGACACAGCTTCCTTTGCTTCCGAGCGTTCCCGTCTTTCTCATCTCTTCATTCGGGAATCCCGTATCCGATACGATATTATATCTGTTAATATTCTTGAGGATGTCAATGACCGTATCGTTGTCAAGGCTGGTATATACATCCGAAGAGAGTGCGTTGAATGCTCTGGTAAGGCTTGACGCATCAGCAGACTTTGCCTTTATGAGCATCTGCTTCAATACATCTCTCTGTCTCTGTGTTCTCTTAAAATCATCGCCGGCAGTCGCTCTTATTCTGCAGTAAGCTGCTGCCTGTATTCCGTTAAGCGTCTGAGGTCCCGATGACTGAACGGGAGTATATTCACATTTCATGACTTCTGCGACCGAAGCCTGATAACCGTTGATATACTGGATCTCCTCAGGCTGAACATCTATCGTGATACCGCCGAGAGCATCTATCGCTCCGCTGAGTCCTTTGTAGCTCACGGTTACAAAGTTTGTTATATACAGATCGAGATTACTGTTCAGCATGGTAAGTGCCTGTGTTGCACCCCCTGCCGAGTAAGCACCGTTACACTTATTGTAACTGTCATTTCCGAGATTTAAGTATGTGTCTCTGTACACGCTGAGCAGCTTTACATCATAAGTCTCCAGATTGATGCTGGCTATTATGGTGGAGTCGCTTCTGAATCCTTTGATAAGCGCTTTCTGGCTGGTAGATGTAGCATCCACTCCAAAGAGTGCGATATTCAAATACTTATTCATCGGATCGTCTTTGTCTTCGAGCTTCTGCTGGATCTCCTCGGAGACACCGATCTTCTCGGGTGTGATATCATCGACCGTTGCTCTTAAAGGAGCACTGTCGCTGTCGGTCAGTCTGAGCACAAATACAAGTGCGACCAGCATGACAGCTATTATCGCGATCTCTATTCCAAAGACTACAAGTTTCCTCTTCTTTCTGGCCTGCGCAGCTCTTCTGCTTCCGGACGAAGACTGTCTGCCGCTTCCTCCGGCGCCGCTTCCGGTCCTCGCATATCCGTTTCCCGAGGGCCTGTAACTGCCGCTGCTTCTGCTTCCCGAAGTTCCGCGTCCCGTTCCGGTATACTGTCCCTGTCTCTGAGTAGTGCGTCCCGCACTTCCCGAGCCTCCCCTGTATGAATGATTATCTCCACGGCCTGCAGCCATTACTGTTCCTCCGTATCCGAACCGGTCTTTCGATTCTGTATTCTCTTATATACACGCCATCTGGGATAATAGAGAAGATCATATCCCATCTTTTTTACTGCCTTGCAAAACTTGAGGCTGAGCTCTATGGGGTCCGCCGACTCCGGCAGGTCCTCGCCCGGCTCTCTTCCGACTATCTCAATATATAAGGGCCAAAGTTCTTTCCTTACTCTCATGCACCTTATATCTATCGCTTCAGCGCTCCTTGCGAGTATCGCCCTGTGCATATATCCGGAATCCCCTTCCGGCAGATCCTTATATATGACATTGCCGTCAGAATCCATCAGCCCGCCGATCGTCAGATTCTTTCCGACCAGCTTCCTGGAAAACACTCTGCCGCCCACAGCTCCGATATCATGTCTGTCATTGAAAAGGTCCGGTCCGTATCTCAGTTCATAAAATCCGAGATGGGGCAGAGGCACTACTTCCGCATCCCATTCAAGTGCTTTCACACAATCCTCTATCGCTTTTCCGCCGTTTTCGTATGCATAAAGTTTGCTCGAAGGATTGCCTGCGGTGGATGTGCTGCTTAGTCTCCAGTGATAAAGCACCTTCGGTATATGCACTATCGCGCTCTTATGATACCAGGGCTTCTTGTCCAGAAGTGTGCTCTTCCAGATCCTCAGTATGATATCGTAATCCTGCGCTCCGTCATATTCACTCCTTAAGCCTCCGAGCTCCCTGGTGATGGCAGTCTCGGTAACGAGCAGATGACAGATATAATTGTTTGTAAGGATCATCTCCCTGTCGAACTCGGGCTTCCGGCTCACACCGAAGAATCCGTCTCCGTCGGGATCATACTTATCTTCGTCCGAATAGAGCATCACGGGACGCTCATCGGTCTTTTCTTCTTCGCGGGCTATAGCTGCTGCCACTTCATACAATGCGTCGGGAGTGAGCAGATCGTCATGATCGAGAAATACGATATAATCACCTTTTGCTCTCTCTATCGCCCTGTTGGTATTCCCAGATATGCCGAGGTTCTCAGGAAGTCTGAAATACTTGATCCGCTTGGCACTCTGCGCGGTAGCGGGATCTGCAGTAAACCCTTCGACTATATTCTTTACGTTATCCTCAGTCGATGCATCCGCGATGATCAGTTCAAAATACGGATATGTCTGATCCAGGCACGAAACTATCAACTCCCTGAAAAATCCCGGATCGGTATTGTAAGCGGGCACAACAATGCTGAACTTGAGTCCTCCGCCTTTAAAAGCAGAGAGTTCACGCTGTCTGGTAAGTTCACTCTCCGAAGGAGGAATATAATCATAGTCCTCCTTAATAACGGCCGAAGTCTCCTCCATCGCTGCATCGATCGCAGCCTTAAGTCCGTTACGTTTTAAATATCCGTATGTTCTTTTTATATTCCTCGCGGAAAGAAGCGGCATACGTTGCGGTCCTTATGAAATCTTTGATTTTACTGCGTCGGTGAGTTCCTCGACTCTCTTCTTGGCATCCTCGATACTGCTGCCCTTTACGCCCATATAGAACTTGATCTTGGGCTCGGTTCCCGAAGGTCTGGCACAGCACCAGTTGTTGTCGGGAAGTTCAAAGTAAAGGACATTGGACTTGGGAAGACCGGTAGTTGTCTTTGCTCCCGTCTCCATATCAACGATCACATCGTTCTCGTAGTCTCTGAACTTAAGCACTTTAAGATTTCCGAACTCCTTGGGAGGATCGTTTCTGAGCTTGTCCATGAGAGCTGCGATCTGCTTTGCTCCCTCGGATCCCTTCATGGTGATGGTGTACTGAGTCTCCTTGAAGTATCCGTACTTCTCGTAAAGCTCTATCATCATATCCCAGAGAGTCTTGCCGTTCTTCTTGCAATACGAAGCAACTTCGCAGAGCATCATGACTGCTACTATCGCATCCTTGTCTCTTGCGTAGGTACCTGCAAGACATCCATAGGACTCCTCAAGTCCGAAGACAAAATTGTTGCTGCCGGTCTGCTCAAAGAGCTTTATCTGCTCGCCGATATACTTGAATCCGGTGAGGACTTCGATAAGCTTTGCACCGTAATTCTGCGCAATGGGATAAGTCATATTGGTGGTAACGATCGTGGTGACAAGTGCGGGATTTACTGGCATTGTACCGGTAGCCTGTCTCTCGCGGAAGATATACTCTGCGATGAGCATTCCGGACATATTACCGGTAAAGCTTACATACTCGCCTGTCTTGGTATCCTTGCAGTATACTCCGAGTCTGTCGGCATCGGGATCCGTAGCAAGTACTATATCCGCATCCTCTTTCTTGGCGAGGTTAAGTGCATAAGTAAACGCCTTGGGGTCCTCAGGATTGGGATAATCGAGAGTCGTAAACTCCGGATCGGGACCGGTCTGCTCGGGAACTACATATACATTCTTAAATCCGAGCTCGGAGAGGATCCTTCTTACAGGCTTGTTTCCGGTTCCGCAAAGAGGTGTGTAAACAATTTTGATATCGCCTGCCACTTCCTTGATGATCTCGGGGTGAATGCTCTGCTTCTTGAGCTCTGCCATATATTTGTCATCGATCTCGCTGCCGATGACCTGATAGAGGCCTGCCGCAATTGCCGCATCCTTATTCATGGTCTTGCAATCACTGTAATTGGCGATAGCCTGGACCTCTGCGATGATTCCTTTGTCATGAGGAGGCGTTACCTGCGCACCGTCCTCCCAGTATACCTTGTATCCGTTGTACTCGGGCGGATTGTGGCTGGCAGTGACATTGATACCTGCCGTACATCCGAGCTCGCGTACTGCAAATGAAAGCTCCGGAGTAGGTCTGAGCTCATCAAATACATATGCCTTGATGCCGTTCGCAGCGAGACAGAGCGCTGCTACATCAGCAAATTCAGGGCTCATCCTGCGACAGTCAAATGCGATCGCTACACCCTTTGCCTGGGTTCCGGCCTTTAAGATGTAATTCGCAAGTCCCTGGCTGGCTTTGCGTACGGTATATACGTTCATGCGGTTCGATCCGGCACCGATCACGCCTCTTAAGCCTCCCGTTCCGAATTCGAGTTCACGATAGAATCTGTCCTCTACCTCTGCTGTATTATTCCTTATAGCGATAAGTTCATCCTTGGTAGCCTGATCAAAATAAGGATCCTCCAGCCAGCGGTTAAATTCGTCCATATATCCCATATCTTCCTCCATTCCTGAGTCACGGGCGACTCATTTACAAATTTATGTCAAAAGTACACTTTTTCACAAAAAATCAACCTGCATTATACCATAAAATGCCCTTTTGGGTCTACCGGGCGGGGCGTAAGGAGCAGTCACTCCTGTCGAGAGTAAGGTTTACATTATAATACGGGTCGCCTCTGTCCAGAAGCTCCTTCCACCTGCCCTTAAAGAGCTCGCATTCCTTATTGTATCTTTCCTGCCTGGATGCGTCTTTTCCGTCGACATCCGAGCCTCTGGATACGGATTCGTAATGATA
>ODAI010371444.1_pt1 | contig 43907 bp, 56 predicted proteins | sample 1539321 | NCBI WGS metagenome assembly ODAI01 (sample SAMN02144231, study PRJEB22623) | gut metagenome | biome: sheep rumen | host: Ovis aries | place: New Zealand
CCTTCGGCGGCTCGTCGGAGGTTTTTTCCTTTGACTGCGGAAAATTTTTTTGCTAAACTCTGTAACGAAATGGAATTTTAAACGTATAAGGGATAGAAAAAAGAAAGGAGCCTGATAAAATGGCAACGAGAGAAGAAAATCTAAAAAAAATCAACGACGAACTGAAAAAGTTAAGCGATGACGAACTCGAAAAGGTCGCGGGCGGCTTTTATGCTCGTTCTAACGGCGGCGAATTTGAGAAAGACCAGGCAGTAAATATTGAGAATAAAAATAAGATAATTCATGTTACAGCTTGACTAACTCGAAAAAAATCGCGGCTCGTCGATAAAAATTCGGCGTCACTGTCGCAACTAAAGCAAAAAAGCCCTTCGGCGAGTGTCGGAGGGCTTTTTCGTTGACTGATATAAATTTTTTATTGAGCGGTAGCGGTTAGAACGTTTAAATTGCCGTCTTCCGCGATAGAAAATTTTATATCGCCTTTAATGGTCGAGCCGGAAGAATTTTCAGCGGTTAAATCGTTCATAAGAGCTTGAACGTCGATTTCTGGCGAAAAACTTTTAACAAAAGCGGTTAGAAGCCAGATAGTAAAGATAGATTCGTCTTTTTCTTCGGGCGTGGTGTAGTAGAGGCTAAGAATTTTGAAATTTCCATTAGGATTGCACGCGCCGACGAGCGCAACGCGATAATCGCCGAAAATATTAGCGAAAATATCGCCATTGGGCTTGCTGAAAGTCTTAGAATCCTTATCGTTAATTAAAAAAAGGTGTTCCATAGCGGAAACGTCGTCAGTTCCCATAGTTTGTTGTAAAATCGGCGTCATAATCGCGTTGAAATTGTTTTTAAGGGTTGCGACGTTAAGATTTAGCGTTGAAATGTTTTCTGCGGCTTCAATATCGATAAAAATTCTGTCGACCTGTTCGCGGCTGAAGGGAACGGCTTCGCCCTGCGCGGAAATCGCTAAAAAAATAGTCAATGCCATAAAAAATCTTTTCATATCGACTTACTCCGCAATAGAAGTTATGAAATTAATATTTTCGTCGGTAGCGATAGAAAATTTAATGCCGTTTTTGACGATTGGCGCATTTTTATTCTTCTCGAAGTCCTCCATTAAGGCAGATGCGCTTAAATCGGGCGAAATGCTTTTAGCGAAGGCTTCGAGAATCAGAACGGGAACCATAACTTCATCTTTGTCTTGAGTTTGGATTGTGAAGAAATTTATATTCCGCAAGGAGCCGTTTGCGTCCAATAAACCGACAATCGCGACCCGATTCATAAAATTTTTGGCTAAAAAGTTACCGGCGTCGGTTTGAACAATCATAGGCTCTTTAATGAGGAAAATTTCTTCCAAATTTTTAGCGTCATTGTCTTTAGCGTCTGTTTCTTTAATAAAATTTGTCATGAAGTCGTTAAAATTCTTTTGGAAAGTCGCGGCGTCGAGTGAAAGGTTTTTATTTTCGGCGTTAAGGGTTTGAGTGGAGATAGAAAGCATTTTATTGAATTGTTCTTGGGTGAATTCTGCCGCTTCGACCTTGATTCCCGCGCAGATTATCAAACCGACAATAATTGCGGCTAAAAATTTTTTCATGTTGTCGCCTCCTTAATTATTAAGCACATTTTGAATAGAATTTTTCATAAGCGCGATTTGGGTAGAAAGCCGAGCGTCGACGCCGCCGTTAGGGGTTTCGATAACGCAATCGCCGGGTTTTAGGGCGTCATCAGAAACGATTTCGATAATGGCGGTGCCGTCGGAGAGCATAGATTGAAATTCTGAACGCGCCATTAGAACTAAATCGTAGCTATAAGGCTCGACGTGAACTTTTATTTGTTTTTGGTCGCGAACGTGATTAATAGCCTCGCGGACGACGGGCAAAATGACTTGTGGGACGTCTAAGAAATGTTGCGGCAGGATTTTTTCAATCGCCATCATAACAATTTTAGCAATATCATCTTCAGCGCGGATAAAATATTCTGAAGTTTGTTCTTGAGCGTCCTGAAGAGTTTTTTCCGCCTTAGCGTTGACTTCTTTTATGACGTCGTCCATATCGTCCTGAATTTTTTTCTTGCCGTCGTCAATGCCCTGTTGTTTACCTTCGTCGTAGCCTTCGTCATAGCCTTCCTTTTGAACTTTTTCGAGTAATTGTTCTGCTTCTTTGCGAGTATCTTCGACGATTTTTTCTGCATCTTTATGCGCGGAGTCAAGAATTTCCTTTGCTTGCTTTTTAAGGTCTTCGGCTTGCGCTTTTAGGTCTTCAGCCTGCGATTTAATTTCCTTAGCTTCAATTTCGGCGGCGTTTTTAATTTCTTGAGCCTGAATTTTGAGTTCATCGGCATTTTTTTGGGCTAATTCCTTAATTTTTTCGGCGCGTTGTCTATTTTCTTGAGCTTCAAGCAAAGTTTTTTCGGTAAGTTTTTCTTTGCGTTCGATTTCGGCTATTTCGGCGAAGACTTTATCTAAAATTTCTTGCGGGATACCGCGTTTAGGTTCGGGCTTAGGTTCTGGCTTATCTTCGGGCATATTTTCTGGAAATTCTTCGGATTTTTCTTCTTTAGGCTTAGCCCCGATTATGACGGGTTCGCCGAAAGTATGATAACGCACAATATTTTTATACAACGACAACACCCCCGAAAATTAGACGAACATGCCTTCGCCCTGACCGCGCACGATAACGATTTCGCCTCTATCTTCGAGCGTGCGGATAATATTAACAATTTTAGTTTGAGCTTCTTCGACGTCGCGGATTTTGACAGGACCCATATAAGAAATTTCTTCTTTGAGCATATCGGCGGCGCGTTTGGACATATTTTTATAAATTTTGGCGGTGACTTCTTCGTTAGTGGCCTTCATAGCGAGTGCGAGTTCTTTAGTATCGACTTCGCGGACGACGAGCTGAACAGAACGATCGTCAAGCAGGATAATATCTTCAAAGACGAACATGAGTTGTTTAATTTCCTCAGCGAGTTCGGGATTATCGACTTCGAGGGATTCGATAATGGCGCGTTCTGTGGAGCGGTCGACGCGATTGAGGATTTCGACGACAGTTGGGACGCCGCCGGCGATAGTGAAGTCTTGAGTTGAGAGCGAGGACAATTTTTTCTCTAAAACTTTTTCGATTTCGCGGATAACGTCAGGCGAAGTTCTATCCATAAGGGCGATACGCTTAGCAACGTCGGCTTGCATATCGATTGAAAGTCCGCTCATGACGATTCCGGCTTGATCTGGCGAAAGGTACGCCATAACGAGCGCGATTGTCTGTGGGTGTTCATTTTGCAGGAAGTTTAGCAGTTGAGACGGGTCAGTTTTGCGCAAAAACTCGAATGGGCGAACTTGCAAGGTTGTAGAAAGTTTTTGGAGAATTTCTTTGGCTTTATCCGCGCCCAAAGCTTTTTCCAGAACGCTTTGAGCGTATTCGATGCCGCCGGTTGAAATATAATCGTGGGCTTGCATTAGCTGATAAAATTCGCTGATAATCTGAGTTTTCTTTTCGATACTGACCTGCTTATTATTAGCAATATCGAGCGTGATAGTTTCGATTTCGTCTTCGTCCATATGCGGGAAAACTTTTGCGGCGCAATCGCTGCCCAAAGCGATAAAAAGTATGGCGGCTTTTTCGTGAGCACTCATAGGTTTAGGCTCAGCGTACATATCCTCTAATTCTTCTGGCATTTAATCTCCTCCGTTCAATAAAAAAGGGAGAAGGGAAAAGTTTTTCCCATTCCCCTTTCCTAAAAAATTACTTTTCGTCCGAGATAATCCACATTTTGATAAGCCAAGCGACTTCTTCTGGTTTTTCCTCGATAAGTTTTAGAATAGCTTCTTTTTCCTTGAGATGTTGTCTTTCTTCGGGCGTGAGTCCGTCGTCTTCATCTAAATCAAGGTCATTTTCTTCGTTATCAGCCGCGCTTAGCCCGCCACGAGCTTTTTTAGCGGCGGCGACTACTGCGTCGGCTTCAGCTTCGGCTTCGGCAGCGGCGGCGGCGCGTTGTTGTTCTTCTTCAGCGCGTTGTTGTTCTTCTTCGGCGCGTTGTTGTTCTTCTTCGACGCGCTTAGCTTCTTCTTCGGCGCGTCTTTGTTCTTCTTCGGCTCTGCGTTGTTCTTCGCGAGCTTTTCTTTCTGCCGCAAGTTGTGCCTCGATAGCTGCTTGACGCTCTTTGCGTTTTTTCCAGCGATACATGAGGAACCCGCCTAGCAATAAGGCTGCAAGTAAAATCATAGCCGCAATCTCCGTGTAAAAAATTCTATCTTTGCGTAATTGTTCTTGCCGCGCCTCTTCCGCTAAACGGTCTTGAATGTCGGTATTGAACGGCAAGGGCTCGACCGATATTGTGTCGCCGCGTTCTTCATTGATTCCCGCCGCAGAACTTACAGCCCGAAGGAGACCTTCGCGTTGCAAGTCGGTTACGGTGTCATTTACCAGGACGGCGACCGTAAGACGGCGGATTGAGCCGGGCGACGCTATGATTTTTTGATTCTCTTCATTGATTTCATAGTTTTTAGTAGATTCTTTGCGTTCGTATTCGGCATTAGCGGTACTTTCTTCAGCGACGTAACCAGGAATATTACTTTGAATGCCCGCCGCGCCGCCTGGTGAGTTAGATTCGCCGTTATAGCTTTCGCTAATGTCCTGTTGACTGCGAATAATGCCGGATTCGTCAACTACGGGCGTAAAAGTTTGGCGGTCAATCGACTTGTCGTCGAAATCCAACTCGACGCTGACTCGCACAAAGGCATTTCCGACGCCGAGCGATTTATCTAGCATGGTTTGAATATTTTGCTGAATATGGTCGCGAACTTTATTAGTCATTTCGATTTGATTCAGCGTCCGCAAAGTTAGTTTTTGTTCCTTTTCTAGTTCGTCGTCTTCGTTTTTGTTAAGAATATTTCCTTGCTCGTCAACGATAGTGATATTTTCGGGCGCAAGACCTTGTACGCTGTGGCTGACCAAATTAACAATGCCTTTGACTTCAGGGGGCGTCAATTTTGTTTCCGGTTTAAGCATGAGGAGAATTGACGCCGTCGCGGGCTTTTCATTTTTCTTATAGAGGCTATCTTCCGGCAAGACGATATGCACACGCGCCTTTTCGACGCTGCCTAGATGTTCTATTGTGCGAGTAAGTTCCCCTTGCAGAGCTTGAAGATAATTTATTTTGTTTTGAAACTCCGTGACGCCCAATTTACTGTCGTCGAAGAGTTCAAAACCTTTATTACCGCGTGGCAAACCTGCAGAAGCTAATTCAAGTCGCAAATCGTGAACTTGAGTAGCTGGAACGAGGATAGTTGCGCCTTTTTTATCTTCAACTAGGTCGTAGGGGACGCCTCCTTCTTTGAGGGCGTTTACGACGTCGCCGGCGTCTTTTGTCTCCAAATTGGTATACAGCGGCACATAATCGGGCTTGCTACCGTACCAGAAACTGATTCCGACAAATAAAGCGATAAGTGCAAGAAGCCCGCCGATAAAGGCGTATTTATATTTTTTGTCGTATCGGTTCCACAGCTCACGGAGCCGCTCTCTCCAATTCGCCAATAAACTCAGTCCTTTCTAGGGAGAAGGCTTATCCCTATACTTGCATACGCATCATTTCTTGATATGCTGACGTTGCACGGTTTCGCAACTGGAGCGTTAATTGGAGTGCGATTTCCGCCTTTTGAGCCGCAACTACCACTTGTGAAACATCTTCTATTCTGCCCGCCGCGAGTGCCTCATTTAATTTTTCCGATTCTAATTCGAGTTCATTAACTTTCTTGAGTGAGTCGGCTAAAAATTCTCCGAAACTTTTAACGGGTTCATCTGGTTTTGTTTCGCTGATGTGACTACGCGCACTCATTTTGACGGGTGTCATTTCCAACGGTGTTATTTCCATATCTTCACCTTCCCTTTTTATCAATTAGGAATTTGGAATGTGGAATTAGGAATTATTTTTTGCTTTTGTCATTCCTCATTCCTAATTCATAATTACTAATTGCTTTTTATCCTCTGCCTATTTCCAAAGCCTTAGAAACCATAGCTTTAGCGGCATTTATTGCGGTTGAATTTGCCTCGTAAGCGCGTTGGGCAGTAATCATGTCGACCATTTCGCTAACGATATTGACATTAGGCTTTTCGACGTAGCCATCAGCATTAGCGTCGGGGTGACCGGGATCATAGACAAGCGGTCCGGGCTGGTCGTCCTCTTCGATAGCGACTGCGCGAACGCCTTCAGAAGTCTGGCGCGTTACGCCTAGTGCGCGTTTAAGCGTTTGCTCGAACTTTTTCGGCTCACGTTCACGCGGCTCAAAGACGACGTAACGGCGACGATAAGCCCCGCCGCGTTCGGTGCGTGTCGTGTTGGCGTTGGCTATGTTATTCGCTATAACGTCCATTCTTAGCCGTTCAGCAGTCAAGCCCGACGCCGAAGCATCAATTCCTAAAAACATTCCCATAAAGATTTCTCCTTGTTATCACTGACCATTACTGGTTATAGCGTTGCGCATGCGGGTAACGTGCCCGCTAAATTCTGTAACAAGCGCGTTGTAGTAAAGCTGATTCTTCGCAAGCGACGCCATCTCAATATCAATGTCAACGTTGTTATCGTCCACGCGCATAACCGTCGATTCATCCGGAACAATCTTTGGTTCAGCATGGAATTTAAGCGGCTCATAGGGCAAATGTTTATCGTGCGTCCTTGCCAATTTCAATTTTCCGTCCGGTTCTTCGCCGTAAATTTCCCGCGCTAACATTTCTTCAAACTCAACATTTGATTTCTTGAAATTCGGCGTATTGACGTTTGCGATGTTGTTCGCGATGACTTCCTGGCGCATATTTGCCGCCGTCATTGCTCGCGGTAGATAATTAAAGTTCGACGAATTAAATATTTGTTCAAGCACGCCTTATTCACTCACCTTTCTGCTTTTTACTTTCCCGATATTATTTCTGAAAAAATCCTTTAGCGATTGTACAACAGAAAAAAATTTCTTTCAACCTTAGGAATAAAAATTACCAATAAACCTTTCAACAAAATTTATGATTCCCCTTTAAGCTTTGAAAAAAATTTTTAACCGTGCCGGTTGACCAATCGGACGCGCCCTGACGTTGCGCCGCGTGAAACTTTTTGCTATACTCGCGGCAAAACTTTTGGAGGTTAGCTAATGAAATGTTTTGTTTGCGGCGGGGAAATGCGCCCGTTCATGGAGAAATTTTTTGGAATGAAAAATCTTGACGTGTGCGAATATGTTCGTTGCGAAGATTGCGGGCTTGTCGTCGCGAAAACGATTTACGAAATGCCGCAAAAAAATTGGGAGGCTCTCAACCGCGAATGCCACGCCGCATATCAAAATACGAATGAACTTGCCGTTGACCCGAATTGGCTAGCGCGACTCAAGGCGCAGGCGGCAGTTCTGACGGATTTAATAAAGTGCGGCGTTTTGGATAAAAATTGCAATGCTGTCGACTACGGCGCGGGCGACGGAAAATTATCTGATATGTGCGGGTCGTGGCTGAAAAAGTTTGATGCATATATGTCGCGCCCGAATGAAAATTATTTATCGGCGGAAGAACTTAAGCCCGCGAGTTTTGACTTTGTGATAACTTGTTCGGTCTTTGAGCATTTGCTCGGCGCGGGCGACGTTGAAAAAATTTTCGCGCTGTTGAAGGCGGACGGCATTGCGGCAATTCATACACTCATTTGCGAAGAAGTTCCACGCGACCCGAATTGGTTTTATCTCCAGCCCGTGCACTGTACTTTCTGGACAAATGCCGCCATGAAGAAAATTTTTGCGCAGTACGGCTTCAAGGCTTGCGCGTATCATGTCGGGGCGCGATTATGGCTCATGTTTAAGGACGCTGAAAAAATTTCGCGGCTCGAAAATTCCGATTGGATATTATCAGATGATTTTGTTGATTATTGGAAGGTTAAGCCCTACAGATGAAAAGATTCTACGCTTTTAAATCGCATAAAAAAATCTTCGGCGAAATCGCACTGTGTAAGCTCGTCGAAGGATTTTTTATTTTGCTCGGCGCGAAATTTTTAGTTGAATTCATTGATTCGCCATCGGAAAAAATTTTAGCGATAACGTTCGGGCTTTTCGCGGGGAGATTTTTTATTTCCGCGCTCGCCGATAAATTTTTCGCCCGTTTGTCAGCTACAATCCAATTTGACTTCCGCAAAATGATTCACGAACAAATTTTCAAGCGGGAAACGCCAAGCGGCGAACTCTTAACGCTACTTTTCGACACGTTGCAAGCTCTCGACGATTTTTTTATAAAGGTCGCGCCGCAAATATCTTCCACCGTAATTTTCTTGCCGATATTTTTAATCTGCGCGGCGGGCGTCGATTTTATCACGGCTGCAATTTTATTCGTGACATTTCCAATCGCGCCGATACTTTTATGGCTAATCGGCAAAGCAACGGCTGAAAAAAATGCCCGCGCATGGGCGCAACTTCAGAAATTGAACGGCGACTTCAAAGAAATTTTGTCGGCAATCACGACGCTAAAAATTTTCGGGAGAATCAACGCGGGAGCAAAAAAAATTCGAGAAAAGTCCCAACAATCGTCGCAATCAACGCTTGACGTGCTGAAGTTTGCGTTTATCTCGTCGTTCGCGCTGGAATTAATAACGACATTATCAATCGCGCTTGTCGCCGTAACTTTGGGCTTGCGATTGGTCGCGGGCACCGTCGAATTTCAGCCGGCGTTATTTTTATTGCTACTCGCGCCCGAATTTTTCTTGCCGATAAGGCGATTTGGCGTCGCCTTCCACGTGATAATTTCGGCGAAATCGTCTTTGGAACGCTTAAATATATTTCTGGACGTTGCGGAAGAAAAAACCGGATTCACAGGAAAAATTTTAATGCCACCAACAATTTCCGTTAAAAATTTGAGTTTCGGCTACCAAAAGGCGCAAGTCTTCAGCGATTTAAATTTAGAATTCAAAGCGGGAAAGATAACGGCTTTAACTGGCGAATCGGGCGCAGGAAAATCGACTTTGCTAAAACTTTTGGCGGGGATTTTAACTCCGACGGCGGGCGAAATCTTCCTTAACGAGTTTTCAAGCGCGAAAATCGAAAAGAATTCTCTGCAGTCAAAAATTTCCTACGTGCCGCAAGCCCCGCACATATTCGAGGCGACACTACAGGAAAATTTAACAATGTTCGGCGAATTGGACGACGCGAAGTTGAAAAATTTCTTATCGGAGCTGAATTTATCACTGGAATTAAAATCGCGGCAAAAACTAAGTCGCGGACAACTTCAGCGGCTCGGCTTGATACGCGCACTGCTAAAAGACGCGCCGATAATGCTTTTGGACGAACCGACCGCAGGTCTTGACGAAATCACGGAAAAGAAAGTCCTTGTGCTGATAAAAAAAATCTCCATGCGCAAAACGATAATCATATCAACGCATCGAGTAGCCGTGATTGAAATTGCTGACGAAATTTTGAAACTATAAAGCTATTTAATAGTGACGAGCGTTGCGCCGGTGCCGCCTTCGTCTTGGTCAGCGAATTGGAAATTGGCAACGGAATTATTGCCGCGCAAAAAATTATGTACGCCAATTCGCAACGCGCCAGTGCCTTTGCCGTGAATTATCAAAACTTGCTTGAGTCCAGAAAGTTGCGCATCGTCAATGAATTTGCCGCAAATTTGCTCCGCTTCGTCGACCGTCATTCCGCGAATATCGATACTGCGCGTAACGTTGGCGGTTTTCTGCAGAAGTCCGAGCGAGCCGCGATTTTGATTAGCGGGCGGCGAAAAATTTTCCTGCGAGCCGTGACTGACAAAGCGGCAGGAAGAAATTTTAACGGTGGTGCGCATTGCGCCAATTTGCACGCTTAAAGAATCGTCTTCGATAGCAAGGACGGTGCCTTTTTGGTCGAGCGGCTTAATATAAACGGTGTCGCCGACGAAAATTTTTTTCTTATCAATGCGGGTGCCGACGAATTTATCAGCGATAATTCCGGTTGCGGAATCGATTTCGGCTTCGCGAAGTTTATCGCGGGATTGCTGAATAACTTGCTGGCGGCGTTTAACGCCCGCATCGTCGAATTGCTCTTTGAGCGCGGCGATAATTTCTTCTGCCTCGCGCTTAGTTTCGCGAACCATAGCGGCGGATTTTTCCTTAGCCTTGCGAATAATATCGCCCTTCGTTTTAGCGATTTCGTCGCGCATTTCGGCAATTTTTTTCTCGTTCTTAGTGATTTGTTGCTGACGCTCAAAAATTTCTGCGTTACGCTGTTCAAAAATCATGCGCTGCGTCTCAAGCTCGGAGATAATTTTTTCAAAGTTGGCGTGGTCGGCGGTTATGAGTTGCTTAGCGCGCAGAATCAAACTTTGCGGAAGTCCCAAGCGTTGACTTATGGAAAAAGCGTTGCTCGCGCCAGGAATGCCTATTAGCAAGCGATAAGTCGGTCGCAAAGTTTCTGAATCAAATTCGACGCAAGCATTTTCAATCCCGTCAGTTGAATAGGCGAAAGTTTTCAATTCTGAATAATGCGTTGTGGCGATAGTCGCCGCGCCGATTTGCAAAAGGCGTTCCAAAATCGACATAGCAAGGGCGGCTCCTTCATCGGGGTCGGTCCCTGCGCCAATTTCGTCGAGCAGAACTAAATCATTTTCCGTAACGTCGTCGAGAATCGCAACTATTTTTTTCATGTGGGCAGAAAAAGTCGATAAACTTTGCTCAATGGATTGCTCGTCGCCAATGTCAGCGAAAATATTTCCAAAAACTGCAATTCGCGAGCCAAAAGCGGCAGGGATATAAAGCCCAGATTGAGTCATGAGAGCCAAAAGCCCTAAAGTTTTCATGGAAACAGTTTTGCCGCCGGTATTCGGTCCGGTGACTAGGAGCATAGAAAAATTTTCGCCAAGTTGAATGTCAATCGGAATCACGGTTTCAGGAGAAATTAGCGGGTGCCGCGCAGATTTTAAATCGGTAAATTTATCAAGTAAAGGTTCAGTCGCGTTGAGGTCGCGGGCTAATTTTGCTTTGGCGAAGACTAAATCAACGTCAGCCAAAATTTTTATGTTATTGGTTAGCAAGTCAAGATTTTTCCGAACAGAATCGCTTAGCGTGCGCAAAATCCTAGCGACTTCGTGACGTTCGGCGGCTTCGAGTTCCTTGACGCTGTTATTTAAATTCACGACGGACATTGGCTCAATAAAAACAGTCGCGCCGGTCGCGGATTGGTCGTGGACAATGCCGGCGAATTGCGATTTATATTCGAGCTTGACGGGCAAAACGTATCTATCGCCTCGCATAGTGACAATCGCGTCTTGAAAAAATTTCTGCTTGCTTGCGTCGTGGAGAATATTAAAAATTTCGGTCTTGATACGATTTTGGGCGGATTTCAATTCGCGGCGAATTTTTTGCAGTTCTGTGCTCGCCGTGTCGCGAATATTTCCGTGTTCGTCAACAGAATTATCAAGTTGCCGTTCCAAGTTGCCTAAAATTTCTAGTTGCGCGGCGCGAAATTTTAATTTAGGCGCGTCGATTTCGCTTTCCTTGAAAAACGTTTTAACTTGCCGCATAGTGTACATAGTCGAAAGAATATCTAAAAATTCTTCGGCTTCGGCGATGCTCCCCAATCGAATTTTCTTAAAGACTTCCCGAACATCGCGAAAACCTCCGAGCGGCGGCGAACTCAACGCGAAAATCTTAACGGCTTCAGTTGTCAGCGAAAGATTTTCCTTGACCGTCTCAAAATCGTCACTCGGCTCAATTTTCTCGGCTAGCTCCTTGCCAAAATTGCTCGTCGCACAATCTCGCAGTCGTGATAAAATTTTATCGAACTCCAAAATCTTAAATGAGTTTTTCAGCATTGAATCTTCCTTCCAAATTTTTTGCCATATTATACACGACTGAAAAACTTTTTAAAATGCTGCGCCGCAAAAGCTCTCTCAAATTGCTAGATTTTCCCTTCCCGCTATGCTAAGATGTTCGCAACCAATAAAAGGAGGCGTCGAAATGAGCAAATTTACTCGCGGCGGCTGGTCGATAACTTTCGTGTGCATGATTATCGGCTTTATGCTCGCTGTGCAATTCCGGCAAGTTCAAGACGCTAAAGAAACTCTGCCAAATCAGCGCGTCGAAGAATTATCCGGGCGATTGATTCAGCTTGAGGAAGAACGCGACGAACTGGAAAAGCAACTCGAAATTTTAAAGCAGGAATCGGCAACCACTACTAATCACGAATTCATTTCCGAGCTAAAGTTTCAAGCTTGCGCGACGGCTCTTTCCGGCGAAGGTGTTATAATAAAAATGGACGACAGCACCCGCGCCGCTAAATCCGGCGAAAATCCTAATCTCTATCTGATTCACGACGATGATATTTTGCGAGTGATAAATGAACTTCGTGCGGCGGGTGCAGAGGCAATTTCTATAAACGGTCAGCGACTTATCGCGACAAGTGAAATTCGTTGCGCAGGACCGACGCTTTCTGTTAATAATGTTCGTAGTGCCGCACCTTACGAGATAAAAGCTATTGGCGAAAAGAAATCCCTTGAGAACGCTATAAAAATGCGCGGCGGCGTTGCTGAAACGTTAAAAGTTTGGGGCATTCAACTTGAAGTTTCGACCGCTGCCAATATTCAAATCCCGCCTTACAAGGGAACTTTCAAGCGAACTCATTCAAAGATTGTCGAGGAAAATTTATGATAAAAGCTTTAATCGGATTGATTTTGGGAATTGTGGTTGGCTGTCTTTTTCCAATCAGCATAACGGGAGAATACTTGAAATTATTTTCAGTGGTGCTACTCGTTGCGCTTGATGCAGTTTTCGGCGGACTTCGTGCGGCAGTCAGTGAGCATTTCAGCGACACGGTTTTTATCACGGGCTTTATAACAAACGCACTTTTCGCGGCGTTCCTGGTTTTTATCGGCGACAGGCTCGGCATTGATTTATATTACGTCGCGCTATTGGTTTTCGGTTTCAGGATTTTTAAAAATTTGGCGGGACTTCGTCGCTACTTCCTAAAAAATTTAAATCTATGAAGCTAGCGAAACGCAATGTAGCGTATGAACGCGGCGATAACGTTTAAAGTGTCGTAACGTTGCCTGAAAAAAATATGACACTAAGTCTTTCGCAAATGAAATTTATATGGTAAAATGCTTTCGGATAGTTTGAAAAAATTTTTCCGCAGAGGGATTCTAGAATAAATTTATGGAAGGAATGAGAGTGTGAGTGTGTTTGAATTAGATGACAACATTTTAGACCAGTTTGCGAAGATTAAAGTAATTGGCGTGGGTGGTGGCGGCAATAACGCCGTCAATCGAATGATTTCGCTCGGCTTGGAGGGCGTAGAATTTATAGCGGTCAATACCGACGCTCAAGCACTTCTTAACGCGCTGGCTCCTAAACGTATGCAAATCGGCGAAAAATTAACTCGTGGACTTGGCGCGGGAGCGCGTCCCGAAATCGGCGAAAAGGCTGCTATGGAAAGTCGCGAAGATATTATCAATGCCCTGCGCGGCTCGGATATGGTTTTCATAACGGCGGGCATGGGCGGCGGCACTGGTACTGGTGCGGCTCCAGTCGTTGCGCAATGCGCTAGGGAAATTGGCGCGTTGACGGTCGGCGTTGTTACTCGTCCCTTTACCTTTGAAGGTCCCAAGCGCAAGAAAAATGCTGATATTGGTATTGAGAACCTCAAGAAAAATGTTGATACCATTATCACAATTCCGAACGATAGACTTTTGCAGGTCGTCGATAAGAAAACGCCAATGACGCAAGCTTTTACAATCGCCGATGATATTTTGCGTCAAGGCGTCAAGGGCATATCGGATTTAATCGCGGTGCCCGGACTCGTCAATTTGGACTTTGCGGACGTTAAATCGATTATGAGCAATGCCGGCTCGGCTCTTATGGGTATCGGCGAAGCTAGCGGCGAAAATGCAACCGTCGACGCCGTCAAAGCCGCGATTGATTCTCCGCTTTTGGAAACGAGTTTGCAAGGCGCACGCGGCGTTCTGCTCAACATTATGGGCGCGACTGATTCGCTTTCAATGATGGAAGTCAACGAGGCGTCAACGACCGTTCAAGAGGCGGCGCACCCCGACGCAGAAATTATTTGGGGCGTCAGCGTCGACGAAACTTTAGGCGATAAGGTTAGCGTAACGGTTATTGCAACGCGCTTTGACGACGAAGAAGAGGAAGAAGAAGTCAGCCAGCCCGAACCCGTTCGACCGGCTTTCCAAGAAGAAACTCCTTCGCCGCAACCTATGCGCGCTCGCGATACCTTGAAATCAGCACCGCCATTCGGGAATTTCGATTCGCCTTTCAATAACAATTCACAACCGAACAATCCGCCCGAATTAATCGACATACCGCCCTGGATGCGTACGCGCAGATGAATAGCTTATATGAATAAAAATTTCCCGCTAAAAAGTTCTTGGCGGGATTTTTTTCAACGCGGCGAAATTATAATTTAACAGTTCAGAGAAAAGAGGCGATAAGTTATGAAAAAATTTTTACGGCGGCTCGGCAAGACGCGCTTTATGATTATAATGCTGACGATTCTAGCCGCGCTTAGCTATTACTTTAATGGCTGGCTCGGCGTCGTGGCGGCGGCAATCGGTTGGTGTATAGGCGACGTTATTTATTATTGGAAAGACTACAAGCCGCGCATAATAAATTTCTTTAGACATAACACGAAATTAAAAGTTCAAGCGATAATTTTTATTCCGATTGTGGCGGCGTGCATTTACTACGACGGCTGGCGCGGATTTCTTACGGCGATTGCGGGTTGGTGCGTCGGCGAATTTATCTGCAAACGATTTATCAAATGAAAGTTTTTGCCCTTGCAAATCTCAGGGGCTTTTTTATTGTCTGAAAATTTTTAAACAAATGGTTGACCAAAGTTCAAATGTGCGCTAAAATCTTACATAAAAATTTCAGGAGAAATTTAACGAAGGTGATCGAAATGGAAAAGGCAACGGTCGTTGTAATTGGCGGCGGAGCTACTGGACTGGGAATCCTTCGCGATTTATCTATGCGCGGCGTCAAAGCTTTGCTGGTCGAGAAAAACGATTTAGTCAACGGCGCAAGCTCGCGCTATCATGGACTTTTGCATAGCGGCGGGCGTTATGCCGTTAAAGACCAAGAGGCGGCGCGGGAATGCATTATCGAAAATCAGATTATGCGCAAAATCGGTAAGAGTTGCGTTGAGCCATGCGGCGGTATGTTCACGCGGCTTGACATTGACGACCCCGCTTACGAGGAACTTTGGGTTAAAGGTTGCTCCGATAGCGGCATTGAGGCGACGCCCATTACTTTAGATGAAGCTTTCAGATTGGAGCCGCGACTTTCGCGCAAGCACGTTAAGAGCGCGTATCTTGTTCCCGACGCGGCGGTTGACGGTTTCCGTATGGCGTGGCAACTGATTGATTCTTCTAAACGTTACGGCGGACAATTCAAGACTTACACGGAAGTTATTGGCTTCGATAGCGTTAATGGAGAACTGCGCGGCGTGAAAGTTCGCGACCAGTTCACCGGCGAAGAATACGAAATTGCTTGCGATATTGCAGTCAATGCGGCGGGCGGTTGGGCTGGTTTTGTCGGGAAATTGGCGGGCGTTGAAATTGGCGTTCAACCGGACAAGGGAACTTTGATTGCGTTCAATCAGCGCATTGTCAATCACGTCGTCAATCGGTTGCATAAGTCTTCCGATGGCGATATTTTTGTTCCGCACGGCTCGATTACTATTCTGGGCACATCGTCAATGAGCGTTCCAAATCCCGAAGACACTTCGACGAGCCGCGCTGAGGTTGAAAGCCTTTTGAAAATCGGCGAGGAAACTTTTGAGGACTTGCGCGACTTTAGAATTTTGCGTACGTTCGCAGGAAGTCGCCCGCTTTATATTCCGCCTGGCGGCGCAGTCGGGCGAAGTGCGTCCAGAGGCTTTGCAATCGTCGACCATGAACAGGACGGTTTAAAGGGATTCTTTACAATCGTCGGCGGCAAGTTCACTACTTATCGGCTTATGGCGGAGAAAATGTGCAATCAAATCTGCGCCAAACTCGGAAATAACACGCCTTGCCGAACTGCTGATGAGCCGCTTGTCGAAGAAGTTTCGCAGGAAGATAAAGACCGCGCTAAAAAGTTTTTCCCGTCGTACGGCGTTAATCTTGCGGCAACTCGTTTAGGCGTCGACAGATTTAAAAAAGTTGTTGAGCGTCTGGAGAGCGAACCCGAAAGCCGCGAGCTTATTTGCGAGTGCGAAAACGTCACCCGCGCCGAAGTCGAAGAAATTTGCAAGGACGACACCAGCTTTATTGTCAATGACGTAAGGCGGCGGACGCGAATTGGCATGGGCACTTGTCAAGGTAACTTTTGCGCGTTGCGAGCGGCGGCGATTTTTGCTGATATGGGCGTTGAATCTACCGCGAAAGATTCTTTAACTCGTATGCGCGAATTTTTACAAGGGCGTTGGAAGGGAATTAGACCGGTGCTTTTGGGCAGAACATTGCGCGAAACTGAAATGACGCGCTCAATCTACGAACTTTCTATGAATATCAAAGGGGGTGCGCCGCAATGAAAACTTATGATGTTATCGTAATTGGCGGCGGGCTTGCCGGATTTATGGCGGCGGCGGGTGCGGCAAGTCGCGGGCAGAAAGTTGCCGTGCTGACTTATGGTTCAGGCTCGTTGCCATTGGCTAGCGGCGCGATTGATTTTCTTAACGCTAAGGCTCCCGACGCCGCGATTAAAAATCTTCCCGCTCATCACCCGTATAAAAAAATCGCTTCAAAAAATATCGACGCGGCGGCAAAGTTTTTCTGCGATATAACCAGTCAAGGCAATCTCCCTTACGTCGGCAGATTGTCCGCGCAAATTCCGATTGTTACTGCTGTTGGCACGCTAAAATATTCTTGCCTTGTCCCTGAAAGTATGGACGCTAGCAACCTTGCCGATAAGAAGAAAATTTTTGTCGTTGAGATTGCGGGCTTGAAAGATTTTTACGGCGCGATGCTCGTTGACAATCTTAAAAAATATTTCCCCGATAAAACTTTTGAAGTCACGAAAATCGACCTTAAACTTCTGGGCGGGCGCGATATTACTTGCATGGACGCCGCGCAGATTTTAACTGATAAAGAACAGCCGCTTGCTAATGAATTAAAAGCTTTGAACGCGACCGCTGACGACGCGATTATTATTCCGCCGATTTTGGGCGTTATGGGCAGTTTTTCTCGCGACGTGGTTAAAACGCAACTTAAAGCAGAAATTATCGAGACTACTTGTTTGCCGCCTTCGCCGCCTGGTCTTAGACTTCAACGCGCCTTTATAAAATATTTGCAGAAAGCAGGCGTTAGGATTTTAGAGAACTCCAAAGTTATTCGCGGCGTTGTCGAAGGCAAAAAACTTACAGGCGTCGTCGTTGAAAATGTCGTTCGCGAAAAAGTTTTCCCTGCGCGGAAAGTTATTTTAGCGACGGGCGGATTTTATAGCGGCGGAATTGTTATGCGCGATTTCGACAATCCACGCGAGCCAATTTTTGACTTGCCGGTTTTCTTCCCGACGGGCGCGGAAAATTGGAGTAATCAAAATCTTTTCGACGATAAGCCGCAAGGTTTTTCAATGACTGGGATTTTAACCGACGCCAATTTAAACCCGATTGATGAGAACGGCAAAGTTCTTTACGAAAATTTACATGTAGTCGGGGCTAATTTGGGCGGCTGCGATAAAATTTTTGAACGGTCAATGGGCGGCATAGCGATTGCGTCAGCGTACAAGGGGGCGATTTTATGAGCGACAAGACTCAAGCAATTTTCACGGGTGACCGTTGCCTTTCGTGCACGAGTTGCATGGCGAATTGTCCCGTTATGGCGGCGATTAAAGATTATCGCGGACCAAAGCTGGTCGGTCCGGCGCATGGCAGAATGCATTTTTCGCAAGAGGACATTGAAACCAGTTTAGAATTTTGTTCAAACTGTAAGAATTGTGATAGGGCTTGTCCTTCGGGCGTGGCGGTCTCGACGCTTAACATGCTCCGCCGCGCAGAATATTATAAAACTCATAAGCACACACAAGCCGAAGATATGATAGCGCACGGCGAGCGCATGGCTAAATTAATTCGCAAGATTCCTTTTGGCGCGACCTTTTCAAATGTCGGAATGAGTTTCGGCAAGTCTCTGGGGATTTTCAGCAAACTTGGACTGGCCGGCGAACGCGATATGCCTGCCTACGCCGCGACCGCTTTTAAAGATAAATTCAATTCTATTAAGCAAACCGCGTCCGGCAAAAAAATTGTTATGTTCACGGGTTGTTTTATCAACGACAACGAGCCTCAAGTCGGCGAAGCTTTTATCAAAGTCATGAACGCTAACGGCTATGAAGTTCTAATCGATAAAGGCTTTAATTGTTGTGGTTCGCCGCTTGTCGTCACGGGCTATTTAGACGAGGCGCGAGAACATGCTGATAACAACGTCGCAAGGATTCTGGATTGGAAAAAGCAAGGAATTCCGGTTGTGACCCCCTGCACAAGTTGTTCGCTTATGCTTAAGGAAGAATATCACGAACTTTTCGGCGAAGATAAATTCCATGAGGCGGCTCAAAATGTTTACGACGCGTTCGAGTTCCTAGAAATTTTGCAGGAGCGCGGCGAGTTCAACGAAAATTTAAAGCCGCTCAATCAAAAACTGCTTTATCACGTGCCCTGCCATTTAAAATCGCAAGCAATCGGACTGCCCGCGCAGGACATTTTGGAAGAAATTGACGGCGTAAAAGTTCAGACGGCTGACGCGGGCTGTTGCGGCATTTCGGGCAATTACGGTTTCCGCAAGGATAAATACGAAATTTCCATGAAGGTTGGTGCGAAACTTTTCGAGCGCATAAAGCAAGACGATTTCGACAAAGTTATTTCCGATTGCGGGACTTGTCGAATGCAGATTCATCACGGCACCAACGTTAAGCCTTACCACCCGATTGAGATTTTGGCTAAGGCTTATTAAAAACAGTTAGGAGTTAGGAGGTAGGAATTAAGAATGGAGGCGATTAAAAAAAATAACCACCTAATAACCTAACAACTAAATTGGAGGGATTTTTATATGACAAAAAATTATGTAATGGCACTCGACGCCGGCACGACAAGCAATCGCGCTATCATCTTCGACAAAAATTCTAAAATTGTCGGCGTGGCGCAAAGAGAATTCACACAGCATTTCCCGAAACCCGGTTGGGTCGAACACGACGCCGACGAAATTTATAGCACAATGGTCGCCGTCATGAAAGAAGCTTTAGAACATTCCGGGCTTGCCGCCAGTGACATTGCGGCTATCGGCATAACTAACCAGCGCGAGACGACTGTTATTTGGGATAAGAAAACTGGTCGCCCGATTTATAACGCAATCGTTTGGCAATCGCGCCAAACTGCGCCTATCGCCGAAGCTCTCAAAGCTCAGCACGCCGAAGAGTTCAAAGACAAAACCGGACTTGAAATCGACGCTTATTTTTCCGGCACGAAAATTAAATGGCTCCTTGATAATGTCGAAGGTGCTCGCGAACGCGCAGAGGCGGGCGAACTTCTTTTCGGCACGATTGATACTTGGCTGATTTGGAAACTCACTGGCGGCAAAGTTCACGTCACCGACTATTCCAACGCTTCGCGTACGCTGATTTATAATATCAATACGCTTGAATGGGACGACCAACTTTTGAGTTATCTCGACATTCCGAAGGCTATTCTGCCCGAAGTCAAGCCGTCGTCGTGCGTTTACGGTGAAACTTCTCCGCTAATTTTGGGCGCGGCAATTCCTGTTGCTGGCGCGGCGGGCGACCAACAATCCGCACTTTTCGGACAAAATTGCTTTGAACCTGGCACTGCGAAAAACACTTACGGCACCGGTTGCTTTATGCTCATGAACACGGGCACGGAGATTCATAAATCTAAAAATGGACTCGTCACGACGATTGCTTGGGGACTTGACGGAAAAGTTGAGTACGCGCTTGAAGGTTCAATTTTCGTTGCTGGCTCGGCGATTCAATGGTTGCGCGACGGTGTACGCATGGTTGACAGTGCGCCCGATTCCGAATGGGTCGCTAAGAAAGTTAAGGATACTGGCGGCGTTTATTTCGTTCCGGCCTTTGTTGGACTTGGTGCGCCCTATTGGGATATGAATGCTCGCGGAATGATTATCGGCTTAACTCGCGGCACGACGAAGGCTCACATTGTCCGCGCTACGCTTGATTCTCTTGCCTATCAAACTCGCGACGTTTTGGAGGCAATGGAGGCTGACAGCGGCAATAAACTTTCCGCACTCAAAGTTGACGGCGGCGCGTCCGCGAATAATTTATTAATGCAATTCCAAGCTGACTTACTGGGCGTACCGGTTGACCGTCCGCAGATTGTTGAGACAACAGCACTTGGCGCGGCTTATCTTGCTGGCTTAGCGGTTGGCGTTTGGAAGAATAAAGACGAACTTAAATCAGCGTGGCAACTCGAAACGCGCTTTGAACCCGAAATGAAACGCTACGAAGCCGACGCGCTTTACAAAGGTTGGCGCAAGGCCGTTAAGCACTCAATGAATTGGCTTGCTGAAGATTAAAACTTCACGGCTTAAAGTTTTTTGGGGACGAGAAAATTTCGCCTCTCGTCCCCTAAGGAGGAATTATTCATGGATAATTTATTCGGCGAATTTATGGGAACAATGGTTCTTATCGTCTTTGGTTGTGGCGTTTGCGCGAACATGACTTTGACGAAATCCAAAGGACAAGGCGCAGGCTGGATTTGTATAGCAATCGGCTGGGGATTTGCAGTTACATTGGGCGTTTTCACTGCGACGACGCTTGGAGCCCCTCAAGGCGATTTAAATCCGGCTGTTACGCTCGCAAAAACTATGGTCGGCATTTACACGCCCGCGCAGTTTATCGCAACTTCGGGAGCGCAACTTGTCGGCGCGATTTTGGGCGCGGCTATCGTCTGGCTTGCATACCTTCCGCACTGGGCAAAGACTGAAGACCCTGCCGCTAAACTGGGCGTCTTTGCAACGGGTCCTGCTATCCGCAGTCCTGGTGCGAACTTCATCTGCGAAACTATCGCGACTTTCTTTTTGATGTTCGTTATTTGGATGATTTTCGGTGAACCGGTCGGACAACTTGTTCCTGGCTACGGTCCTTACATGGTCGGCATTTTGATTATCGCATTAGGTTTATCTCTGGGCGGTCCTACGGGCTACGCTATGAATCCGGCTCGTGACTTAGGTCCGCGCATTGCTCATTTCATTCTGCCGATTGCGGGCAAAGGCGGCTCTGATTGGGGTTATGCTTGGGTTCCGATTGCTGGTCCTCTTTGCGGCGGCGCGTTGGCTTATATCGTCGCTAAAGGTTGCGGACTCTTCTAAGAACTTTTTCTGAGTAAAAAAGAAGTCGGGAGCTTTTAAGGCTCTCGACTTTTTAATTCTCGGCAGAAAATACGTAAATTACTTATTCAAGAATCTGCAGCTTTAGTCGTGTCCAATACAGATTTTAATCGGAACGCAAATAATAGAAACGCTTATGCTCTTAACGGGCTTGACCAAGAATCTCATTACAAAACCTCTCCTTTCAACTGTTCGTAATAAATTTCTTGGAAAGTGTAACATCCGATTTCTCAAGCAAGCTCGCGTTGGTTACTATCAATGATTTGTAGTCGATTGAAGATTTTTCACAGAACCTAAGGAATTTTTCGGACAAAGCCCAGATAATTTCCTTAGCAAGGAGAATTTAGCCATCAAGCTTTTTTTATTGACATTTAGAACGAACTTGATAAACTGATAAAAATTTTAAATGGAGGCGAATGCTTTGACGATAGACGAAAAGATTTTTGAGGAACCCGAAGGCGAAGAATGGGTAGAAGAAGTTTTGACAAATAAACGGCGGGCAGAGTTGAAAAAGTTCGCGGAGAAAATCGGCGTGAAATTTAAGCACATAAAAACTTTACACGTCGCCTTGACGCATAAATCCTACGCAAATGAATTCGAGCCGCGCATTAAATACAATGAACGCTTAGAATTTCTAGGCGATGCGGTCTTAGGCTTGGCGACGGCAACTTATCTTTTCGAGCACTTCACGCACCTAAAGGAAGGCGAATTGACTAAAACTCGTTCGGGAATCGTGCGCCAGTCGACACTAACCCGCGTTGCAGAGGAAATAGGACTTGACGAATTGTTGTTATTGGGACCTACTGAGCTAGCTTTTGGGCGCGGTCGCAACTCTAATCTTGAGGACGCTTTAGAGGCGGTTATTGGCGCGATTTATCTTGATTGTGGCTGGGAAGTTGCCCGTGATTATGTCTTCCGCCAATTCGGTGCCGAATTCGAGCGCGTCAAAGTTACCGGCATTCCAAAAGATTACAAAAGCAAGTTGCAGGAGACAATTCAAAGCCAACCGCCGAAAAAACTTTCCTACGCGGAACTTAGCGCGAGCGGTCCTGACCATAGCCGGACTTTTGAGGCGGCAGCCTTGATTGACGGGAAAATTTTCGGGCGCGGCGTCGGGCGTAGCAAAAAAGCCGCCGAGCAAGAAGCGGCAAGAGCGGCTTTAGAAAAAATGGGAATTTTGAACTAGCGAAGTGCAACGTAACGTTCCGACGCGATGATTACGTTCAAATTTTCGTAACGTTGCAACGCGCTAACTGTTTGTCAACTTTTTAAAAGTTGCGCCGAACAAGAAGTGGCTAGAGCGGCTTTAGAAAAATTAGGGATTCTGAACTAACAATCTTTCAAAAGTAGGGCTTGCAATTTGTTTTTAAGTGTGGTAAACTGCGCGGGTAATCGGGACGTAGCTCAGTTTGGGAGAGCGCTTCCTTGGGGTGGAAGAGGTCGTGAGTTCAAGTCTCGTCGTTCCGACCAATAAAGAAAATTTCAAAGCCTCCGAGTTAATCGGGGGCTTTTCCGCTTTTAGAACTTTATCGCTTAAAGCTTTTGAGTATTGCGCAGATTTTCCTAACTTCGTCTTCAGTCAAGTCGCCATACATTGGCAAGCTTAATACCTGTTGCCCGATAACGTTCGCGACGGGCAAGTTTTCAACCCGTGCAGAATTCAACTGGCGATAACACGTAAACTCACTGCAAAGCGGATGAAAATATTTCCTAGCAAAGACATTGTAATTTCTGAACTCGTCGTAGACAAAATCCCGCGACCGCCCAAAAACATTTTCATCAATGCGCACGACATAATATTGATAATTCAACTTAACGTCCGCCGCGCAATTCGGCATAAGCTTAACGCCTTCAACGTCAGCAAGTTCTTCGTTGTAAATTTCGTGCAAGCGAATTCTCTTCTGCCGCTCCGCCTCGACGTAGTTTAACATAATCCGACCAATCGCCGCCCGTATCTCGTCAAGCTTACCGTTTATGCCGGGCATAACAACTTCTTCCTCATTCTTGATTCCGAAATTTTTCAGCAGGTCAATTCGCGCCTTCAAATGTTCGTTGCCGTGAACCAACGCGCCGCCCTCGACCGTGTGATAAAGTTTCGTCGCGTGAAAGCTGAACATTGAAATATCTCCAAAAGTTCCAACTCCACGCTCGCCAATTTCCACGCCGAACGCATGCGCCGCATCATAAACCACGCGCAATCCGTAACGGTCAGCGACCTCCTGAATTTTTTCAACGTCGCAGGGCGTCCCGAAAACATGCACCGCCAAAATTGCAGTTGTATGCGGCGTTATCATACTTTCGATTTTATCAGCGTCAATGTTCATAGTCTCGGCGTCAATGTCGCAGAAAATCGGCGTGATATTATTCCAACTCAAAACATGCGGCGTCGCGGCAAAGGTAAAAGGTGTCGTGATAACTTCTCCGCTTAGTCGCAAGCTTTGACATGCTACCATTAGCGCAATCGTTCCGTTATTGAATAGCGATAGATACGGCACCTTCAGAAAAGTTTTCAGCTCATGTTCAAGCATTGTATGTTGCGGACCGTTATTGGTCAGCCACTTCGCCTCCCATATGTCGCGCAATTTTTCTGTAACTTCCTCAATCGTCGGGAAAACCGGTCGCGTTACGTAAATTATTTCTTTAAACGGTTCAAGATTTATCATCGGACTCTTTCTCCTTAGCTTTTTCTTTAGCTTTGTTAATTTTTTCAGCCGCCGCCGGGTCAATCTTCTCAAGATATGCCAACGGAATAGCATCAACATTTTTTTTCGAGTATTCATAGCACTTGCTATAACTTATTGTCGCTTCCGCAGTCTTGCCTTGTTCGTCGAAAATGTCGCCCTGCAACCTGTACGCAATCGGATTTTTTTCGTCAATCGTCAGCGCGTGGCTAATGTCCTCAAAAGCAAGCTCCAATTCCCCGCGCATATGCCGCACGTCCGCCCGATTCAAAAAGTTATACAAGTTCTCTGAATCCTTTTCGACCGCCGTATTTACGTCGATAAGTGCGCCGTCATAATCGCCGACAATCGCCTTTGCTCGCCCGCGTATCGCTAAACATTCCGCAATATCATCTTGATTTTTGGCATTAAGGGCGCGTTCAATTTGCTTTAGCGCAAGTTCGCCCTGCCCGTAATCGTTATAAATGTCGGCGTTGATTCTTAGGCGCGTCGCGTCCTTAGCCTTTGCTGAAGCGGCATTGGCTTTTATTTTCGCCCAAAATTTTTCTTGCTCTGCGTCGGCGTCACGAATTTTTTTGCGCGTAGCGGGACTTTCGTTTTGATAAGCCAAAGTTACTGTGTCGCGAATTTTTTCGCCTAGATTGTACAGGGAAGAAATTTCGCGCAGCTCGCGATAAGCAATTTCATCTGTCAGAAAATCAATCTGGTTGCCGATACCCTGTCTGAAATTCCAAGCGGCGACGTTATCGAAGTCGTGAAAAGCTTTAGACAATCCGCCCGCAAAGTAATACGCATTTTCCGCCGCATTATTATAGTCGGAGCCGGTGTTTATCGAATAAAAAATTTCCGTGCCGTCGACAAAAACTTTATAAGCGCGGTCAACCTTCTCAACTTTAACATGCCCGCCGCCGTAAGCCGTCATCATCTCCAACATTTTAGCTTCGCGCCTATCGGTGTCGGGGTGGTCGCTGAAAGTTTCGTCGCTAGACATATCGCTTGAGCTGAATTCCATAACGTCCTTTGTCTCGTAGCGCACGTAGTAGCCAAGACGATTCATAGCCGCCGCACCGCCGCCAGGATTAAAGCCCGCACTCGTCATAATGTAAAAGCCGCCCTCGTCCGCCGCATACTCGACAGGAACGTTGATATTTTTCGCGATAGAGTAATCAACCATTGCTGAAAATTTTCCCCAATCAATATTCGTACTGCGGCTGTTGTGGTCAATGTTCGCGCCGATAAGCATTGCGCCTAAAGATTGCGCGACGGCTTGCGCGTAACTTTTCGCCGAATGCTGTTCAAGTCCATGCGTCATTTCGTGCGCAAGGACGGCGGCAATTTGATTCTCGTTGGAGTTAAGACCGCGAATCAAGCCGCGATTGATTGTGATATAATTCATTGGGTAGCAGGCGGCGTTAAATTTTTCGCTGTCGTTGACGTGCCAGACAAAAGGCAGGGAATTAACGCGCAATTCGTATTGTCCGTCGTTTACAAGCTTTTTCATAATTGAATCGACAAGTTCGACTTCGCGTTTATTTTTATCAGTGCCATTTTTCTCAATGTCCTGCCGGCGAACTTCCATTTGCGCATTTACGTTGTTGCCGAGCGCGAGAATTTCTCTTAGCGTTGATTTATACGCCGCCAAAACGCCGAGAGCTTCCGCCGCGATTGCCCATGCGTCAGCCGCATAAACTTGCACAGGATTTAAAATCGCGCTCGCCGCAACTAGAATCGCTATTAAAATCTTTTTCATTTCAATCACCGCCCAGATTATACTATAAAAAATAACCAACACAAAACTTTTAATTTCCCGCGCAGGCTGATATAATGTTGCGCGTTTAACAGGAGGCGAATTTTATGGAGAAATACAATCCACAGGAAATTGAAAAGAAATGGCAAGAGGTTTGGAACGCGCCGGATTATTATCGCACGGTCGAAGACGAGAGCCGCCCGAAATATTACGCGCTGGAAATGTTCCCGTATCCTTCCGGAAATTTGCATATGGGGCACGTTCGGAACTATTCAATCGGCGACGTGGTTGCGCGTTATCGCATGATGGCGGGTTATAACGTCCTGCACCCAATGGGCTTTGATGCGTTCGGAATGCCCGCCGAAAATGCCGCGATTGCTCACGGCGTCAAGCCGGGCGATTGGACTTTTGCCAATATCCGCAACATGACGGCGCAACAAAAGGCTATGGGACTTGCTTACGATTGGGAGCGCGAAGTTGAGACTTGCCGCGAAGATTATTACCGTTGGACGCAGTGGCTTTTTGAACTTTTCTATAAGCGCGGGCTTGCTTACAAGAAAGAAGCGGCGGTTAATTGGTGCGACAAGTGCGGCACGGTTTTAGCGAACGAGCAAGTCATTGACGGAAAATGTTGGCGTTGCGATTCCGAAGTTCATAAAAAGAATTTAGCGCAATGGTTTTTCAAAATCACGGCTTATGCCGACGAACTTTTAAAAGATTTGGACAAGTTGACGGGCTGGCCTAATCGCGTCAAGATTATGCAGGAAAATTGGATTGGACGCAGTGAAGGCTTGGAACTTTCTTTTGACGCGCCCGAACTCGGCGAAAAAATTTCTGTCTACACCACGCGCCCCGATACGTCATTTGGTATAACTTTCCTTGCGCTGGCTCCTGAACACCCGCTAGTTGAGAAAATCTGCGCGGCTTCTCCTAAAGCTGATGAGCTTAAAAAATTCTGCGAACGCGCCCGCAGTCAAAGCGATATTGAGCGCACGTCGAGCGAATCCGAGAAGGAAGGCATTTTCACCGGCTTTTATTGTATCAATCCCTTCAACGGGCGCAAAGTGCAAATTTGGATAACAAATTACGTCGTATTCGAGTATGGCACGGGCGCAGTTATGGGCGTTCCTTCCGGCGACCAGCGCGATTGGATGTTCGCCAAAAAGTACGGACTTGATATTATTTTGACGCTTCAGCCCAAAGATAAAGAACTTAAACTTGAGGAAATGGACGCGGCTTATATCGAGCATGAAGGCGTTATGATTAATTCCGGCAAGTTCACGGGAATGGATTTTCAAACGGGCTTTAAAGCGATTATGGACGAGGCGGAAAAACTCGGCTTCGGCAAGCGCAAAGTTAATTATCGTCTGCGCGATTGGCTGATAAGTCGTCAACGCTATTGGGGCGCGCCTATTCCCGTCATTTACTGCGACAAGTGCGGCGAAGTTCTAGTTCCCGAAGAAGATTTGCCCGTCAAACTTCCCGACGATGTAGAGTTTAAGCAAGGCGCGTTAAGTCCGCTTTCGACAAGCAAACAGTTTAACGAATGCACTTGCCCGAAATGCGGTGGTCATGCTCACCGCGAAACCGACACAATGGATACTTTCATTTGTTCGAGCTGGTATTATATGCGCTACGCCGACCCGCACAACGATAAAATGCCATTTGCCCGCGACAAGGTCAACTATTGGAATCCCGTCGACCAATACATTGGCGGCATTGAGCACGCGATTTTGCATTTGCTTTACTCCAGATTTTTCACAAAAGTTTTGCGCGATGCTAAGCTTTTGGACTATGACGAACCGTTTTCAAATTTGTTGACGCAAGGCATGGTTATCAAGGACGGCGCGAAAATGTCGAAGTCTTTAGGCAATGTCGTCAGCCCAGAAGAAATTATCAGCAAATATGGCGCAGATACTGCCAGATTGTTTATTCTGTTCGCCGCGCCGGTTGAGCGTGATTTAGATTGGAGCGATGAAGGCGTTCAAGGTTCATTCAGATTTTTAAACCGCGTCTGGAGGATTTTGGGAATATTCGGCGACGCGATTAAGGCTGGAGCCGATGATTATTCCGCACAGATTTTGACGCCCGAAGAAATTTCATTGCGCCGCACGTTGCACAAGACGATTAAAAAAGTCACGGAAGATATTCGCGACCGCTTTGCATTCAATACGGCGATTAGTTCGCTAATGGAGCTTGTCAACGCAATGCATGTTTTCCAAGATAAACCGATTAACCCGAATTTAGCACGAGAGCTTGCGAAAAATCTTCTGATAATGCTTGCGCCATTCGTGCCACACATTGCCGCAGAACTTTGGAGTAAATTTTTTGACGGTGATGTTCACAAGCAAAATTGGGCGACTTTCGACGCTGAAGCGATTGTCGAGGAAGAAATTGAGATTGTCATACAGATTAACGGAAAAGTTCGCGAGCATGCGAAAATTCCTGTCGGATTGAGCAAAAATGATTTAGAAAAACTTGCGCCGACGTTGCCGCGAGTTAGCGAGCTGACTGTGGGCAAAAAAATCGTTAAGATTATTGCCGTCCCGAATAAGCTGATTAATATCGTCGTAAGATAAATTTCCCGCAAAAAAATTATCCCCCGCGCAGATTTACGCAGGGGATTTTTTTATAAAACTTTATAAGTCAGTGTCGTGTTGCCGATTAAAATTTTATCGCCGTCCTTGAGTTCGCAACTACTAACCGGCTTTTTATTGACGAACGTACCGTTGAGGCTGCCCGCGTCGTAGAGGATATGTCTATGGCGTTCGTAGGAAATGTAAGCGTGAATTCGCGAGACGCTATCATCTTCAAGGACGAAATCATTTGTAGTCTTTCGACCGAGATAAATTTGCCTTTCGCCGCAAACTACCTCCGCATTTTTAAAATCGGTAATGACAGCGAGATTATATTCGACCTTGCGCGTTGGCGACGTGCGCATTGATTTAATAATTTTAGTCTTGTCGGCAATAATCGTGTTGTCGTTATCGTTGGAGCTAATGTCCTCAATCAGAGTATGGGAGAGAACATCGTTTTCAAGATTAATCGTATCGACTTCGGAATCAGTCGGGGTAACGTATTCGGACTCAATGACGATAGGATTATCATTAGCCGACATTTTTTTTATTTTGACGGAAAGCTTGCCGTCCATAAAGCAATTTTCGCGAATAACTTTGCGTTCAACTGCTTCATGCAAAGCCTTTATGAGACGCGCCGCGCTTAGTCTGTGGCAATCTTCTTCGCAAAGGTAAATTGTATAGGAATTGGGAACGATTTTATCTTTATTTTTTTTCTTAGTGACTTCGCGTTCAAGGGCTTTTATAAGTTCGTCTGGCTCGACTTCTTTGCGCCGTTGAAAAAGGTTGGTTAGCTGTTCGCTTATCACGCTTGCGAGCTTCAAGTTTGCCGCCTCCTTAAAATTTTCATGTTATTATTATAGCATAGTTTTAGCCAAAAAAAATACTGTCCGACGAAAAAAATCGGACAGCATTTTTCTATTGCCGAGAAATTTTTAAACCAATTCGATTAAGACCATAGGCGCGGCATCTCCGCGACGCGGCGCAACTTTAATTATTCTAGTATAACCGCCTGCGCGGTCGGTATATTTGCCGGCAGTTTCTTCAAAAATTTTATGAACAACGTCGACATCAGCGACGAGATTGATAGCTTGACGGCGTGCGCTTAAGTCGCCGCGTTTAGCAAGCGTGATAACTTTTTCGGCGAACTTGCGAAGTTCTTTAGCGCGAGCTTCAGTCGTCTCGATGCGCTCGTATTGGAAAAGTGCGCTAAGCAAACTTTTGAACATAGCCTTGCGTGCGCCGGAATTCCTTCCCAGTTTTCTATAGCTCATCAAGTTTCCTCCTTCCTGCCAAATTTATTCTTCCATATAGAGCGGGGGAACGCCGGGTGAATTTGGGTCTTGCTTGAACGAAACGCCCAGTGCCTCCATTGTGTGTTTAATTTCTTCAAAAGATTTGCGACCGAGATTGCGGACTTTCATCATTTCCTCTTCGGTCTTGTCGGCTAAGTCGGCGACAATGTGAATGCCGGCTCTCTTAAGGCAATTCGTTGAGCGCACGCTAAGTTCAAGTTCTTCGATAGGCTTAGCGAGATTTTTATCAAGCGTCAAGCCGACATCGTCTTCATTTTCCTTAGCGGCGATTTCCAGTTCGTCTTGAATTTCTTCAGCCGCGATACTGTCCATGCTCTGGAAAAGTTTCATGTGCGCGATAATAATTGCAGCGGCCTTCGCGACAGCCTCTTCAGGACCGACCGTGCCATCTGTCCAGACTTCGAGAATTAATTTATCAAAATCCATTTCGTTGCCGACGCGAGTATCAGTCACTTCGTAATTAACGCGCAGAACCGGCGAGAAAATAGAATCGATAGGAATTGTGCCGATAATGTCATCGGGATTTTTATTTTTCTCGGCTGGGTCGTAGCCGCGACCGGTGCGAGCTAACATTTCCATTTTGAGTTTTCCAGTTTCGTTAAGCCAAGCGATATGCAAATTTGGATTCAAAATTTCAATGCTGGGGTCGCAATCAATATCGGCGGCAGTAACTTCGCGGCGTTCACCAGGTTTATGGAAACCGTCTTTAATTTCCTCTGCAACGTCTACGTCAATGCGCAGGGGATAAGTTCTAGGCGGCGTGGTCGAAACTTGCGCGAAACCTTGATACGACTGACCGGGTTCCTCGTCAATTTTCAAGCAAAGTTCTTTGATATTGAGGACGATATTAGTAACGTCTTCGCGGACGCCAGGAATTGTCGAAAATTCATGGAGCACACCGTCAATTCTAATCGACGTAACTGCTGCGCCTTCCAGAGAGGAAAGAAGCATGCGGCGAAGGCTGTTGCCAATCGTTATGCCGTAACCACGTCCGAGCGGTTCGCAAACAAATTTGCCGTAATTGCCGTCATCGCTGACTTCGACAAGTTCAATCTTCGGCGGTCTTTGACCTTCATTTTTTTCGTTGTCAATCATTAAATCCGCTCCTTTCACAGAAAATATCTGTTGGGATACTCGGATTATCTGGAATACAACTCAATGATAGACTGTTCATTGACGGGAATGTCGCTAATGTCTTCACGGGTCGGGAAACGCGTAACGGAGCCTTTAAGATTCGCCTGATTGGAATCGAGCCAAGGCGGCGCGCTAAGGGCGTTATTGACTTCCTTAATAGCCTTGAAAACTTCTTTGCCCTGACTTTTTTCGCAGACTTCGATAACGTCGCCGACTTTGACGAGCGCAGAAGGAATATCAACGCGCTTGCCGTTTACGGTTATATGCCCGTGACGGACGAATTGACGCGCTTGACGGCGGGTGTTAGAAAAGCCCATGCGGAAAACTACATTATCAAGGCGGCGTTCCAGAAGAATAAGAAGATTTTCGCCGGTGACGCCAGGCATTTGCTTAGCCTTTTCGTAGTAGTTTCTGAACTGACGTTCAAGGACGCCATAAATAAATTTAGCCTTTTGTTTTTCTTTGAGCTGAAGCCCGTACTCGCTGACTTTGCGGGTCATTTTCTGTTGCTGATGTTTTTTCTCGTTGACCTTGCGGGAACGACCAATGACCGCCTGTTCAATTCCGAGTGCGCGGCAGCGTTTTAAAGCGGGAGTTCTATCGATTGCCATATTTGCACCTCCAAATTAAACTCTGCGACGTTTAGGCGGACGGCAGCCGTTATGGGGAATGGGCGTCACGTCTTTAATCATGTTGACTTCAAGTCCTGTTGCCTGAAGCGAACGGATAGCCGCCTCGCGACCTGCGCCGGGACCTTTGACGTAAACTTCGACTTGCTTTAAGCCGTGTTCCATAGCCGCCTTAGCAGCAGTTTCAGCCGCCATTTGCGCGGCAAAGGGAGTTGATTTGCGCGAGCCTCTGAAACCAAGCCCGCCGGCTGACGCCCAAGAAATTGCGTTGCCGCTTTTATCGGTGAGCGTGACAATCGTATTATTAAACGTGGAGCTGATATGCGCCACGCCGTATTCGATATTCTTGCGAACTTTTTTCTTGGCGCGAACTGTTCTTTTTGTTGCCACCTGTCTTGACCTCCTCTTTTTTTAAAGATTAAGAGATTGCGAGATTAGAAGATTAAGAGTACTTTTAATCTTTTAATCTTATTATCTCCCAATCTTAATCAGTCTTTCTTCTTGCCCTGGACGAGTTTCTTGGGACCCTTGCGAGTTCTAGCGTTGTTTTTGGTATTCTGTCCACGAACGGGCAAGCCGAGACGGTGACGGCGTCCGCGATAACAGCCAATATCAATGAGTCGCTTGATGTCCATCTGAACGTCGCGGCGAAGGTCGCCTTCCACAACGAAATTGTGGTCGATGGCATCACGAAGTTTAACAACATCGTCATCCGTGAGATCCTTAGTACGCGTATCAGGATTAACACCCGTCATCTCAAGGATTTTCTGAGAAGTGGGAAGCCCGATTCCGTAAATATAAGTCAATGCGTATTCGATTCTCTTGTCACGTGGCAAATCTACACCGGCTATACGTGCCATAAATTTTTCACCTCCTTAAGTGAATTATCCCTGACGCTGTTTGTGCTTGGGATTTTCGCAAATAACCATGACGCGACCTTTGCGCTTAATAATTTTGCACTTGTCGCACATTTTTTTTACTGACGGTCTAACTTTCATATTCGCCGCCTCCTTAACAATGCGGTAATGTATCATGTTTTCTATTTTCTGTCTAGCATTTTTTTAGGGACTAAGGACAAAAAGTTTTTCTACCAGTCCCCAGTCCCTAAATTTTAGTCCCTAAATCATTTGAAACGGTAGGTAATGCGCCCGCGTGTCAAGTCGTAGGGTGTAAGCTCAATTGTCACCTTGTCGCCAGGAAGAATGCGGATAAAGTTCATGCGGATTTTGCCGGAAACGTGCGCCAAAACTTTGTGCCCGTTCTCCAGCTCGACTTGGAACATTGCGTTCGGGAGAGCTTCCAACACTTTGCCTTCCACTTCGATTACGTCTTGTTTCGACATAATTTCACCCCCAGTTTAGCCTTCCACCGAGAGTAAAACTTTGTTCAAAGCTTCGGTCACTGCGCTTATGCTCTGCCGTCCGTCGATTTCCACATAGACGCCCGCATTTTTATAATAATCTATCAGCGGGCGCGTCGACGCTTCATAAACGCTAAGACGTTTCGTCATTGTCTCCGCTGTGTCGTCAGCGCGTTGGTAAAGCTCGCCGCCGCAAGCATCACAGACATTTTCCTTAACTGGCGCATTGAACTTTATATGGTATGTCGCACCGCAACTCTTGCATATCCGACGACCAACGCCGCGCTCGATTAAATCGCTTAACGGAACGTCGATATTTATTACCGCGCTTATTTCTTTTCCTAAATCCGACAAAATCTTTCCTAGTGCGTCCGCTTGCTCAACCGTGCGCGGGAATCCGTCCAAGATAAAGCCCTTTTCGCAATCAGATTTCGCTAAACGCTCGCGAACTATTCCTATCGTCACTTCGTCCGGTACCAACTTTCCTGCAGACATATATTCTTTTGCCTGCTTGCCAAGCTCCGTACCTTCAGCGACCGCACTCCGGAACATATCGCCCGTCGATATTTGCGGTATTTCGTATTTCGTCGCTATCTTCGCCGCCTGCGTACCCTTGCCGGCACCAGGGGCTCCCATCATTATTATCTGCATTTTATCACCTCATAAAGCCCTCATAGTGCCTCATCACTACCATCGCTTCTATCTGCTTCATCGTATGCAACGCTACACTTACCACGATTAATAACGCCGTTCCGCCAAAGTACACGCCCTGTATATGCGTCGCGCCCCCGATTAAATTCGGCAACACTGCTATAAACGCTAGATACAATGAACCCGCCGTTACTAGCCGCGTCAACACCTTGTCGATATAATCCGCCGTTGGCTGTCCCGGTCTGATTCCCGGTATGAACGCGCCGTATTTCTTCAGATTGTCTGCCATGTCCGGTATCTTCACCGTGACCGCCGTGTAAAAATACGTAAAGAATATTATCAGCACGACATATATTCCCGTATTTAGCGGCGTTCCCCATTGCAAGTGCGCCGCCACTTTCTGTATCGTTGCATTGTCGATAAACTGTACCACCGTCATGGGGAACATCAGCACGCTTGACGCAAAAATTATTGGTATAACGCCCGCCGGATTTACTTTCAACGGTAAATGGCTATTGTGCCCGCCATATGCCCTTGCTCCAACGACTCGCTTTGCATACGTTATCGGTATTCTTCTAAGAGCCGCCTCGACGTAGATTACGAATACTATCATTGATAACGCTATCAGCCCAAACAATACCACGCTGAAATAATTTATCGTTCCCGCTTGCACGTATTGATATATCGTCGCTAAATTCTTCGGCAACGCCGCCACTATTCCAGCAAAGATTATCAGCGATATGCCATTCCCGACGCCTTGCGCCGTTATCTGTTCGCCTATCCACATTAATAACGTCGTGCCCGCCGTCAGCGTTATCGCTATTATCAAGATGTTTACCGGATTTGGATTCAGTATCGCTGCTTTTAAGCCTATGCTCATGCCGACCGCTTGAAAGAACGCTAAAACCACCGTTAACTTCCGCGTAACTCGCGTTGTCTTCTTGTGCCCTTCCGCGCCTTCCTTGCTCCATTGCTCTAACGTCGGTACTACCACCGTTAATAACTGCATGATTATCGCCGCGTTGATATACGGCGTGATACTCATCGCGAAGATACTAAATTTGCTGAACGCTCCGCCGCTAAATAAATCCAACAGCCCAAATAAACTTCCATTGTTGAATAGCTGCTCGATTGCCGTCGGGTCTACGCCCGGTACCGGTATATGCGTCCCCATACGAAATACCGCGAACATTATCAGCGTAAAAATTATTCGCTGGCGCAGTTCTGGTATCCGCACGATATTTGACAATGCCGACAGCACTTTAAATTCCCTCTGCGGTGCCGCCTGCCGCTTCTATCTTCGCTATCGCGCCTTTTGTAAATCCTTGCGCCTTAACGGCCAATTTCTTCGTCAGCTCGCCGTTACCGAGAATTCTCACACCGTCAAGAACGTTTTTAAGAATGCCCATTTCAACCAGCGCGACTGCATCAACCGTCATATCGTCATCAAAAACATTGAGCGTTTCGACGTTGACTTCAGCATATTCTTTGCGCCAGACATTTTTAAAACCGCGTTTGGGCAGACGACGATAAATCGGCATTTGACCGCCTTCAAAGCCGGGACGAACGCCGCCGCCACTGCGGGATTTTTGCCCTTTGTGACCGCGACCAGAAGTTTTGCCGCAACCCGAACCTGTGCCGCGTCCTACGCGAACTTTATCAACTCGCGCTCCGTCGGTCGGTTTAAGTTCATGAAGTTTCATTGTCTAACCCCCTTTCGATTATTTTTCAAGTGCAACCTTGCCCTCTTCGGCGACTTCTTCGACCTTCACGAGATGTTCAACCTTGTGAATTTGTCCGCGAATCGTCGGATCATCGGGCAGAATCGAAAAGGAATTCAACTTGCGAAGTCCGAGCGAACGAATTGTTTTGCGCTGAGTTTCCGGACGACCGATAAGACTTCTGACCAATGTTATTTTCAATTTAGCCACAGCTCAGCCCCCCTTACTTAAAAAGCTCCGCAACAGTTTTGCCGCGAAGTTCCGCGACAACTTCCGCACGCTTCAACATTTTTAAACCCTCAAGCGTCGCACGCACCATGTTATTGGGATTGGACGAGCCGAGCGATTTAGTCAAGATGTCGTGAACGCCAGCGAGTTCCAATACTGCACGAGCCGGACCGCCTGCGATAACGCCAGTACCTTTCGACGCCGGACGCAACATAACTCTGCCTGCGCCAAAGACACCAACAACGCCATGCGGAATCGAACGATCTTTAAGCGCGACCTCGATTAAATTTTTCTTTGCATCGTCGACGCCCTTGCGAATCGCTTCGGGAACTTCAGCAGCCTTGCCGAGACCAACACCGACTTTGCCATTGCGATTGCCAACGACGACCAACGCGCTAAAAGAAAATCTGCGACCGCCTTTGACGACCTTAGCAACACGATTTATAAAAACAACCTTCTCCTCGAATTCGGGAGTTTCAGTTTCATTTCGGGGCATTAGTTCAACCTCCTTCGATTAGAATTTTAAGCCGCCTTCGCGAGCCGCCTGAGCCAGTGCCGCAACGCGTCCGTGATAGATATAACCGCCGCGGTCGAAAACAACTTCGCTTATGCCTTTTTCGATAGCCTTTTTAGCAATCGCCGCGCCGACAGCTTTAGCCGCCGCAATGTTGCCGCCCTTGCCGTCAAAATCTTTTTCAACCGAGCTAGCCGCAACAAGCGTTATGCCTTTATCATCGTCAATGACTTGCGCGTAAATGTGCTTGAGACTGCGGAAAACGTTCAAGCGCGGGCGTTCAGCAGTGCCCGCTACGTTCTTTCTAACGCGCAAATGTCTCTTTTGGCGCAATTCATTTTTATCTGCTTTAAGAAGCACAGATTATGCCTCCTTCCTTATTCTCCCGCAAGAAGTTCAATTTCGTTATCTTCAGGGTCAGCGACTATGCTAGCGTAATAACCGTCGCCGGTCTTGCGTGGAGCCGCCACGATATAAATCCCGTCATCTTCCATAAAGCGCGTCAGGTCGTCAACTGCTTTCTTGTCTCCGACATTAAGCGCGATGTGATGATAGCCACTGCGATATTTAGCCTTCTTGGGGTCAAACATACCAGTGCGGTGCATAATTTCAAAACGAGAGCCGTTGTCGAAGTCGAGGAAATAACTTTTGAAGTCGCCTTGAAAGTTGGTATAACGTTCTGAAGCCTTCGCGCCGAAATACTTGACGAAGAAAGCCTTTTCGACTTCCAAATTATTAACATAAATGGCAACGTGGTCAATGTTCATGATTATGCCTCCGAATTACTTCTTGCCTTTCGCGCCGGCTTTACCTTCCTTGCGGCGGATATGTTCGCCAGCGTACTTAATGCCTTTGCCCTTGTAAGGTTCAGGCTCGCGCCACTTGCGAATATTAGCCGCGACTGCGCCGACAAGTTCCTTATCAATGCCGTGAACCGTGATAGTAGTAGCTGTAGGAGCCTCGAGGGTAATCCCTGCGGGCGGCTCGATTATGACGGGGTGAGAATAGCCCAGCGACAGATTAAGATTTTTGCCTTGCTTAGCGGCACGATAGCCGACGCCGGCAATTTCAAGGTTTTTAGTAAAGCCCTGCGTCACGCCGACAACCATATTGTTAATCAACGTACGGCTAAGACCGTGCAAACTTCTATGCGTTTTATCGTCCGAGGGGCGTGCCACCGTCAAGACGCCGTCCTCAATGCTTATTTTCATTTCCATGGAGATCTTACGGGACAATTCGCCTTTGGGACCTTTGACATGCACCAAATTATCTTCGCCGACACTTACGGTGACGCCGGCAGGAATATGTATCGGTGCTCTTCCAATTCGAGACATTTTTGCACCTCCAATTTAGGGAATTAGATTATTAGTTGTTAGGTTATTAGGTCATTAGAACTAATTCCCTATTAACCTGCTAGCCTATTAACCTAGCTTTTACCAGACTTGAGCGATGACTTCGCCGCCGAGACCAACTTTGCGAGCTTGCTTGTCGCTCATAATGCCTTGCGAAGTCGAGATAATCGCGATACCTAGCCCGCCGAGCACGCGAGGAAGGTCTTTCCTCTTAGAATATTGACGGAGACCAGGTCTGGAGATGCGCTTAATGCCCGTGATAACTTTTTCGCGTTCGGGACCGTACTTGAGCTGGACAGTCAAAATGCCCTGCTTGTCGTCTTCAACGAAGCGAAAATCTTTGATGTAACCTTCCCGCTTGAGAACTTCGGCGATAGCGATTTTGATTTTCGAGCCGGGAATTTCCACTTTCTCGTGGTAGACAGAATTGGCATTGCGAATGCGCGTGAGCATATCCGCAATAGGATCAGTCATTGCCATAGGGAACCGATATCCTCCTTTCGATTTTAAAAAAATTTTACCAACTGGATTTAGTAATACCGGGAATTGCGCCGGCGTAAGATTGTTCGCGGAAGCAGATACGGCACATTTCAAACTTACGAATAAAGCCATGAGGGCGACCGCAAATTTTGCAACGGTTATAGCGGCGGGTGGAGAATTTAGGAGTTTTAGACCACTTTTCGATTAAAGCTTTTTTCGCCATTTGATAAACACCTCCTTAAGCGTTAGCGAAGGGCATACCGAGCAGGGCGAGGAATTCTCTAGCCTCTTCATCGGAGCGAGCAGTAGTAGTGATGATGATGTCCATACCGCGAATTTTATCAATTTTATCGTATTCGATTTCAGGGAAAATGAGTTGTTCTTTGACGCCGAGAGCGTAATTGCCGCGCCCGTCGAAGGAATTGCGATTGACGCCGCGAAAGTCGCGAACACGCGGAAGGGCGATATTCATGAACTTATCGAGGAAATCATACATACGGGAGCCGCGCAGAGTGACTTTGCAACCGATAGCCATACCCTTACGGAGTTTCCAAGCGGCTAAGGATTTGCGGGCGCGAGTGATAACGGGTTTTTGCCCTGCGATAGTGGCAAGGTCAGCCATAGCGGATTCGAGGACTTTTTGATTACCGACGGCATCGCCGCAAGCCATATTGATAACGATTTTATCGAGTTTAGGGACTTGCATAACGTTTTTGTAATTGAAATGCTTCATGAGAGCGGGGACGACGTCGGCTTTATATTTATCGAGAAGTCTGGACATAAGGAGCCTCCTTTCTTAGTCGATAGTTTCGCCGCATTTTTTGCAGACGCGGGAATTTTTACCATTAACTTGCTTATGAGCGATACGAGTAGGCTTATTGCAAGCGGGGCAAACGAGTTGGACTTTGCAAGCGTTGAGGGGCATTTCCTTAGTGATAATGCCGCCCTGCGGAACTTTAAGACTAGCTTTGGAGTGGCGTTTAACTTTGTTAATGCCTTCGACGACGACCGAGCCTTTGCGGGGCATAGCGGAAATGATTTTGCCTTGCTTGCCTTTATCCTTACCGGAGAGGACTTGAACGGTATCGCCCTTTTTAACGTGAAGTTTGATAAGAGACAAGATGAGACCTCCTTTCTAAAGAACTTCCGGAGCGAGGGAGATAATTTTCATAAAATCTTTATCGCGGAGTTCGCGAGCGACTGGCCCGAAAATACGAGTGCCGCGCGGGGTTTTATCTTCCTTGATGATGACGGCGGCATTTTCGTCGAAACGGATATAGGAGCCGTCAGGGCGGCGAAGCCCTTTTTTAGAGCGGACGACGACGGCTTTGACAACGTCGCCTTTTTTAACTTGACCGCCAGGAGTCGCGGATTTAACGGACGCGACGATAATATCGCCGATATTGGCGTAGCGACGGAAGGAGCCGCCGAGCACGCGAATACACATAATTTCCTTTGCGCCAGTATTATCAGCAACGTTGAGGCGGGATTGTTGTTGAATCACGTTTGAAAACTCCTTTCTGGTTTAGGTTATTAGCAATATTAACCTATTAACCTAATAACCTACTAACCTAATAACCTACTTAGCTTTTTCGATGATTTGAACGAGGCGCCAGCGTTTAAGTTTAGAAAGCGGGCGAGTTTCCATGATTTGGACTTTATCGCCGATATGAGCTTCGTTATTTTCATCATGAGCGAGGAATTTAACAGTACGCTTGACAGATTTTTTATAGAGTTTATGTTGAACGAGTTCCTGGATAGAGACGACGATAGTCTTATCCATTTTATCAGAAACGACTATGCCGATGCGGGATTTACGTTCATTACGTTCAGACATTAAGACACCTCCTTTTTAAGTACTACTTCCCTAATTCCTTAGCAACTTATTCCCTGATTTTAAGCTCACGTTCGCGGATAATAGTTTTAATTTGCGCGATAGAGCGTTTAACTTCGCGGATACGCATAGGGTTTTCGAGCTGCCCAGTAGCGTGTTGAAAGCGGAGGTTAAAGAGTTCTTCTTTAAGGGAGGCGATTTTATCGGCTTGTTCTTTGGGATTCATATCGCGAATTTCATTAACCTTCATGCTTATCACCGCCTTCATTAGGAGTAGCGTTAGCTTCGGCTTGATGTTCAGCTTCGTAAGCGGCGTGAGCAGCTTTTTTAGCGTCAGCAAGAGATTCGTTGACGACGGGGATATAAACGTCGCCTTGATGGTCGGAGATGATGAATTTAGTTTTGATAGGGAGCTTATGACCGGCGAGACGCATAGCTTCTTCGGCGATTTCCTTAGGAACACCAGCCATTTCAAAGAGCACACGACCGGGCTTAACGACGGCGACCCAATATTCAGGCGAGCCTTTTCCGGAACCCATACGAGTTTCAGCAGGTTTAGCGGTTACGGGCTTATCGGGGAAAATTTTAATCCAGACCTGCCCGCCACGACGGATATAGCGTGTCATTGCGATACGAGCTGCCTCAATCTGGCGATTAGTTATCCACGCAGGCTCCAACGCAACTAAGCCGTATTGACCGTGAGCGATTGTGTTGCCGCGATTGGATTTGCCCTTCATGCGACCGCGAAATTGTTTGCGGTATTTTGTTCTCTTAGGAATCAACATTATGCGTCGCCCCCTTCAGCTTGACGGACGCCCTTGTCTTTTTTTTCAGGGAGAATTTCGCCTTTGAAAATCCAAACTTTAATACCGATGCGCCCGTAAGTTGTATTAGCCTCCGCGAAACCGTAATCAATATCTGCGCGGAGTGTGTGCAAAGGAATCGAGCCTTCGCGATAGGATTCAGAGCGAGCAATTTCCGCACCGCCGAGACGACCGCTACAAGCAATTTTAATTCCTTTTGCGCCAAGACGCATTGTCCTGCCGACTGATTGTTTCATAGCGCGGCGAAATGCAATTCTGCGCTCCAACTGCGACGCAATATTTTCAGCAACAAGCAAAGCGTCCATATCGGGTTGACGAATCTCCATAATGTTAATATCAACGCGCTTGTCAGTGAACTTCTTAAGCTTATTTTTAATGTCCTCAATACCTGCGCCGCCGCGACCGATAACCATACCGGGCTTTGCAGTATGAATCGTGAGCTTAAGGCGTTTTTCCGAGCGTTCAATCTCAATGCGCGAGACGCCCGCCGACGCCAACTGCTTATCGGTTTTGATGGCTTTGCGGATTTTAATATCTTCGTGAAGATTGGTTGCGAAATCTTTATCGGCGTACCATTTCGCGTCCCAAGTCTTGACTATACCAAGGCGTATTCCGTGAGGATGTACCTTCTGACCCAAACCGTTTCCCTCCTTCTTTTATTCTTTAGTTTCGTTTTCCTTTTCGCTGACGGCAACCGTGATGTGCGAAGTGTGCTTCAGAATGCTGAACGCTTGCCCTCTGGAGCGCGGGTGATACCTTTTGAGCGTCGGACCGCCGTCGACGAAACAAGTTGAAACGTAAAGTTTATCGGCGTCCATATCGAAATTATTTTCCGCATTAGCGACGGCGGATTTAAGAACTTTATTAATAAGTGTCGCGCCGCGTTTAGGCGTGAATTTCAAAATCGCGAAGGCGTCCGCAACGTCTTTGCCGCGAATTAAATCCATAACGATACGGACTTTGCGCGGCGCAATTCTTACAAACTTGGCGATTGCTTTGGCTTCTTTGACTTCTGCCACGAATAATTTCCCCCCTTCTATCAGTTAGGAATTAGAAATTAGGAATTAGGAGTTGACTTGTCCCTTGTCCCATTTCCCTTGTCCCTTACTTAAGCGACATTTTGCGTTCTTCGCCCGCGTGCCCTTTAAAAGTACGAGTCGGAGCGAATTCGCCGAGCTTATGCCCGACCATATCTTCCGTAACATAAACGGGAACATGTTTTCTGCCGTCGTGAACGGCGATTGTATGTCCGACGAATGCAGGAAGAATTGTTGAACTGCGCGACCAGGTGCGGATAACTTTTTTATCGTTAGCGGCGTTGAGAGCTTCGACTTTCGCCAAAAGTTTTTCCTGCACGAATGGACCTTTCTTGACAGACCTTGACAAATTAATTTCCTCCCTTCGCCGAAATTACTTGCGACGACGAACAATAAGCTTGTCGGAAGCTTTTTTCTTGCGCGTCTTCGCGCCCATAGCGCATTTGCCCCACTTGGTGACGGGGTGCTTGCGACCGACCGGCGAACGACCTTCACCGCCGCCATGCGGATGGTCTACAGGGTTCATAGCTACGCCGCGATTTGCGGGACGAATGCCAAGCCAGCGCGAACGTCCAGCTTTACCGATTGTAATATTTTCATGGTCGAGATTGCCGACTTGCCCGATAGTTGCGCGGCAGTTGATATGAACTTTGCGAACTTCGCCCGACGGCATACGGATTGTTGCGTAATTGCCCTCTTTAGCCATGAGCTGAGCCGCCGCGCCCGCACTGCGAACGAGTTGCCCGCCCTTGCCAATTTTCATTTCGATATTGTGAATCAGCGTACCGACCGGAATATTTTTAAGCGGAAGAGCATTACCCGTTTTAATATCAGCCTCTGCGCCCGATTCAACTTTATCGCCGACCTTTAAACCGTTCGGCGCGATGATGTAACGCTTTTCGCCGTCCGCGTAGTTAAGCAGGGCGATACGAGCACTGCGATTGGGGTCGTATTCAATCGTTGCGACATTTGCGGGGATACCGTCTTTGTTGCGCTTGAAATCGATTATACGATAGCGACGTTTATGCCCGCCGCCTTGATGACGAACCGTCAAACGTCCTTGCTGATTGCGACCGCCTTTTTTCTTGAGCGGAGCCAGCAAAGATTTTTCGGGCTTACTTGTCGTAATTTCCTCGAACGTCGAAACCGTCATGTGACGACGACCGGGAGTATACGGCTTGAAAGATTTAATTCCCACTTACGTTTTACCTCCTTTGTTCAAAAATTTTTATGCGCTGAAGAATTCGATAGTTTCGCCGGCTTTAAGTTTGACGATAGCTTTTTTATAACTGTTCGTCTTGCCGACCGTGCGACCGCGACGTTTCGTTTTGCCCTTAACGTTAATCGTGTTTACGTCCTCAACCGTCACGTTAAAAATTTCCTTGACGGCCTGCGCGATTTGAATTTTATTGGCGCGTTTGTCGACGACGAAAACAAATTTGCCGTCCTGCATTAAATCCGTTGAACGCTCACTGATAAGCGGGCGAATCAAAATGTCTCTGGCTTCCATTAGGCGTACACCTCCTCGATTTTCGCAACCGCGTCTTTGGTGAGGAAGAGTTTTTCGCTGTTGAGAATGTCGTAGACGTTGAGTTGAAGCGCGGCGATTGCCTTAGCGTTCTGCAGATTGTTTGAAGAGCGCGTCACGTTGTCGATAATTTCGCGGGTAATGAACAGCGATTTGCAACCGTCAACGCCAAAAGTCTTTTGGAATTCGACAAATTTTTTCGTTTTAGGCTCATCGAAATTCAGACTGTCCAGAACGATTAAATTGCCGCCCTTAACTTTGTCAGTCAAGACGCATTTTAACGCAAGGCGACGCTGTTTTCTAGGCATTGAGAAAGAATAATCGCGGGGGTGCGGTCCGAAGATTGTACCGCCGCTACGCCAAAGCGGGCTTCTGCGCGAACCTGTGCGAGCGCGACCTGTACCTTTTTGACGCCAGGGCTTTTTACCGCCGCCGCGAACTTCGCCACGAGTTTTAGTATCGTGCGTGCCCAGTCTCCACGACGCCATTTGCATAACAACTGCTTGATGAACAAGCCCTTCGTTAATCTCTACGCCGAAAATTTCTTCGCTGAGTTCGATATCGCCGACTTTGTTATTCGTCATATCGTAAACTGCTACAGTTGGCATTGCTTTTCCTCCTTTCGATTATTTTTTATGAACTTTAGCCGGCTTAACCGTCTCTCTGACAACAACCAAACCTTTTTTCGGACCAGGAATCGCGCCTTTGATAAGGAGCAAATTTCTATCCGCGTCGACCTTAACGACAGTCAAACGCTGAATCGTGGTGCGAATACCGCCCATGCGTCCGGGAAGTCTCTTGCCCTTAATGACGCGACCGCCGGGACCGGAAAGCATTGCGCCTGTTGAGCCTGGCTCGCGATGAGATTTAGAACCGTGACCCATAGGACCGCGTGCGAAGTTGTGACGCTTAATTGAACCTGCAAAGCCTTTGCCCTTAGAAGTTCCGATAACGTCAACCAATTCACCCGCC